>Ga0209168_10002290_pt1 | contig 14017 bp, 17 predicted proteins | sample Coa_R1_FD_187156 | JGI IMG/M metagenome (GOLD analysis project Ga0209168, IMG submission 187156) | Surface soil microbial communities from Centralia Pennsylvania, which are recovering from an underground coalmine fire - Coalmine... | ecosystem: Environmental > Terrestrial > Soil > Unclassified ... | reverse complement strand
CCGAAAGGGAATGCTGGGTGCCGAAACCCAGTGTTCATCAACCCTTTTAGAGCATCCTTTCTTTTTTGGCTAGAGACTTCGTGAATAATCCAGGCTAGGGTTTTGCTTGAGGCTAGGTGCGCCGAGGCGCATAGCGCCTACCGGCCAACGTGAGACTCGCTCTCGAACCAGAGTGTCTCGAGAACCCGACGGCCACCTCAGAGCAGATTCCCAGCATGGGAGCGGACTCGATCGGAGACACTCAGCTGTTTGTGATTTCAGATGATTGGCGTCGAAGCACACTCCTCTCTTCCAGACATCAGAACGATGGTGGCGATTTTTCTGGCTAAGGTTAGTCGCGCCATTTCCGGTCGCATGCCTTTAGCCAGTGACCCCTGAGGGGCCGACAGAGAAAGCTCGGACAGCCGATCTAATCGGCGAACAGATTCTTCCTGGATCTCCCAGACCCATACCCGGTTCTTACCACTTCTATGTTATGCCTTCTAAGAACTGATGCAATGGTCGTTTCCCGGAACTACGCTAAAAACTGGGAGCGGACATCAGAAACTTGAGATTGAAACTACGAATCAGACAGATGGAAGATAGCCTTTGCCTAAGCGCCATTTTGGGTGCGTGCGATCGCATATTTTGCGACTTTGTAGCCAATGTCACTGCGCGATAATCCAAGCATTCGAGCCGCTTCAGCCTGGACGCCATCGGCCTGCTCCAAGGCTCGCTCGATGAGATCTTTCTCGAATGCGGTTAGCAATTCGCGAAGATCGACGCTGGATGGAAGGGTTCGGATCCAGTCGCGCATTTCCATTTTCCGGGGAGCCGATGCAGACTGATTGCCAAAATCCAGTGGGAGTTCATCAGCGGAAATTTCCTCGCACGGTCCGAGAATGTGCGCCCGCTCCAAAAGATTTCGCAACTCCCTTATATTGCCGGGAAAAGCGTAATCCATGATCTTTTTTAAAGCCTCCGGGCTCACTCGCTTTCGCTGGACCTTCAACTCCTTCGCGATCTGGGCCGACAATGCTTCACAGAGACCTGGAATGTCTTCTTTCCGTTCGCGCAATGCCGGAATGCGAATCGGGACAACCGCCAGCCGATAATAGAGATCCTGGCGAAATAGTCCCTGCTGGACACGTTCCTCGAGATTACGGTGGGTGGCTACTAGTACTCGAACATCGACCGTGCGGTTTTGCGTGGACCCAACTCTCACAACTTGGCCATCCGCCAGCACCCGAAGCAACTTGGCCTGGGCTGCCGCTGACATTTCTCCGGCTTCGTCCAAGAAAAGAGTGCCACCGTGCGCGGCCTCAAACAGGCCTTGCCGGGCTCGATCGGCCCCTGTGAAGGCTCCGCGTTCGTGCCCGAAGAGTTCGCTTTCTAGAAGAGTTTCCGTGAAAGCCGCACAATTTACTGCAATCAGAGGCTTGTTGGCCCGGCGGCTATTGCGATGAATCGCCCTCGCTACCAATTCTTTGCCTGTTCCGGTTTCACCCACGATCAACACGGTTGCGTCGGTCGGCGCTACTCGAGCGATCTGTTCCCGGACTGCTTTGATCTCGCTGCTGCTTCCAAAGATCGTGTCGGCACCAAGCAGGCTGCCGACCGTTGATTTCAGCAATTGATTTTCGCGGAGCAGACTCGTCCGCTCGCAGGCCCGCCCGACGGTGGCCCGTACAACCTCGGGGTTGAACGGCTTGGTTATGAAATCGAACGCTCCCTGCCTCATGCTCTCAACCGCTAGCTCGATCGTGGGTACAGCTGTGAGGAAGATCACCGCAACTGATGGATCGCTCTCGTGTGCGATCGACAGGACGTTCAGCCCGTTTCCATCGGGCATCCTCTGGTCCGTGACCACTACGTCGTAATCGCGTTCCCTGAGCAGAGTCGTTGCCGCTGTGACTCCGTCAGCTTCTTCGACTGAGTGCCCGTCCAGACGCAAATCCGAGCTGAGGACGCGGCGTAAATTAGGTTCGTCATCCACGATCAGGAGTCTACCCATGGTTATCTGCTCCACTGTCGACACGAGCGTTGTTTGAAAAAGTCATTGAGAAACAGATGCACCCGGGTTCATTGCGAGCAACGACGAGGTCGCCGCCATGTGCCCGTGCGATGTTCCTGGAGATTGCCAGTCCCAGACCTGTGCCGTGCGGTTTCGTCGTGTAAAAAGGTTCAAATATACGGGAGAGCACCTCGTTTGAAATCGGCTCGCCGGTATTTTCGACCTGAATCTCGAAGCTATCGGCTGAGAGCCGGGAACTTCTTACCTCGACGGTTCCCCCCGTTGGCGTAGCATCAAGCGCGTTGAGTATGACGTTGAGCAAGGCGCTCTGAATCTGATTCCGATCCAGGCTCGCCCATTGCTCATCCTCGCTCTCGGCCCTGACCCCAATGCCTTTCTGGGCGGCAAGTACCTTGGCAATCTCGGCGATGTAACCCAGAATTTCAGAAAGAGCGACGTGAGTTCGCCGTGGCTGACTGGGTCGCGCATAGGACAGGAAATCACTCGTCAATTTTTCCAAGCGCGAGGCCTCGTTTCGCGCGATGGAATACATTTCCTTTCGCTGTTGCTCCCCAGCCTCGGGACGTTCGGCTGTCACCAGCGAACTTGCAATGATCGCCACCGGATTTCGTATCTCATGGGCGACGGCGCTCGAAAGGCGGCCGACCGCCGCTAACTTCTCTTCGACCACCAGCTTTTCTCGCGTACGCTCCAATTCAACAAGGCTATGCGACAACCGCCGCTGATCCCTTCGGAGTTGATTCACGAGCAACCAGACCAGAAGACCCATAAGGGCATAGACAAGAGAAATCACGCCGGCTTCCAGGTACTCGGTCGCATAGATTGGCGGGTGGAATTCCGCAAAATGCCAGACCCAGAAAAAGGTCATTCCATCCGAGACGATAATCACGCCGATGCATGTAAGGAGCCGGAAGCGATAAGCGGCTTGCAACACAGGCAGGGCCAGCAGAACGAAATACGGACTATCGCCGCGATTGGTGAGGAATGCTAACAGGATAGCCAAACCGATGTTCAGGAAAATCGAACTCCAGACAAGGACATCTGCCAGAGTCTCGGTAAGGGATCGCACACCAGCCCAGAGCCAAAGTAACTCCAGCATCTTCAGCAGAAAAGCAGCCCCGAGAACCACCAGCAACGCTGGCGAGGGTTCGCCCAATAACGACGCAAACAGGGCATGAAGAAGCAGAAGCGCGGCGAGGACAAAAAGGTTCAGAGTCGCAAAAACCATTTCCTGGTCGCGAAATGACGCGGAGTCAAATCGCGCCAGACCCGAAGTCGCCTGTAACTCTGGTTTGCCTTGTGCCACCGACGATTACAGTACTCCTCTATCGTCAAGTCAAGAAAACATCGCATTGCAAAACATGGCGGACACTCATCGTGGCCGCCATGTCACACGTCACTGCTCAATGCCAATTTTCTTGCGAAATAATCTGATGCCGACTCCCAGTCCCAGTGAGCCGGCGCCCAGCATTCCCATCAGTGGCAGAATGCTCGCAGTTTGCGGGAGTTCGCTCGCGAGAGGCTGCTCAACAGCAGCGGTCAACGTGGGAACCTCCCTTTTCTCTTCGATCAGCATAGGACCTTCAAACGCCACGTCAGGCCGAGGCGGCGCTTGCCCAGTTACCACTGTGTGTGTGGAAACTGAATGGATAGGCGCGATGGTCAACACGGTCGCCGAAATGTCCATTCCTTTCCGCAGGTCGAATACCGTCTTCTTCCCGCCGTTGATGTTGAAAACTGCGTCCTCTGGCACGATAAATTCCCTGTGTCCACCCTCAGGCAGAGCAATCACTATGTAACGCGGTGCGTTGACGAACCACACTCTCCCGTTCAGGGTTCTCAGCGTGCTTACTTCCTGCGGAGTTGTGACCGTGTGAATTTCCTGCGAGAGCTTTGTTCCTGGTTTCAGTTCATGTACTGTCAGGTCATTGCCATCAACCTGAAACCTGCCATCCTCGCCCAGATTCAGCAGCTCGAATTTCCCGTTTTCCAGCTCTACGACAATTTCGTGACCGGAAACGTGGATCACCTCTGCGTTCTGAACATGAGTTGATTGAACCTCATGGGTGGGCGTTCCAACAGTTTTTATAGTGGGTGGATGCGTTATGTCCTGCGCGGCGGAGGACATAGTCATGCCGCAGAGGAACGCCAGTATGCCAATCGCAAGGCCGAAAGTTTGTTGCATGGAGTGCTTCATGGTCTCCTCCCCTTTTTGTGAAAGTAGGTTCGTATGATTCCCATCTTGCGTGTCCGATCGCCTCAAAGACGCTTCGACAATGTAACGATCCGGAGCATGCCCAACAAAGTAAAACGGATAGCAGGTCACCAGTGTCAGTGATGGCTTCATCCTGGGCTGCAACGCGCTCACATCGGAAGGGTGTGTAACTCGCACCCGATCCACTGCATAAACATCTGTTCCGGATGTTGTAACTAGCTGAATCAAATCCCCGGCAGCAATGTCCTTCAGTGGACGGAAGAACCCATCCCGGTGACCGGCTATCCCAATGTTGCCGTCTTCTCCCAGGTATGCGGTGCCGGCGATTCTGCCAACCCCGCGATTCAGTGTGAGTTCATCCGTTCCCTCCAGCACCGGAACCTCCACATCCAGCCGGGAAATCCGTAGCACCGCAAGGACCTTGCCAGGCTTGCCCAGCGCCGCTTCAGACAAGCGAGCCCGATGCGATCCGAGTGGACCCTGAGTTTTCTGGATCCGAGAGATGCTCCCTGCAGGCGTGTAATCGGTATCCGATTCGTCCGCCTTTGATCCTTGAGCTGTAGCGTCATTCTGCTGCGTCGTGAACTCAGTCATTGCCGCGCGTACCATCACGAAACGGTGGATATAGGCCAACGAGAACACGGCGATGAGCAGCAAGCCCAAAAAGAGCAATCCACCCTCAACGATTCGAATCAGTTTTTGCCCGGTCTTCATGCCACTCAGTCCTTGTCGTGGTCAGTCTCAGCCGGCAGTGCACGGTTGGCCTCAACGGCGCTCGGCGCCATCACCGCCCGTACTCCGAATTCATGCACGAGCCGCCCACCGTTGTGAGCAGTATTTACAAGCAGAAGAACGCCAACGCTATAAAGAACCAGAAACGCAAGGGGCAAGATGGTCGTGGTCAAACGAGTATCGGCTCTTTTCGCCAAAGTTGGAATTGTCAGCAGCGCAACAAAGATCACCGACAGAACGCTAAAGGCGGCGCGTGTTCGTTCGGCTAGAGATTCATGATTCTCCAGTACCTGTTCCATGCCGGGCCCTCTTTCTGCGAGTCTGGCCGCAGCCTCGCCCGTGCCGACCGAAACGAAAGTTGCCGCTGTTCCCGCAAGCAATAAAACCATTGCCGCCACCAAATAGGGCCGACCTTTGCCAGGTATCATTGCTGCTCCGACCACAATAAAGATAGGAACCATCAATAAAAGCGCGATCGGAAAATGAATGATCAAAGGATGCAGAGCATCCCAACTCGGAATTGCTGGAAAATGAAGCATAAAGGCTCCTCATTATCAAGAAAGGCCGCGCTTGGCGGCCTTCCGCTAACTGACTTTCTCGTACTTGTCTTTATGGCTGAAACATGACGGACACTTGGAGAAGTCCATCCTGACTGTGGTGTACCCGCAGATCGTGCACACGTAGTAATCCTTCGCCGTCGAGCCCTTAAGCTCTGGAAGTTTGTTCAGCGCTTCGGAGTACAACTTCGCGTGCTCGGTCTCTGCCATCTTTGCGAAATTGAAAGTTTGTATGGCATCTTTGTTGCCTTCGGCACGAGCCTGCTTGAGAAACTCCGGATACATCGTGTCGCGCTCGTAGGATTCACCCTTGATAGCCGCTTCGAGATTTTCTTTGGTTGAGTTGACGACTGGAGTTTCGAGCTTCGCCTGAGGCGTGCCTCCGAGGCTCTTGATCACCACAGCGTGGTTGCCCGCGTGAACCTCTTCGGCCCGGGCCGCGGCGCGAAACAGGCTGGCAACCTCGCCGTAGCCTTCCTGGTTTGCTTTTTCTGCGAATGCCAGGTAACGAGCGCGAGCATTGCTCTCGCCGTTGAATGCGGTTTGCAGATTCTCCAGTGTTGTACTTGCTGCGGATGCTGGGCCTGGGAAGCCAGCCATTGCAAGTGTGAGGATGAGCAGAGTGCCAGAAAACATCTTCATACCGAATTTTCTCCATTTCTCTCAAACGCGACCCGTTGGAGAAGGTCGCTCTTGCTGAGAACACGCACGAACGATGCCACGGCTCGCCCTGGCTATCTCATAGAGAACAATGGCTATAAAACGAGTCCTTGGGGATCGAGATCGGCGCATGTCCAAGGGCTCAGACGAAATTGTCAAAGGCTTAGGACACCAGTCACCTGCAGCAAATTCCCGCTGCATCCGAGCAGATCACGTGTGTTCGCCAATCGTCCGCAGAATCCCCAAAAGCTGGGCAGCGGCATCCATCTGTCGCCGCTCATTCGTATCCAGCACCCGGGCGTACCACAATTCCCGTGCCCGCCGCCCAATTGCCGTTTGAGCTTCGTGAATCCGCAATTTTGCTTTTTGCGGATCCGGCTCCAAAATGGCTTCTCTGTAAAGCAGCAACCAACTCTTACCGGGATATGAGTTCACGATTCGACTCGCCTCCATTGGCTGATGGAGATCACGGCATCACTTCGCGCTCTCCAATAGATTGTTGTCGATGTCGGGATCTAAGCGGCGTTCTTCGGTTTCCGCGCGGAAAGCCGCGGGTCGAACAGCAAGTTTTCAATATCCCGCCGCTGACCAGGAAGCACTTCCCGTAGTGCCCATTCGATCCGCTCCACAGCGTTGCGCAGATCCGCTTCCAGCGCCTCCTGTTGAGGGGCCGAAGCAGCAAATGAGATCACCTGCAGCGAATTGCGCACGTGATGATTCATCAGCCGGATTACTTCCAGTTTCCTGATGATGTTCTGACGCTGGCGCCGTTCATAAAACAACACCAGAAGACCAACCCCAATCCCCAGCAGCGCGTCACTAACTATCGCGATTGCCCGCGTGTACGCATGCTCCTGCAGCCAGATCTCAGAGACGCTTCCAAGACAGAAGAATCCGAAGCCGATAAGAACGCTTCGCAGCGTCGTCATCCAAGTGGAAGCTACTTTGATCATGGACGTTAGCTGATTCCAACCTTCTTTTTGAGGATAAAAAAGGGCCGACCCTTATCTCCCAATTTGCTGGTCGGCCCTCCCCTCCAACTCGGGTGCGCGAGTCCTGCACTCGCGCACCCTCGATCCAACTTCCCTTACAGAAGCATCGTCACCGCACTTACAACGAGACTGCGATATGCAGGTGTCTGCGGCTGCTCGGTACCTGCTCTTACATCAACTTCTGCGCAGTCGAATCCAACTTAGCAAAGAACCGGCCAAAACCCCGGCCCCGAATGCCATGCCTACCGCCTGGAGCGGTCTCTGTTTGACGGAGTGTTGGACTTCGTCAATCGCATCTTCGGCAGCATGGCGTCCACGTCTGAGCGCCTGGCTCACCGACCGAACGCTCTCTTCCACTGCATCGCTGACAGTACTCCCAATTTTTCCAATTTCTCGAACAGGATCCTCGAATTTTGTCGATTCTGCCAATGTCCCTGCTTGCATGTGGCTCGTCTCCCTTCATTGAAGAATTGCATATCCGGACTGCTCTAAAATTCTCCGTTGCTCACGGCGATATCGTCATGGCGCCCACACGAAAACAGCTTGTCCACTCCTCCCGAATCCGACAGCAGTCTTTCCCCCTCGCCCTGGATATCGTCGGCGCTCCGCGGGTTCATGTTGCCTGAACTCGGAAACACTACATAAAGAACTCCGTCCGACTCGCCTCCGCGACGCGCGTTTGACGAGATGCCCAACGATTCGGCCAGCGCGATTGAACCTTCCCCTAAGGTTCCAATGTCCGCGTAGATTGCAAATGAGGACTTGCCATTACGAAGGTTCACAACAAAGGCCAAGTCGCCCAGCCTTGCTCCTCCGCGTTCAGCAATTGCTTCAGGTAAAGCTATGTATGGAATCTTTGTGGCATCCACATATCGAGAAGGATCGCTGAGCCGCTTGCTCTTCTCTGCCAGTGAAGTACAAGAGACGTAGTAGCCGGGGAATGGATCTTCCTCCCGTTGAAGTAGAGGGTTGCCGCGTGGATCGGTAACAATCCCATTCCAATTCTTTGTTGAGCCGGCATTCGCTAGTTCATCGAGTCCCGTGTCATCGGGGTTGTAGGCATTGGGGGCGCCATCCGCATCGATCAGCAGACCGGAAACGAAAAGGAAAGCATTGCCATCTTGGGCCCGCCAAATCGGCACCTCACTCGCATGTTGTCCGTCTCGTCCCCAAGTGGCAAGCAGCGTCCGATTGGAATCGGCGCAGCTGTCAATCACCCGATCTTTTGATGCACTCTCCGCCGACCGTGCCAGCCCTGACATGCAAAGGAATACTGCAACCAGAACTGCAGGCGTCGCTCGTTTCCTCATCTTGACTCCGATTTCCGCAGCTTAGGCGTCCGATTGGCGAAATTGTGCCTCTTCCACGTTAAGAACCCGAACTAGCAAGTCTCCTGGCCAACACCCTCAAAGCTGGCAGCCAATCGAACTTTGTTCACAAGCACGATCGCTGCCAGAGTAGACAAACTGGAAGTCTTTAAAAGGAAGGGATCAGAACACTGTGGATGGCAGCTAAAGAAACGGGGGCGTCAAAGGAATCGGACCTAATGTCAAAGGCCTCGGACATCGAGACCGTTTCATCCTGCCCTTTTCCGTAACTTAAAGCGGTGGGCACCACACGCGAACGTGCGGGTTGAGCTACTTTTGTGCGCTAATTGCAGACGCTCGATCAGCTGCGACACCGTAATCTCCGTCTCGCTGCAGTTGCGGCAATAAACCTGCACATCTGTCTACGGCTGGTTGCGAGGTTGGACCGATCCTGGTCTGGACCGTAATTATGAAATCGGAACGCCACAAAATTCTCGTTGCTGATTGTCACGAAGACATGCTCATTGTTCTGGAGAAGCTGCTGGAGGATGCCGGGTTCGACACAACCACGGTCTGGACTGCCAGTGAGGCACTCAGGCTCATAGATTCGTACGCTTTCGATTTGTTTTTGCTCAACGAGCATCTGCCCGACGCCAAGTGCGAGGAAATGCTTCAGGTACTTCGGAAACGTGGAGAGCCAATCCACTGCATTGTTATGCAAGCGAGAGAGCCCCGCACTGCTGATTGCAATCGATTCGAGGCTTTGGGAGCGAAGGATGTCGTTGGGAAACATTGCTTGACCCAGATTGTGGAGCTTGTGAGGGGATGCCTGCTTTCCAATCGCAAGCGCTTGTGCGCTTGAATGCGAAAGTCGAGTTGTTGACGGAGGTTTCCGATGGACGTCGACTACATCCTGGCATGCGGCGTTGTGTGGCAGGAAACTGCAGATCTATTCGCAGGCTCCGAACTGGTGGAGGCTCTCGAGTGCAACGATCCTTATATTCAATTGACCGCCAAGGCCATTCTCGTACAGGGTGGAGAACCTTCGATGGATCTGCTGGAGAGCGCGCTTGCCGCCGGCATTGTCAGCCCAGAATCAGCCAGTTCTTGCATGGCGGAGATCCTTGGAGCTCAGGGTCAGAGAGATTTCTTTTTTGGGGAACAGTTCTCGAACTGACACGCACCACTTGAGATCTGCCGAGAAAGGAAAGTCAGTAGCAAAGGGAGAACTCTATGGACTCCGCAACGATAGTCGTGCTGCTTTTGAGCGCAGGCGTAATGGCTCTCCTGGTGTGGTTCGAGATCAACTCGCGCCGAAACGACGCGAAAATGGAGGCTAAGTCAACTCTTGCCCACCCTCAATCAAATCCCGGAGCGTTCAAGAAGAAGAACTAACCGGAGATTGGAGACCAAGCTCAAAGTCGATTCCCGCACGTCATCTGAAGAAACCCCTTCCGCCAAAGTATCTGTGTCCACCTCCAAAGAAACATACATTGCATTGTTTTCTGCACTTGCCATCGGAGTACATCTGGTTTTCCGCTACATAACCCACCTGCCAACCTGGGCCTGCCTCGTACCTCTGTACGTTGCGTTGGCAGTGGGTGGGATTCCCATCCTTATCACGCTTGGCAGGAAGCTATGGGCGCGGGAGTTTGGATCGGACTTGCTGGCGGGAATCTCCATCCTGACATCCGTCACACTCGGGCAATACCTCGTGGGCGCAATTATCGTTCTTATGTTGTCCGGAGGCACGGCTTTGGAGCAATTCGCTACACGTCGGGCCTCCTCTGTGTTGGACGCTCTCGCAAAGCGCATGCCGCTGATTGCTCACAGGAAGCGCGGCGCGTCCATTGAGAACGTCAAGCTTGATCAAGTGCAGGTGGGCGATACCATCCTTGTCCTTCCGCACGAGATCTGTCCGGTTGATGGCGTTGTGATCGAAGGCCGCGGCGTCATGGACGAGTCCTACTTGACGGGCGAGCCGTTCGAGATTTCCAAGACCCCGGGATCCAGCGTTTTTTCAGGCGCGATCAATGGTGATATGGCCCTGACGATCGAATCCGGGGCGTTGGCAGTCGATTCGCGGTACGCAAAGATCATGCAGGTGATGGAGCAGAGCCAAGACAAGCGCCCGCAACTGCGCCGGATCGGTGATCGCTTGGGAGCATGGTACACGCCGCTCGCTGTGGCGGTGGCTGCGGCAACGTGGCTCGTCACCGGCGACTCGATGCGTTTTCTGGCGGTCGTCGTTATTGCCACTCCTTGTCCTCTCATTTTGGCGATACCCGTCGCGGTGATTGGAGCGATCTCTCTATCGGCGAAACATAGCATCATCATCAAAAATCCGGCTGCATTGGAACAAATTACGACCTGCCGCACGCTGATCTTTGACAAAACTGGAACACTGACCTACGGCAAGCCGCAGATGACCGAATTGCTGCCGGCACCGGGCTTCACCAGAGAACAAGTCTTACAATGGGCAGCCAGTCTCGAACAATTCTCGAAACATCCGCTCGCTGCAGCGGTCGTACAGGCAGCTGCCGACGCGCACCTCGCCTTGCGAGACGTCAGCCAGATGCAAGAGAAGCCGGGTGAAGGATTGTCCGGTTTGGTTGAAGGCAAGCAAGTCCGGATTACGGGCCGGGGCAAGGTGAGCGCCAGCGTGGCTCTGCCTCCGTTAGCTTCCGGATTGGAGTGCCTCGTCTTTATTGACGAGCAGTATGCCGGCGCACTTCGCTTCCACGACGCACCCAGGAAGGACACTAGACCGTTCGTCCATCACCTGAGCCCAAGTCACCAGGTGAACCGAGTCCTTCTTGTCTCCGGAGATCGCGAGACCGAGGTTCGTTATTTAGCGAGAGAAGTCGGCATCACCGAGGTGCATGCCGGACAGACCCCCGAACAAAAGGTTGCTATTGTCGAACGGGAGACGAAGCAGGCGCGTACCTTGTTCATTGGCGATGGAATCAACGATGCTCCAGCGCTGATGACTGCCACTGTGGGTGTTGCTTTTGGTCCCAACAGCGACATCACGTCCGAGGCTGCCGATGCGGTCATCCTGACTGCATCATTGAGCAAGGTCGATGAGTTGATTCACATCAGTCATCGCATGCGCTCCATTGGTTTACAGAGCGCACTCGGCGGTATGGCAGCAAGCGTTTTGGGAATGATTGCCGCTGCTCTCGGATACCTTCCCGCGGTAGAAGGAGCAGTTCTCCAGGAGATTATCGATCTTCTGGCAGTCATCAACGCGGTTCGCGTGGCCCTGCCGAACCGGACGTTAACCGATTTTTGAAGCTTCTATCCCATGACGCAAGTAGAGAACCCTCGTCGACTATCCACGTCAAAAGAGTCGGACCGCGATGTCAAAAGCATCGGACGATCGAACGAGTCGGTCACGTTCTTCTCCACTACGAATCTGGTTTCCACAATAGTAATTTCCATCCTGCAAAGCTCAATTCGCTCAAGATTGTGCCTTCTCTATGACTTGCGGCGGCAAATGTGAGTTCAGCAATCTCGTGAAGCGCCATCAAGATCGTGCCCAGGCTTGCTATGCGTGGCACGCAAAATGCCGGAAGGATTTTGAGATTGTTTGTCGAAATTTTGAGGACGCAGTCTGAGTTTCCCTCAACACCCCGAATGGAGGAGATTTATGAAGCTTATACGCTATACGTCAATTTTGTCGGTCGTCCTTAGCCTATTAACGGTTGTTGCGGCAGCGGATTCGAGCCGGAGGGAGAAAGTTACGTTCTCCGATCACGTTATGGTTTCCGGCACTCAGTTGAAGCCGGGTGCATATGTTGTGCAGTGGAGCGGCAGCGGTCCTGGCGTACAGATCAAATTCTTGCGCCATGGGAAGGAAGTGATCTCGGTCATTGGCAATGTGGTTGATCAGAAGAATCTCCATGACTCGGTTACGACGGAGGCTGGCGCGAACGATTCGCGTGTCTTAACGGAGATTGATTTTTCACATGCGACCCTGGTTCTGACTCCGGGCGAAACATCCACCTCCCAATAGAAGGCATCGGCGGAACAGCAGCATAAATGCGGCTCTCAGATTCGCGCAGAGATTGGATCGGCCGTGCGTCCAGGGAGATGGGTTTTTCGGCCTTCACGCTTGGTGCATGCCATCTCCCTGCACCACTCCTTATGCCACTGCGAGGTCACTATGAAACGTCACGCGATAGCAGTTGTGATCTCGATCTTCTTATTCTTCGCCAGCTCATCGCCCCTTTCCGCAGATCAAGATAAGTCGCCAGAGCAGCCCAAGGCACAAGAGCCAGAGCGGCCGCCTACGGTCAAAGCGGGCAGCAAGGACGATGTCGATGCAATCGGCACTCGTGATATCGGAGGTGGAAAAGGACTGGGCAACTGGTATTCCATCGAAAGCGAAATCCGCATGGGCCGGGAATACGCACAGATGATCGATAGCCAGGTTAAGTTAGAGAACGATCCAATCGTGAGCGAGTACGTCAACCGCATCGGCCAGAACATCGTTAGAAATTCGGATGCGAAAGTTCCCTTTACGATCAAGGTGATCGATTCTCCTGAAGTGAACGCCTTCGCCCTGCCCGGGGGATTCTTCTACGTGAATACGGGATTGCTGCTGGTTGCGTCGGAAGAGGCGGAACTGGCGGGCGTCATGGCGCATGAGATCGCTCACGTGGCAGCGCGTCATGCCATGCGGCAAATGACCCGAGCGAGCCTCGCCAACCTGGCTTCGATCCCGTTGATCTTTGTGGGCGGAGGGATCGGCTATGCCGCACGTTCGGCAGCCGGTATCGGCGTGCCGATGGGTTTCATGAAATTCTCGCGCGGCTTCGAGGACGAAGCCGACTATTTCGGCCTGCAGTACATGTTCAAAGCGGGATACGACCCTCAGTCGTTTCTGAGTTTCTTCGAGAAGATCCAGGCCATGGAAAAGCGGAAGCAGGGCACATTGTCTAAGATCTTTGCTTCTCATCCTCCCATCGAGAGCCGGGTAGCGAAGATCCAGTCCCAGACCGACAAGAAACTTCCGCCTCGGTCGCATTATGTGGTGACTACTTCGGAGTTTGACGACGTGAAAACACGAGTGGCGATTCTTGAGAATCGAGGAAAAGTCACCACTCAGGACGCCCAGAAAAAACCCACCCTGCGCCGGCAAATTGAAAAAGACGACGACTCCGGCGAAGATCGCCCAACCCTGAAACGTCGTGACACCTACTTGGTGCAAAGCGATATTGAAAACACGCACTGCACGTGCTACACGTATTATACGTGGTGTGAGCTCTCTAGATGGCTATTTCAGGAAAAGAACAAAAGCAGAACGTCACCATAAGTCTTAGCCGGCAGATACTCAAGAAGGCCAAGATTCTCGCGGCGCGCCGGGAGACCTCAATCAGCGGACTCCTTGCCCAAGAAATCGAGTCCCTGGTCGGCGAGGAAGAGGCATATGAACGGGCTGAACGGCAGGCGTTAGCTCTTCTCGACAAGGGCTTCCACCTCGGAGGAGTGATTCGAGCTACGCGGGACGAACTGCATGAGCGATAGGACATTTG
>Ga0209168_10002288_pt1 | contig 14022 bp, 17 predicted proteins | sample Coa_R1_FD_187156 | JGI IMG/M metagenome (GOLD analysis project Ga0209168, IMG submission 187156) | Surface soil microbial communities from Centralia Pennsylvania, which are recovering from an underground coalmine fire - Coalmine... | ecosystem: Environmental > Terrestrial > Soil > Unclassified ... | reverse complement strand
CAGAGATCAGCTAGGCTTACATCTCAGCACTGGTCGAGCAACGCTGGTTCCCGAGGAGATACTCATGAAAACCGTGACCGGAGTATTTGCTTCACAACCTGATGCCCAACGTGCCGTAAGCGAACTACGCGCAGCCGGCACTCACGACGATCGCATTACGCTGCTGACCCCTGGCAGCGCGCAGGCGCAAGTAGAATCCGTGCCGAATGTGGCGGCCGAGCAACCGGGCATGGGTAAAGCGATCGGTGGGGTTCTGGGCGCGGCAACCGGTTTATCCGCTGGGCCCTTGATATTGGCGGCGATTATTCCAGGCGTCGGACCGGTCACCGCACTCGGCCTGCTCGGAGGAGCGATTCTCGGAGCTGCCGGCGCGAGCGTAGGTCTTGTCGCTGGCGGGAAGCTGGAAAATGCGATGACCGATGGCCTGCCGGAAGACGAATTGTTCGTTTACGAAGATGCCCTGCGAAAGGGCCGCAGCGTCGTGATGGTCCTTGCCGATGATGAAACCGAAGCTTCGCGATTCCGCGAACTCTTAAAGGCGGAAGGCGCAGAAACTGTGGACGCCGCCCGCGATCAATGGTGGATCGGATTGCGCAGCGCCGAGCACGAGCACTATTCCGCGAAGCACGGTCAGGAACTCGGCGACGATGAGATCTTCTATCGACTCGGCTTCGAGGCCGCGCTGCATGCGCGCACGCGCTGCAAAGAATACGATCAAACACTGGCAGAAATGGACACCAAGATTGAGGAACTCGAACAGAAATATCCCGGTCGGAATGTCGCCGAGCCGTTTAGCCGGGGATACGAGCGCGGGCGCGACTACTACCAGCAGTTGTGTGACGAGTCCAAAGCGGCCTGACATCAGCTCGTAGCGGCGCCTTCGCTGTTCGCAAGGCGACCGCCTGGCTATTGAATCGTCACGTCAAAGTCCACTGTATTTGAAGTTGCTCCTTGCGTACGCACGTATACGGGGACCAGGCCCGCGAACTCCAGGTCGGCGGTTGTCACCTGCACGATCAGCTGTTTTGAAGTGACAAACATTGTGCTCTGCGGTACGCCATTCCAGAAAACCAAGGCGTCGGTGCCGAAATCACTGCCGTTCACCGTGAGCACAAAAGGCACACTGTTGACGGGGACATTCGCTGGAGACAATTCACTGATGGACGGGGTAACAGGAAACTGAGCGACCAGGATCGGATCCGGTCCCTTGTTACCCGAACCCGCACCGCATCCAAGCATGACCAAACAAGCAAACAAGACGCTTAAGCGCTTCATAGGCGCCTCCGGTTGGGCCACAGGATGCACCATAGCGCCACGCCGGTTGTCTATGCTCGTTGATGCATCGGCTTTGACGCTTAATGGCGCCAGAACTTTCCCACGCCAAGCCGCACCTGCACGGTATTTATGCCCGGATTTGGACTGGCGAGACCGGCATTCGAAATGTGCATATAACGGGCTTCGAGACTCCACGCCAGTTTGGCCGTCAAAATGTGGATGCCGAAAGCGCCAGCCGAGGTGAAGTTCACATCGTTGGTTCCGGCAGGGACGTTCTTGTTGGTGAAAAGCGTCCCACCATTCAGTTCCAGATACGGAACGATCGGTCCGCGTGCGGCGAAATCCCACTTCAAACCGAGAGGGCTGAATCCTCCGCCATAAGCCGTGCTGTTTTTGAGAAACACAACGAAGACTGGCGTTGCATCGAGGACGTATTCGAATCGTCCTTTCAGAAATCCTGGTCCGTGAGGCCGCGTCAGAACCCAACCGTAGCGCGCGCCCGCGTTGAACACGCCCGTCTGTGCGGTACCGCCCGGAACCGAATGTCCCCCGGCGGCCCACACCTGGAACTCATTGCCGCCATCTTCCGGGCGCGCCTGTGCCCACGCCGCGGAACTTAGAAATGCCACAAAGAGGAAAATGATTGTCTTTCGCATGCGCTTGAGAAGCACGGCAAGCATACCGTAGTCAGTTCAGGAGAACCAAACGGTAGAGTTATGATTTGGCACTTCAGAAGGATAATCTCACAACTCTAATCCGCCGTCGACCACCAGAATCTGCCCGGTGATGAAGTGAGGAGTTGTGGCAAAAAACCGGACCGCGGCAGCAATGTCCTCGGCGGTTCCGTTGCGTCGCATGGGTGTCTGCTTCGCCATACGCTTCATAAATTCCGCGGCCGCCTTTTCGCCCAGATCGATCATGCCGGGGGCAACGCAATTCACCGCAACCTCGGGCGCCAGTGCTTTCGCCATCACCTTGGTCAGCATGTGAAGAGCAGCTTTTGATGAACAGTAATGGGCGTGGGTGGCCCAGGGCTGAATCCCGCCTAATGAACCCATGTTGATGATCTTGCCTTTTCGCTCACGAAGCAGCTTCAGTGCTTCGCGTGACACCAAAAATGGCCCGCGCGTATTCGAGGCAAACATCGCATCCCACTGCTTGAGGGAGAGCTTTTCGAAGTCCGCCGTCTCGTAGTTGGCGGCGTTGTTCACCAGTATGTCGATTCCGCCAAGTTCTTTTTCTGTCTCTTTGATTGCGGCTCGGACGCTTTTCTCGTCGGTCACGTCGCACTTCAGGGCTACGGCGCGCACTCCGTAGCTGCCGATGTCGATGACTGTGTGCTGCGCATCTCGCGCAGATTGCAGGAACGTGATTGCGATGTCGGCGCCTAGTTCTGCCAGCGCCAATGCGCTCGCTCTTCCGAGCCGCTTCGCGGCGCCTGTGATCAGTGCAGTCTTGCCGGCCAACGACTTGTCGGGCTTTCCTGACATGTCTCGGATTTTATCTTGTTCCTTGGCCTGTCACCTCGACCTTGAGGCTTGAAGTGCAGGGAACGCACGTTCCCGGGAAGTTGTCGCGATTATGGACTGGTCCGCTTTTTGGACCACTCGCCTCTGAGACTTCTGCCTGCTACACTCCCCGCATGTCGGAGCCCCGGCAAGTCGTGGTGTACTCCCGTCGCGGATGTCACTTGTGCGAGATTGTGAAAGAAACGCTCACCAAGCTGCATCGGAGAGGCGGTTTCAATTGGCAGGAAGTTGACGTCGACTCCGACGAACAGCTCCGCCGCCAGTTCACCGACGAAGTTCCTGTGGTCTTTATCGACGGTCGCAAAGCCTTCAAGTACCGCATGGACGAGCAGGAATTCCTCCGCAAGCTGGCAAGCTGAACGTCTACCGTCAGACACGTTCCGTATCCGTTCGGACACGCTTCACCACATTTCCGACCGGTAAATCCTTTCCTTCCACCCACCTTGGCCGGTCCAATGCGTGCTACCACACATTCAGGAGATGTTTCCCTTGACCAAACTGATCAAGCAGATCGCGCCACTCGTATTCATTTTCGCGTGCACCGCCATCGCCTGGCTGATTCTCGGTGCCACCATCTCCTCCCGTACTGACTCGAGCAGTGAGCAACTCGCAGGCGATGTCGCATCCACGTGGGGTACGCCGCAGGAACAGTCGCCACCGACCGCAACCATAGCGTTCAACCAAGGCAACAACGTCACGGTCGAACGCCAGATCCCGATTCATTCCAGCCGTATTCAAACCGATATCCGTCTCGATCCTCGGCAGAAAGGCCTGCTATGGTACAGCACTTATGTCGTCGATTTTGACGGCGACTATACCTTTCTGAACCCAACTCCAGAGCCGCAGGTCGTCAATTTTCGTTTCCACTTCCCTGCCCAGAAAGCCGTATACGACGGCTTGACCGTGCAGGTCGATGGAAATCTGTCGTCCACTGCCCTGGACGATTTGGGCATTTGCGCTCAAGCCGACATGGCTCCAGGGCAGGTTCGCACGTTCCGCGTGAAATACCGCTCTCAGGGAATTGGCTCGTGGCGCTACAAGCTCGGCGACAAGGTCGCGCAGGCCCATGATTTCGTTCTCACAATGCGCACTAATTTCAGCGACATCGACTTCGCTAGCGACACGCTCTCACCCACCTCAAAGACCCGCACAGCAGCAGGATGGGAACTTACCTGGCAATACTCGAATCTCATTTCCGGCGTTCAAATCGGCCTCAGCATGCCACAGAAGCTGCAGCCAGGCCCGCTCGCCGGCGAGATCAGTTACGCTGCGCCCGTGTCGTTGTTCTTTTTCTTTTTTCTGATGTACGTCATTACCACTTTGCGCAATATCGAAATTCATCCCATCAACTATTTCTTCCTGGCAACTGGCTTTTTTGCGTTTCATTTGCTGCTCGCGTATCTCGTCGACCACGTTTCCATTCACTTGGCGATGGCCATCTCGTCGGTGGTCTCGTTGATTCTAGTAATCAGCTATCTCCGGCTCGTTGCCGGCATTCGATTCGCACTGCTGGAAGCCGGATTAGCGCAGTTCGTGTACCTCGTGCTGTTCTCCTACGCATTTTTCTGGAAAGGCTTCACGGGCCTATCGATTGCAGTCATGGCGATCATCACCTTGTTCATCGTGATGCAGGCCACAGGGAGAATTCGGTGGAGTGAGAAGCTCGCGGCTCAGCAGGCGACTCAGCCAAAATAGGTCTAATGACGAACTTAATTTTTCGATTGTGGCGACTCTCAATCGCGCAAGACCCCGCGGCTTCAATTACAATCTCCTCCGCATGCTTCGTTCTCAGCTTTTCGCCGACCCACGCGGCAGATTCGTACACGATCTTCTTCTGGAAAGCTGCGGACGCTTCCCTGCTAAAACCGCTATCGTCGACACCTCGTGTGCGCGTCGGCTGACGTATGCCGAGTACGGCGAGATCGTGGAGAACCTCGCCCGCGGCTTGCTTGCTGCCGGCTTGAAACCAGCTGAAGTTCTCGCCATTTATCTGCCCAACTCCTGGGAATTCTGCGCCGCCTACCACGCCGCCACGCTCGCTGGCGCCATCCCGACGCTGCTCAATCCTACTTACCGTGAGCGCGAGGTGCGCTATCAACTCGAAAATTCTGGCGCCGCAATGCTGATCACAGACGCCCCGCAGCTGGATGGCATCTCGCTCACTGGACTTCCCAACCTGCGCCGCGTCTTCACGACTCGTGCTGCGGCACCTGGTGCGGACGATTTCGCGAAGCTGTTGCAGCGATCGACCGCGACTCCACCGCAACCCAATGCTCTCTCTGAGGAAACGATCGCGGCGCTGCCCTACTCCAGCGGAACCACCGGGCTGCCCAAAGGTGTCATGCTGTCGCACCACAATCTCGTCGCGAACGTTTATCAATTTCTAGGGCCCCATGGCACTCATATCTGCCATGAGTCGATCGTTCTCTGCTTCCTGCCGCTCTACCACATCTACGGATTGAATGTGGTCTTGAACCCGGTTCTTACGCTGGGAGCGACTATCATCCTGATGCCGCGTTTCAATGCAGCCGATTTCTGTTCGCTCATCGTCAAGGAAGGCGTAACGATGGCGCCGACAGTGCCACCCGCGCTCAACGCTCTATGCCAGGCGGCGGAAGCTGGTCAATTCCCCAAGGATCACCATGTGCACTGGGTAAAATCCGGCGCCGCTCCGCTTGCGCCCGATCTCGCGCGCCGCTTCACGTCGCTCACCGGAATTCTGGTCTGTCAGGGATACGGCATGACCGAAGCCTCGCCGGTCACTCATATCGGGTTTCTCGAGCCGGAGTTGTATCGTCCCGCATCGATTGGACAGCCCCTGGCAAAGACGGAGTGCCGTGTAATCGGCGATGACGGGTCGGAGGTCGCATCAGGTCAGCCCGGTGAACTGGTCATGCGCGGTCCGCAATTCATGCTGGGTTATTGGAAGGAGCCGCAGGCAACGGCCGCAGCTCTACGTGATGGCTGGTTTTGGTCGGGGGATATCGTTAGTCGTGATGCCGAAGATTTTTATTACGTTCTCGACCGTCGCAAGGAGATGATCAAGTACAAGGGCTTCCCCGTCGCTCCCGCGGAAGTCGAAGGAGTGCTGCTTGAGCATCCGGCAGTGCGCGAGTGTGGCGTCGTCGGTCGACCAGATCCCTCGGCCGGAGAAATTCCCGTGGCCTTCGTGACTTTGCGTGAAGGTTCAGTTGCGTCCGAAAAAATGAAAGAGGAACTGGCCACCTTCGTGGCTGACCGGCTCACGCATTACAAGCAGCCGCGCGAAGTCCGTTTTGTGGATGCCATTCCGAAGACCGCCTCGGGCAAAATTCTGCGCCGTGAGCTGCGGAAATCATTGGCGTAAGGCGTTCGGTGACGCGAAATCCTCTTATTACCATGACAAAATTACCTCTCTGCTAAAACTCATCTGCCATGAATCGCAACTAAGTAAACGAAATTATGCCCTTTGAAGGTTACGGCTTGCTGGCCCGGAACGTGCTTATGCATCTCACAGGAGCCCTCCTCGTGTCTGGAAAATCTGCCCGTCTGCTGACAGCCCTGATTCTGCTCGCCGCAGTAGCAACCGCTGAAAACAAGGTTCTGGGTGAAATTGAGTTTCAAGGCGCCACCAAGCTTGAGAGGGATTCTGGCGTTTGGGTGGATGGCCAATATCTCGGGTATTTGAAGGAGTTGCACGGCTCCAAGAAGGTGCTGTTGCTCCCGGGAACGCACGACATCGCGGTTCGTCAGGATGGCTATATGGACTTTCGCACCAGCGTGACTCTACAGCCCGGACAAAAGCAGATTGTGCTGGTGACGATGGAGAAAGATCTACGCTTCCAGATGCCCAGCGTCACGTCAGAAATCAAGCTGTCTGTAAACCCGGACCGGGCCGCCGTTTTTCTCGACGATCTTTTTGTTGGCCATGCCGGGGAATTCGGTGGAGTCGGCCGGAGCTTGTTGGTTGCTCCCGGACACCGGCGTCTGGTAATCAGCCTGCCGGGCTATCGGACTTTCCAGACCGAGGTCGACCTGGCTCCGAAGCAGAAATTTGAAGTGAAGACGACGTTGCAGAAGTTAGATTCACTTCCATCTTCCCCACAGTAGCGAATGCGTTTGTTAGGAAAGCGCAACTCCCAGTAAGCTCACGCCTGCTTTCCGTGTTTGCCGTCCTGCCCAACCGATGTAACAATACCCGAATGCCAAAATTTCTTGCTACATCTCTCCTGGTGATCTCTGCGCTGGTGGTGCCGGAAGCCTTTGCGCAAGGGTCGGCGCAGGCCACCAACCCACCCGCGAGCTCGACCACGGGCCAAACGCCGTCGACGCCGAGTGCAGCCTCATCCGCTCTGCCAACCTCGAAGGACAAATTCAGCTATGCACTAGGCATGAACCTGGCTTCAAACCTGAAGAAGCAATCCGTAGACGTCGATCCTGACCTCGTGGTCAAAGGTTTGAAGGACGGTCTGGGTAGCGGCAAGACTCTTCTCACGGAGGAAGAAGCCCGGGCCGCCATCATGGAAGTGCAGATGGAGATCCGCAAGAAGCAAGAAGAACAAGCGAAGCAATTGGGTGAAGCCAACAAGAAGGAAGGCGATGCGTTTCTCGCATCAAACAAGACCAAGGAAGGCGTGGTAGCACTACCCGATGGATTGCAATATAAGATCCTGCAGGCCGGCACCGGGCCAAAACCGGCCGCCACCGATACGGTCGTGGTGAACTATAAAGGCACGCTCATCAATGGCACCGAGTTTGACAGCTCTTACAAACGCGGCCAACCCGCTAGCTTCGCAGTCAATGCAGTGATCAAAGGCTGGACGGAGGCGTTGCAATTGATGCCGACAGGATCGAAATGGCAGTTGTTCATTCCCTCCGATCTGGCGTACGGCGACCGCGGCGCTGGGCCTAGCATCGGCCCCAACGCTACGCTGATCTTCGAGGTCGAACTGGTCTCGATTCAGGGTAAGGACAAGGAACCCGTAAAAAAGAACCCGAGCTAGGCGCTCACTCGCCCGTCAGGAACTTATATTGTGCTGAGTTGAGGGGCACCACACTCAGTCTGCCCTGCCGGACAAGCGGCGAGTCCGCGAACGATTTGTTCGCTTTAACATCCGCTAGGGTGACAGGTTCGCCAAGTGCTTTTCCGGCTTTAACCGTCACTCGAGGATTTTTCGGGTCCGAGTCATCCACGGAAACCACTGTGGCTGTTCCAACCGCACTCTTGTGGTCGCCGGTCTCGTAGATTACGAGCCGCTCGCCTGCTTTCATGTTTCGCAGGTTTTTGAGCGCCACGGGATTGGATACTCCATCCCAGACCGTGCTCTTGTCACGCTGTAGATCAGCGAAGGAATATTCGGAAGGTTCGGTCTTCAGTAAATAGTCCATAGCAAGCGGTTCTTAGTTCTCCATTCTTACTTCTTCATTTTGACTTTTTGAGATTAGTTGGGCTTCTGTGGCGGCTTCTGCTCTTCGGGATGACTCTCGTAAATGGAGTATTGGCCTTCCGGCCGCTTCAGCTTGATCGTGATCTCAAGCATCGGCTGACCCACATCGTAATCCTCACCAAAAGTCTGGAAGCCGTTGGCCAGCACCTGGACCCGCATCTTGCCGTACGGCACGCCTTCATAGCTTGCCTTGCCATCGGCGTCGGTCTTGAGTTCGAGTCCCCCTTTTTCCTGCTTACCTTTGTTGCCTACCGAATGCATAACGACGGCAGCATTGCGAACCGGCTTGCCATTCGCATCTTTGAGCACGACAAAATTCAACGTTGCAACCGGGCCGATATCGCTGCTCTTGTCCTTGTCACGCGACAGAGTGGGTGAGGTTGAGATGATAACCAGAAGCGCTAACCACAGCCACCGTTTCATAACATCGCCATTGTATGCGCGCCTTTGGCAGCGTGTCATTCGCTTCTGATCTTCTTCGATTTTTCGCCCAGTCCCGTCCGCCGGGAAAAGCGCCTGTAGTTTTCCACGTGAGGCCTGATTTTTTCTTTGATGAGTGCCTGTTCTTCGCGTGCGCGGATGAGTGCGACATCAGCAAGCTTCAGCCAATGCTCATAGCGGCTGTCCTCCTGCAGTTCGTTTCGAGGCGGCAGGATCAGCGAATCCACGATCTGATCATCGTCTTGCGGCATGGCGCGCAGACGGGTGGCTCAGTAGGTATACACGAAGCACGCGGATTGTTCGATACGGTACTTACCGTATGACTGCCAAGTAAATTTGGTGATCACGAGTCCGCAATAGCTTGCAGGACTACTCGACGGCGTCAGTTTGATCAGATGGGGGAGTGTTCTGAGCTTGCCTGCGAGGGTCCGGCAAGCCTCTGCGTTCGTCCTCGCGGGCTTTCAGGCAAGAGGCACAAAGCCCGTTCTTAAAATATGATTCCTGGTCCGCGAATCTGATCAATTCGCGACAATCGCGGCAACGATAATTGGACAATTCGACGCGTTCTTTCCATTCTTGTTCCGATTCAGATAAACGGGCCATGCTTCTATTCTATCCTTTCAGCGAGGATCGTATGAGACGGGTTGAGTTCTTTCTATTACTCATAATTATTACGCTTTCGTTTATCTCTTCAACTGCTCAAAGTGGGCCTGCATACGAAGTTTACGCGATTCGCTATGCAGTAATTCCCGATTTCCCCGTCGCGGAACTGGTAGCTGGTGCTGATCCGGCACGCAAGCTCGACATTGCAATGATGGTATGGCTCGTTCGTGGCAATGGTCGTAATATTCTCGTCGATTCCGGTTTTTATCACGACCGCTTCTTCAAAGACTGGAATGTTAAGGAGTTCGTCAAACCGTCCGAAGCGCTCAAACCGTTAGGTGTCAAGCCGGAGGACATCACTGATGTAGTCATCACTCACATGCACTGGGATCACGCAGATGGTATGGACCTGTTTCCCAACGCGCACATCTGGATACAGAAGGATGAGCTGCAGTATTACGCGGGGGAGGCTTGGCAACGGCAGAACACGCACGGAGGCATCGACCCTGATGACGTAGTTACTTTCGTGAAGCTCAACACAAGCGGGCGAGTTGGGCTGGTCAACGGCGATGCTCAGAAAATTCTTCCCGGTGTGACCTGTTATACCGGCGGAAGACACACCTATGCCTCGCAGTATGTCGGCGTGAATACGAAAGCAGGAACGGTGATTCTGGCGAGTGACAATATGTATCTGTACGAAAACTTGGAGAAGCATGTACCGATCGCAGCTACTCTAGATGCAGCCTCCAATTTGCATGCGCAAGACCGCATGAAACAACTCGCAGCGACTCCGGAACTCATTATTCCCGGTCACGATCCTGCGGTGCTGGCGAGGTTTCCAAGCATAGCTGCAGGAGTCGTAAAGATTCAATGAGGCCGGAGCCTCATTTTTTCCCACGATACAGTCCCGCAATGCCCAGGGTATAGGGCGTCCACGCGGCTTCCCGGAATCCCGCCTGCTTCATGCGAGTGAGCATCTCGTCCGGCGGCGGAAACCGTTCCACTGATGCCGGCAAGTAAGCGTAAGGGCCTCGGACCCCGGAAATCAAAGTCCCTATCGACGGAAGGACATGCTTGAAGTAGAGGCGATAGAGCTTTCCGGCCATACCTCGCGGCTCGCCAAAATCGAGAATGCCGCATTCGCCTCGGGGACGAAGGACGCGGGCGATCTCGCGCAACCCGGCATCGTAGTCGGCAAGATTTCGAAATCCGAATGCGGATGTCAGCAAGTCAAAGGATTGATCGGGAAAGGGCAAGTGAAGTGCGTCGGCTTCAATCCATGTCAGTGATGTCCCGGCAGACTTGTGATAAGCCCGCTGCAACATAGCGTGCGAGAAGTCGGCACCGTAAATCTTTGCGCCGGATTCTTTTGCTCGGTGCTGCAAAGCAAAGGTCATGTCACCCGTGCCGCAACAGAGGTCGAGAACTCGGGTATCAGGCCGGGAAAGAATCGAAGCGAAGCTGCCAGCGGTTCTTCGCCACCACAGCCGATCGACATTGAACGACAGGACGTGATTTAGCAGGTCATACCGTGGCGCGATCGAAGTGAACATCTCGCGGACCGCACGGGCTGTCGATTGCGCATCGCTGCTGCCCTCGAGCGTGGTGCCTGCGGTTGAAAATCTCGGTTGGTCAGTCAATTCGATCTCAGGCTCCTTAAACCATCAATCGCCTTTTTCACCGCGTTTTCCGGCACATCCCTCACAACTTCAACGGCTCCCACTCCGCGAGGTAGCGCGAAATGCACCGAACCATCACGAGTTTTTTTGTCGTGCTTGAGAAGTCCCATAACTTGGGCACTGGAGGCAGTTACGGATGGCAGCGAGCCCAGTCCGAGAATGGCGTCAGTCATTCGATCGGCAAATCCCTCATCGCATTTGCCCATGGCCGCCGCAATCCTGGTCTCAGCCACCATACCCAAAGCCACAGCCTCTCCATGCAGGTAACGACGATATCGCGACTGCGCCTCGAGCGCGTGGCCGATCGTGTGGCCGAAATTCAGCAGTTGCCGCACACCCGTCTCGCGCTCATCCAGTAACACGATTCGCGCTTTAATCTTGACCGATTCTCCGATAACCCATTCCAGCTTGGAAGCATCCTGACGCAGAGACGCCGAGTTGACTTTCTCAAGAAGGTCAAACAAAGCCGGGCTGCCAATGATTCCACACTTCAGCGACTCGTACAGGCCCGAGCGAAACTCGCGTGCTGGAAGAGTGGAAAGTAGGTGCGGATCGATCAAAATAACTTTGGGCTGGCGAAATGATCCCACAAGATTTTTTCCGGCCGTGAGATTAACGCCGGTTTTCCCCCCGATCGAGGCATCCACCTGGGCAAGGACGGTCGTCGGAATCTGCACCAGATCGATGCCCCGCATGTATACCGATGCCAAGAACCCCGCGACGTCGCCAACCACGCCGCCCCCAAATGCCACGATACCGGCATTGCGGTCAGCGCCCAGATGAACCAATTGCCCGGCGAGTCTCTCAAGCGTGGCCAAGCGCTTGTGCGGCTCTCCATCGGGCATTTCAATCATCTTCGCTACGCAGCGGGCTGCCGACAGTGAAGCCATTAACATCTTGCCCCATCGGCGTTTTACTGGAGGCACGGTCACCACAAACAGTCGCCGATCTCTGCCCAGCAGGTCGCGTAAGACTGCGCCGGCGCGTTGCAGCAAGCCATTTTCAATCATGGCTTCATAGGCCCCGCCCTGCGTTGCGACTGGAATGCGGATCATCAGACCTCATCATAACGTGCGCTTACAGTATCCGCCGAACCATGGCAGTGATACCATTTTCCGTAATGAGCAGTGCCGCACCTCATGTTGATTTCTTAGTTGTAGGCGCTGGGGTCGCCGGACTGCGCGCGGCGATCGAACTAGCGACAGCCGGTAGTGTGCTTGTCCTGGCTAAGCGCGAAGTAACGGAGTCAAACACGCAATGGGCCCAGGGCGGCATCGCGGCCGCGCTTAGCGACGAGGATGAAATCAGCCTTCACCTGCAGGACACTTTGCAGGCTGGCGATGGGTTGTGCAACGTCGACGCTGCCAAAGTCCTGGTAGAAGATGCCCCGGAGCGCATCGAAGAACTCATTCAGTGGGGAACCGAATTTGACCGCCAAGGTACAAAGCTCACATTCGGACGCGAAGGTGCGCACAGCCGAAATCGAATTCTGCATGCCCACGGCGACTCAACCGGGCGAGAAATTCTTCGGGCCCTCTACGCAAAAGCAAAAACTCTGAAGCATATAACCGTTCGCGAATTCGAATTCTCCACAGACTTGATCGTGGACGGCGGCCGGGTGTGTGGGATTCACGTTATTAACGAGAAAGGGGAACAGCAATCGATCGGAGCATCTGTGGTCTTGCTCGCGACCGGGGGTTTAGGACAGCTCTACCGGAACACAACTAATCCCGAGATCGCGACGGGGGATGGCGTCGCCATGGCATTCCGGGCTGGCGCTGAGATTAGTGACATGGAGTTTGTCCAGTTCCACCCTACAGCGCTCTATCTCAAGAAAGCTCCGCGATTTCTCCTGTCAGAGGCGCTCCGTGGCGAAGGAGCGTACCTGCGCAATCTTGAGATGAACCGGTTCATGGCAAAATACCACCCGCTTCATGAGCTAGCGCCTCGGGATGTGGTGGCTCGCGCGATTGTGCACGAACTTGAAGTGAGCAGGGCCAAAGACCCGGTGGTCTATCTTGATCTCACGCACTTGAAGGCCGATCACATCAAGGCTCGGTTTCCCCGTATTTATTCAACCTGCCTGCAGCACAACATCGATATTACCTCCGAACTGATTCCCATACGCCCCGCCGCCCACTACGCGATGGGCGGTATACGCACCGACCTGGAAGGGCGTTCGAGTCTGGCGTGTTTATATGCCGCAGGAGAAGCGGCTGCTACTGGGGTTCATGGTGCCAATCGACTTGCCAGCAATTCCCTATTGGAGGGATTGGTCTTTGGTGCACGCGCCGGGAAATCGATGCGTGAACAATTGGGTCGCAAGCCTCCAAGAGTCGAAGATCTCCAGCGCGCGGTCTCGAATGGACCAGTGAATGCGGTTGCCGAGGAAGTCGTCCGTGAAATTCAGGATCTGATGTGGCAGGATGTGGGCATCGTCCGGACAGGCACCGGGCTTAAAGGAGCAATCGAACACTTACATCAGATTGGCCCGAGAGTGGCCCATCCGCAAAGCCGCCGAGGGTATGAAGCGCAAAACCTGCACGCAGTCGGCCTCTTGGTGGCGCGTTCTGCCCTGGCAAGGGAGGAGAGCCGGGGCGCTCATTACCGCACAGACTTTCCCAATCATGACGATCGCAAATTCCTGAAGCACACGATCATCAGCCAAGGAACTCTTCGCTTCGCCTGATCGAACTCGCCCGCAAAATCCAGTTTCTCTACTTACTGACGGTGGCCGCTGAGCTCGGCGTCGCGGAAAGTCGTGCAATCTGATCAAGCTGCTTCTGCGCCGCTTCGATATCGGAAGGCTGTGTAGCCATCTTGAGATAAAGTTGCAGGTGCTCGGCGGCTTGCGTGTAATCCTGTTTCCGCATCAGCACGAGCCCTAACAGATATTGCAACTTCGGCACTTGATGGCCCTCATCGACCCTGATCCCTCGTCGCGCGCTCTTCTCGCTTGCTTCGAGATTCTGTAAATAAAAGTTTGCGACGCCGTTGAAGAGGTAAGCTGCCGGGAAATTAACGGGATTTAAAGCCAGGAGCTGGTCGGTAACTTTCACGACCTCGGTC
>Ga0209168_10002287_pt1 | contig 14031 bp, 14 predicted proteins | sample Coa_R1_FD_187156 | JGI IMG/M metagenome (GOLD analysis project Ga0209168, IMG submission 187156) | Surface soil microbial communities from Centralia Pennsylvania, which are recovering from an underground coalmine fire - Coalmine... | ecosystem: Environmental > Terrestrial > Soil > Unclassified ... | reverse complement strand
CAGGTCCCAATCTTTCTTGATCTCGGCCGCTTTGGCCTGCTTGAAGATCTTGTCGCCTTTGCGGGTTCCGGCCTGCCCGGGCAGCCCGGCAAGCAGGGCTACGCAGACGGCGGCAATCACTCGTAAGTGCTTACATTTCATTGATTTACCGAATCCACAGAAGCCTCGCGTGGTACACTCGCATCCAGGGCCTCATAAGCCCTTGACGAGATTTGAGTTCCCAGCGTGGAAGACAAAGAGAAAATAAAGATCCTGAGCGACAACCGGTCTGCCGGGCATGACTACTTCCTGTCGGATCGGACGGAAGCCGGCCTGGTGTTAACGGGGACCGAGGTCAAGGCGGCCCGCGCGGGCATGATCCAGCTTAAGGACGCCTACGGCGAGGTCGCCGCCAACGAAGCCTGGCTGGTGAACGCCCACATCTCGCACTATTCGCACGGCAACCTGATGAACCACGAGCCGGTTCGACGCCGGAAGCTGCTGCTGCACAAGGCCGAGATCCTGAAGCTACAGGAAACCACCCGCGAGCGCGGCCTGACCGTGGTCCCTACCAAGCTGTATCTGAAAAATGGCCGGATCAAGGTGGAGCTGGCAGTCGGCAAGGGCAAGAAGTTCCACGACAAACGCGAGAGCGAGCGGTCGCGCGAGATGAAGGCGGAAGCCAAGGCTGCATTGGGCCGCCGCGGCCGGGATTGAGTAAGCTCAAGTAGTGGAGACTACTCTCGTATCGCAAACCCTGGACCGTGTCGAAGCCGATGCGGTCGTCGTGCTGTTGTTTGAAGAAGAAACTACCCCTGAAGCCCTAAAAGGGGTTTCGGAATGGATTGTCGAACTGCGCGCCTCCGGCGAATTCACCGGCAAGACAGGCGAGCTCGCGGTTCAGCATCAGCCCCAAGGACTCAAGGCGAGGCGGCTCGCGGTCGCGGGCGGAGGAAAGAAAGATAAGTTCGATGCCGCCGTCCTGCGCCGCGCCGTTGGAACCGCCGTGCGCGCGCTCAAGCAGAAAGGTGTTAAAAAGCTAGCCTGGTTTCTCGCAGGTGCGGAAGCCGATGCCGCGGTCGAAGGTGCGATCTTGGGCAACTTCGAGCCTGACCGCCACAAGACCTCCAGCGACGCGAAGTCTCTCGAAGCGTTTGTTCTGATCGCGCCCGATTCGACCCGCGGCGCCTTCGAACGCGGCAAGATTCTGGGCGAGGCGCAGAATTTCACCCGCGAGCTGGTCAACGAACCGGCCAACATCATGACCCCGACGCTTCTCGCGGAGCGCGCCCGCGCGATGGCTACCGAAGCCGGCCTGGAGTTCGAAGTGCTGGACGAATCGCGCATGCGCGAGCTCGGCATGGGCTCCCTTCTGGGCGTATCGCAGGGCAGCGCCGAGCCGCCCGCTCTCATCATTGTCAGATACAAACCGGCGCAGCCGCCGACAACGAAAGATCATCTCGGCCTCGTCGGCAAGGGCGTCACGTTCGACACTGGCGGCGTTTCTATCAAGCCCGCCGAGGGCATGGAGAAGATGAAGTACGACATGGCGGGCGGCGCGGCCATGCTCGGGGCGATGAAGGCCATCGCTCAGCTAAAGCCGGCCATTCCGGTTACGGCGCTCATTCCCGCGGTCGAGAACATGGTCGGCAGCAAAGCCCAGCGCCCCGGCGATATCGTCAAATCGCTCTCCGGCAAGACCATCGAAGTGCTCAATACCGACGCCGAGGGCCGCTTGATCCTGGTCGACGCGATCACGTATGCTCAGCGGATCGGCTGCACCCATCTGGTGGATGCCGCGACGCTCACAGGAGCGATCGTGGTGGCCCTGGGGAATGTCAACATCGGCGTCTTCGCCAATAACGACGCGCTGCTCGCCCGCGTACTGGACGCCGCGAAAGCGGAAGGCGAAAAATCCTGGCACATGCCGCTGGATGACGATTACAAGGATCTGCTCAAGAGCGCCTTTGCCGACTTGGCCAACATCGGCGGGCGTTGGGGCGGAGCCATCAGTGCAGCGTACTTCCTGAAAGAGTTCGCCGGCGATACACCATGGGTCCATCTCGACATCGCGGGAACGGCCTGGCTGGACGATTCCAAGCCGTTCCTCGCGAAGGGTCCTTCGGGCGTGGCAGTACGAACCTTTACTCGGCTCGCGCTGGACTGGTAACGCGATTCATCGCGCTCTCCTGCGCCGGGACCAACACATAACCAACCGCGCCGTTCTTATTCACGCCGGTAATCACTAACTCGCTTGTTCGGCCGTCCACCAGGCTCTTTAAGAAAACGGGCTCCTGAACCCTGAGTTGTCTGAGCCAGGTGGTGTGACCGTCGGGTGAAAGTACAGAGCCGCTGAGCCGCTGGTAGGAAACGTCGGTGCTGTTCACTTGTATCGAAATCCCAGGCGCCACCGTGCTCTCGTGGTTCTTGCCCACCTCAAAATCCACGCGCTTCACGGCGAACTTGTCGGCATACTCATTGAATGCGTGCCGGTCTTGCTGCTGCGTGTTTTTCACAGTGGCAAATTCCCGCTCACTGGAAGCCGCGTTCTGCGTGACACGGCCCTGCACCGAGGCGAGTTCCTGGCCTTGTTGATTCACCTGCCCTCGAACCTGCGCCAGTTCCTGCTGCAAACTCGCGATTTGCTCACGGTCGCTCTCACGCGATGTCTCAAGCTTGGCCAACTGGGTTTTTATACTGTCAACCTGAGTCCCGAAATCGCTTCGTGCCCGCTGAATCAATGCGGCCGAGGCGTCACTGGCTTGCTTCTTGGCGGAATCGATGCGCGCCGTGAGATCCGCACGCGCTTTATTCAACTGGCCGCGTAATTCTTCCTGGCGGTTTCCCCAGTCGTCGACTTTGGAATCCGTAGATTTAGCCTGCTGACCCAAATTAGACACATCTTTCCGGATATCCGTCAGCGTCGTTGGGATCTGCGACAGCAACGAATCATGGCGGCCCAGAATCGGGTACGCGTACCAAGCCGCGCCCGCCAGACAGACGGCGAGCAGGATCAGAAAGACTGTGAGGACGCGGTGATGGCGGCGCGATCGTTCCCATCGCAGGTCCGCATCGTAATCCTCACGAATAAAATCAGAGTTCGAGTGGTCCTTTTCCATTAGGCCGGCCTCCAGGCTAGTCGCTCTAGCTCGCAACTGGAGTTCCGAGGTCTGCATGTACCTGATTCCACGTGCGGGCGCGGCGAAAGCGCAGGGATGATTTTACTGCTTTCGGAAAATAATCCGGGTGTTCCTCTTCTTCATTATTACGGGAAGAGCTAGTCCGGACAGTCCCGAATCGTCCGGCAGTAGAGGTCCAGATACTGCTCGACGCTCTTCTGTGACGAAAATTCCTGTTCGGCCCGAATCCGCGCGGCCTCTCCCATGCGCGCGGCAAGCTCAGGATCGTTGGCCAACGTGCGGATGGCCGCGGCCATCGCCTTCACGTCACCCAACCGCTTCAGAAATCCAGTCTCTCCGTCTCGCATGATTTCGGTCACGCCACCCACCCGCGTCGCTACCACTGGCTTTCCGAAACTCATGGTTTCGAGCACACCCATGCCGAAGCTCTCGCGCTCGGAGGTGTACAAGCCGGCATCGGACGCGTGCAGGTAATTCTCGATGTCCAGGACGTTCGACTTCACGATCACCAACTCGTGGATCCCCATCCGCTTGACGATCTTGCGAAAAGGTTCGAAGGATTCGCCCGCCAGAATCAGCAGTTTGATGTTGCGCTGGCTTTTCAATTCCGCCAGCACCCGCAATACATCCTGAGCCCGTTTCACCGGCCGCAGGTTGGACATGTGGATCAGGAGAAAGTCGTCCTGGCGAACACGCAGGGCTCGCCGGACCTCCTGCCGGCCCTTGCGGGGAGGCTTGGGGCGGTAGAAGTTGTAGATCACTTCGATTGGCTTCTTCGATTTCAGTACCTGAATGGTTTCCTTCTGCAGGCTGCGCGACACCGCCGTGACCCCGCAGGAACTCTCGATCGAATACTTGATGATCGGCCCCAGATTCGGATCCCGTGCCAGCAGCGTGATGTCGGTCCCGTGCAGCGTGGTAATCACGTGGGGCGCATGGCGCTTCTGGTCCCGCGCAATCTGAGTGGCCAGCAGCGCCGCCGTCGCGTGCGGCACGGCGTAGTGGACGTGCAGGACATCCAGCTTGTGCTTGTCGGCCACTTCCACCATCTTCACCGCCAGCGGCAGCGTGTAGTCGGGATACTTGAAGAGCCGGTATTCGTTCAGCTCCACCTGGTGGAAGAAGACGTTGGGCTGTTTGCGGTCCAGCCGGAACGGAGGCTCGTAGCTGATGAAGTGCACCTTGTGACCCAGCCGGGCGAGCTCGCTGCCGAGCTGCGACGCGACAATCCCACTGCCGCCCACGCTGGGGTAACAGGTAATTCCGATCGAGAGCGGCTTCACCTCAGAAGCACCTCGACGAAAGCGGCAAATCCCCCAGCGAGCGAACCCGAATTGGATCGTTTAGCCAGAGCCCAACCGCGTACTCGACGCCGATCGCCGCACCCAGCGTTCGCGCGCGCGAAGTCACCAGATCGAGATAATTTCGGGTTTTCATTTGGCTCTTATGGCACTGAATCGCGGCTTCCCATGCCTCCCGGGCCGCAGTCACGTCCACTACGAGTTCAGGAGGAGTGACGAACACCTGGGTGATCGTGTAGTAGTACAAGCTCGTAATTGGATGCGGCGGGAGCTCTTCGAGATCCCGCAAACCGCCGTAACGGGCGAACCTCGCGGCGTCCCGCACCATTCTCCCAGCCGCCGAATGGTCCGGATGCTGGTTCTCCCCCAGGTGCGGAGCCAGGATCACGTCCGGCTTCACCCGCCGGATCTCCCTGGCGAGCGTCATCGCGTTCGCCGTGTTGTGCTCGATGTGGCAGTCGCCGCCCAAATCCAGGAACTGGATCGCAGCCCCGATGATGCGGGCGGCGTCCCGGGCTTCCTGAGCGCGTTCCTCCGGCTCCCCGGCGCTGGCGGCTTCGCCTTTCGAAGTCACCAGGATGCGCGCCTCGTGCCCGTTGCGGACTTCCTGGATCAAAATAGGCGCACAGCCGAATTCGACGTCGTCGGGATGCGCTCCGACCGCCAGGATTCTCATAGAAGGATACCTGGAGAAACGTTAAGCTTCGGTAATCGTGACGCTGGTCAGCGTGTCGCCCTGACGCACCGCATCTACCACGTCCTGACCCTTGGTCACCTGCCCGAAGACGGTATGCTTTCCGTCCAGATGGGGAGTAGCAACGTGGGTAATGAAGAATTGGCTTCCGTTGGTCCCCGGCCCGGCGTTCGCCATCGAAAGCGTCCCGACCTTGTGCTTGTGGGGATTGCCCTTGAACTCATCCGCAAAACGGTATCCCGGCCCGCCGCGGCCGGTTCCTTCAGGATCGCCACCTTGAATCATGAAGTTGGCAATCACGCGATGAAACGTGGTTCCGTCATAGAACTTGTCCCGGGCGAGGACTACAAAATTGTTCACTGTCATCGGAGCTTCGCTCGCAAATAGCTCACAAACGATTTCGCCGCGCGAAGTATTGAACGTGGCCGAGTACTTCTTGGCGCTATCGATCGTCATCTGGGGGGGACTAGGGTATTGTTTCGGCATTTAGCTTCCAGTGTATCCCGGTGCGCGGCCATCGTTTCTGAGCCTGTTTTACTCCGCATCGCGCGTCCATTCATAGACATCTGATTCAACGTAGATGTTGGTAAGACGCGTGCTAGAGAAAAGCACAGAGAGTCGCTGGCAGAAATGGGGTCGTTATGTTAATCGGAGCCGTGATCGCCGGATTGCTGATCGTTTCGCTATTCCTGGAGATGGTTTCGTCTTCACCGAAAGCCCATCGGGAAAGGCCAAACCGCGCACCTAGCGTGAAATAGTGGCACAGCCCTGTGTCGAAAAGTGCCTCGAAGTGCGCCGCGAAAAGTGCGCGAAGATTGCGCTTCGGCTAGCGCCCAGGGGAGTGACTCAAAAAAGCCCGAGGTGGGACCGATGGGTCTTGCGGTTAACTCGCGCCGCGACTATAATTTTGTTTTTATGCCGGTGGCAGCTGGAATGGAAGAATTCGATCCCCTCGCGCCTCAGCGGGAGGCGGCCCTGTTCTACGGGCTATTCCTGCGCGGGCACTCCGCCGAGACCCTCCGCCGCGACATCGACGTGCCGGTCAAGCTCTTGAACAAGCTGATGTTTCGCCACCGTAATGAGCAGGCCGTGCGCCAAAAGCTTCAGCGCACCTACCTTTATCGCAAGCAAGTCTTGTCGATTTTCGACGAGCTGGTCACCCGCGAGCAGGCCCAGGATCGGACGTCCGTTCGAGTTCACTGACTTCCTAGGAGGTCCCTAACTTTGGTCCTGCACGCTTTTAGTCCAGGACGCGTCTAAAATGTCAGGTATGAGAATTACTCGCCAGCGTCGCCGAGGTTTTACGCTCATCGAGCTTCTGATCGTGATCTCCATCATTCTGGTGATCCTCGCGATCGCCGTCCCCAAGATGAACAAGCAGATGCAGGGTGCCCGGGAGATGGCGGTGATCCGCGAAATCGGCAGCATCCACCAGGCTGAGACACAGTACTACTCCCAGTTCGGAAAGTTCGCAGTGAATCTCACCCAGCTTGGGCCGCCGGTAAGCGGCGCGGACGGGCCCGAAGGGGCCAATATCATCCCGAAAGTCCTGGCGGACGGGAAGAAGAACGGGTTCACCTACACGTTGACGGCGACACCCAGCGGATATGCGGTTACGGCCGTGCCGGATTCATTCGGAAACACAGGCAGCCGGACGTTCTACTCCGATCAGACCCTGGTCATCCGCAACAACTGGGGCCAGGAACCCGCCACACCCGCCAGCCCCGAAATCGGCCACTAAGTCAGGATTTAGAGAGTCGGCGTCTCGATTGTCTCGATAATCGGCGTCTCGATGTCTTGAGTCTGGTCGGCTGTGGCCTGATCTTCGGCCGCTGCCGCGACATGCCGGGCTTGCTTGCGTAGGTGATTCGCGTCGACGTGCAGGCGAAGTTGCTCCGACAGTTCGGCTCGGAGATCCAGGTTCCGTGCCAATTCGGCAAGCTGCGGCGGATCGCAGACTTCCCAGGCTTCGGTGGCTTTCCCCAACGCGTCCAGAGCGAAGGATATCCGTCCCTCCTGCTCCTCGACGTGGGCCAGCGACTCATAGGCCATCGCCAGGCGGGAACCTGCCGTCTGCTCCAGCACCGCGATACACTCCGTCAAGAGTTCCCGGGCGCGCGAATAACCGCCCCAGCCGATTGCCAGGCAGGCGAGACAATACTGCATCCAGGCGACCTCTTCGAGGTTCTTACTTCCCGGCTGCAATCCCAGAACGCGCTCATACAGCGCCGTCGCCCCGTCCAGGTCGCCGATGTCTTCGAGCGTCCCGGCCAATTCCCGGACATCGCCCAGCGCCTCCATGGAATCTGCACCGCATTGTGCCTCATGGATGCGGAGAGCAACCTTCAGATACACCTGTGCCTGGGGATGATACCCTCGTGCCCGGCAGATCCGGCCGATCTCCGACAGCAGATTGCCGGTTTCGACGTGGCCTGCGCCGTAGCGTTTTTCGCGGAACGTAATGGCCTGTTCGAAAGTCTTCAGAGCGTCGGGGAAACGCCCATTTCTGTCCTGGGCCATCGCCAGCCGTTGCAGCCGTTCTTCCATCCGCTGCGGGTTCTCGTTGGAAATCGAGGCCGCGAGCCGGATTGCGTCCGAGGCAGCCCGCTCCAGAGCTGGGTAGTCTTCCACCAGGCAAAAGATCTCGGCCAGGGCGTCCAGCGAGCGCAGATAGAGCTTGGAATCGGAGGCCTGGGTACATACGATAATGGCGTCACGCAAGGTATTCTCGGCGTCCTGCAGCTTCGCCAGATCGAGTTGGTCGGCCTCATTCGCGGGTGCGGCTAACCTGCGTTGCAGGGCGGCCAGCTCTAGCCGCAATTCGGCCCTCTGCGCCGGTGCGATTCCCCGATCGTCCGCGTCCCTAACCGCGAGCGTCAGATGACGCTCTCCATCGGCGAGATTTCCCGACTTAAGGTGACGCGCGGCTTCCGACCGGTGCCAGTTGCGGTCCAGTCCCCACGACTGGCGGCTCTGGGGCGCTCGAGCCCAGCTCCACTGCAAGGTTTTGAGGAATCCGCTCATACCGATCGGGTAATCATCGGCGCCTTAGGGGTAAAGCTTTAGCTCTCCTGGAGAAAAGTTCCATGCGATAATAAAGGCGTGGGCTTGCGATCTGCAAGCGCTTCATTTTGAGTAAGCTATGACGCCACGGAGCCTCGAGGTTCTGCATGAGATCGTCGAAAGTTACATCGCTACCGGCGAACCGGTAGCCTCGCGTTCCGTCGCCCGCCGGCGTCGCGACCGGTTGAGCGCGGCCTCTATTCGTAACGTAATGGCGGACTTGGACGAAGAGGGCTATCTGATGCAGCCCCATACTTCGGCCGGTCGAGTACCAACGGAAAAGGCCTTCCGCAGTTATGTCCAGTCGCTGGGCATGCGCAAGCTGGTGGCCGCGGAAATCGAGCGGCTCCGCGGACAATTTGGACTGCTGGAAACCATGGAGCAGCGCATCGAGTACACATCGCGTACGTTAACCGATCTGACACACGGCGTGGGCCTGGCCGCTTCGATCCCCCGACGCGATCCAGCCCTCGATCAAGTGGAGCTAATCGCGCTTCCGGAACGCCGCGTATTAGTGGTCGTGGTGACCAAGGATCATCAGGTGAGCAATCGCGTGGTGACGCTGGATGAATCGCTCACTTCCGACGAGCTTGCATCCATCCGCAATTACATCAACCGAAACTTCACGGGCTGGTCGCTCGAAAACGTCCGGCGCGAGCTGGCCGGAAGGCTCGCCCGCGCGGAAGCGACTTACGACGCGGTATTGCAGAAGCTCACCGTGCTGTATTCCAAGGGCCTTCTGGATATCGGTACGACGCCGGAAGTGCGCATGGATGGCGCCAGCAATCTGGTGGTCCTGGACCTGCATCTCACCAAAGAAAAGATGCGCGAGCTGTTCCGGGCGCTGGAAGAGAAGAAACGCGTCCTGGAGCTTCTCGACCGATTCCTGGAAAATCCTGCCGGCGAAGTGGGCGTGCATGTCGGGTTGGAAGGCATTCATCCCTCGATGCGAGAGCTTTCCTTGATCGGGCTTCCGGTGCGCCTGGAGGATGGGCTTTCGGCCGTCATCGCCGTGCTCGGACCCATGCGTATGAACTACGCCCGCGTGATCTCCACCGTCCAGCATGTCGGCCAAGCGTTCTTTGGTTGAGAACGCCGCCTGCTAATCTAGAAGTGTGAGCAGGAAACCTGTCACCGACCCACTGGAAAACCCATTGGACACTAATCCGGACGTAAGCCCCGATCAGGCCGAAGTGGATCCACCCGCCGCGCTGGAAGCGATCACCGCCGAACGCGACCGCCTGGCCGCTGAGAACGCAGAACTGCAGGACCGCTTTCTGCGCTTCCAGGCCGAGTTCCAGAACTTCCGCAAGCGCGCCGACAAGGACCGGCTGGAGTTCAGCGAATACGCCAGCCTTGAGGCCGTCCGCACGCTGCTCCCCATCATCGACGACTTTGAACGCGCTTTACAGACCGAAACGGCGGACAAAACTTACGCCCATGGCATGGACCTGATCCGGCAGCGCCTGTTCGATACTCTCAAGAAACTCGGCCTGGAGCCGATGGTTGTTCTGGGGGAGCCGTTTGATCCGCACATCCACCACGCCGTGGAAATGGTGGAGACAGAGGAAGCCCCCGACCATACCGTGCTTGCTGAATACCAGCGTGGCTATAATTTCAAAGGTCGCCTGCTGCGTCCGGCGATGGTCAAGGTCGCCGTCGAGCCGAAGCGAGACTAATCCGTGAGCGTAACAAAGAGAGATTATTATGAAGTCCTCGGTGTGGTCCGGGACTGCGACGAAACGGTTCTTAAGGCGTCCTACCGCAAGCTCGCCCTGGCGCATCATCCCGACCGCAACCCCGGCGACAAGCACGCCGAGGAGAAGTTCAAGGAAGCCGCCGAAGCCTATAGCGTCCTGAGCGATCCGCAGAAGCGCGCTGCGTACGACCGCTTCGGACATCAGGGCGTCGCTAGCGCCGCCGGCGGCGGATTCGATGCCAGCGGATTTCCCGATCTGAGCGACATCCTGAACGAGATGTTCGGGTTCGGCGATGTGTTCAACTCCGGATCGCGCCAGCAACGCCGCTCGCGTCCGCAGCGTGGCGAAGACCTTCGTTACGACCTCGACATCACCTTTGAAGATTCGATGCGCGGCTTGGCCATTGACATCCAGGTTCCCCGGATGGAAGAGTGTGGGCGCTGCAGCGGGAAAGGCGCCGAGCCCGAGGACGGCGTGGTGACCTGCCCCACTTGCCGCGGCCGCGGGGAAGTGATCTATCAGCAGGCGTTTCTTTCGGTACGGCGAACCTGCACAACATGCAGCGGGCGCGGCCAGATGATCCGCCGCCCGTGCAAGGAGTGCAAGGGCCAGGCGTATATTCGCCGCGAAAAGAAACTCAAGGTCAACATTCCGGCCGGCGTTGACAATGGCACGCAGCTCCGCCTCTCCCAGGAAGGCCAGCCCGGAGGAAACGGCGGTCCTCCAGGAGATCTGTTCGTAGTTTTGAAAGTCGGCGAACATCCGGTCTTCGAGCGGCACGAGTTCGACTTGCACTGCACCGTTCCCGTGAATGTCGCCCAAGCTGCTCTCGGATGCTCGGTGGATATCCTGACGTTCGATGGACTTCAGACCGTCAAGGTGCCCGAAGGAGCGCAGGCCAACTCTCGGTTGAAGCTGAAGGGGCTCGGTGTGCCGCACCTCAACTCCAGCACGCGCGGCGATCTCTATGTTCACGTGGCAGTGAAGGTTCCGCAGAAGTTGACCCGCGACCAGCGCCGCTTGCTCGAAGAGCTCCGCGACACGCTCCCGGCTGAGAATGAGCCGGAAGAAAAGAGCATCCTGGATAAGGTCAAAGATTATTTCATGTAGAGCCCCCGCCCTCACGGGCGAGTCGGAAGCTCTAAATTCTCCCCGAACGTTCCAATCGCCGCCGCAAATCCTCGACGATGGGGCCAAGATCTTCCACCGCGACCTTCATTTTCCGCCGCCAGTTAGGATGTTGCCAGGTACTCGCAGGCAGGTTCTGCTGTTCGGTTTCTCCGGTCAGGTCTTCCTGATTGACGATGGCCAGCGCACACGGAGTCGCCAGGACGAAACTCAAGGGATCGCCCGCGAACCCCGCTCGCTGGAGCACGTCTTCCAGCCGCGTGATCTCGTCGCGGCGGGCGGCCCATTGCGACTCATAGCCCGCTTGATCCACCAGCCCCGCGCCACGGCGCGCTTCGATGTCGCGGCCTTCGACGAATCCCGCCAGCGTCGGTAGATCGTGGGTGGTGGTCGAGACCGCGGCGTGCGCCGGATATTCCTGCGGCAGACGAAAACTTCCGTCCGGATTCTTTTCAAACCACAGCAACCGATACCCCAGAATCCCCATCTCCCCCAGTCTGTTACGCACCGACCATTCCACCGTCCCCAGATCCTCCCCAATGACGATGAATCCCCCGCGCACGCTCTCGAGCGCCAGGATGCCGAGCAAGTCCTCCGCGTAATCCTTCACATAGACGCCCTGACTGGCATTCAGCTCATCGGGGATCCAGAACAGGCGGAAGAACCGCATCACGTGATCGATACGCAGCGCGCCGCCGTGCCGGGCGTTTTTGCGAATGGACTGAGCGAACAACTCATAGCCGTTTTCGCGATGAGCCTCGCGATCGGGAGGCGGAAATCCCCAATCCTGGCCGCCCGGAGCCAGCTCATCCGGCGGAGCTCCCACACGCGCCCCGCTCGCGTAGAAACGCCGGTTCATCCACAGGTCCGCGCCGAAACGGTCCGTCGCCAGCGCCAGATCGTGATACAGCCCGACCTTCATTCCTTGCGCGATGGCGTGATCCTGCACCTCGGCCAGTTGCCGGTCCACTTGCCACTGCAAAAACTTGTGAAACAGAACCTCGTCGCGATGTTCCTCGGCGAATCTTGCGACGGATGGAGACCGGGGATCGCGATACCTGGCAGGCCAATCCTTCCATAGCCAGATTTCCGGATTTCCGTGGTGAACGTACTCATCGAGCGCGCAGAACACCGCAAAATCGTGCAGCAGAGCGCCCTCGATCCGCGCGAATTCCTCGAAGCCGCCGGTATGGCCCGATTTAGTAAATCGCTCAAACACGCGGCGTAGCGCCCGCAGCTTGATGTCCGCAATCAGCTCGTATTCCACGAGTTCGGTGTTGCGCAGCGCGACGATCTCCCTTTGCGGAGCATCCTCCGGCAGGAATCCTGGCACGCGCTCCACGTCGAGATACAGGTAATTGCGATACAACGAGCACAGAGGGAGATAGGGACTGGTGTTGTACGGCTGGCGATTGGGAATCGCGTGCAGGGGATTCAGCGCGATGAAGGCCGCGCCTGAGGGAGTTAGCCTATCGACCACCGCACGCAGGTCCGTGAAGTCTCCGACACCCCAGTTGCGCGACGACCGCAGGCCGTACAGGCTGAGAGCCACTCCAGCCATGCGCCCTTCGACCTCCCGTGCCCGCCGCGGGCACACAATGAAGCGGGCATCTTCAAACGCTTCCTGTTCCGGTTCTTTCATCCAGTACACGCGCAGATCGTGGTAGCCCAGCCGCAAGGCGGGTAAAGGCACCCGCTTGGAAATGAATTCGTGGCCGGCGATCGAGACCCGCTCCTGGTCCTTCAGTTCGGGCAGCCAGAACCAGTGATGCTCGATCTCCCCGTTCTCCCATCGGAACTCGAGTTTCACGGAAGCACCTGCGCGCTCGGCGGGAATGCGCAACTGGATCGCGTCGGAGTCTTCGAATACCACCACCGGAGGATCGAACGCGCGTGACCACCGGTCCCGTTCACGCGCCATACCCGCGCGCTCCAACTCTTGGTCGTTTGAGGCAGGAACCCCCAGCGCCGCGAGCGCGCCGCGCAGGGTTTCGTCCGACGCCGCGTGCGTCCGCCCCCAGGTGTCGGTGTATTCGAGCTCGACGCCCCAGCCCGCGGCGGCGCGCTCCAAAGCTTCGCGGTCGGAGGCCAAACTCCAGTGTAATCTCCCGTGAGATAATGATGTTCGTGGAAGAGCCCAAATTTCAGTTGAGCCAGCCGCCCGCGTTGTTCGCGCGGGTCGACGATGAACCCGAACCCTTGGATGAATTTGGGCAATCGATCCTCACCACTTCGCTCGATAAGGTGATTAACTGGGCCCGCAAAAATGCCATCTGGCCGATGAGCTTCGGCTTGGCATGCTGCGCCATTGAGATGATGTCGATGATCGCCTCGCGCTACGACATTTCGCGTTTTGGCGCGGAAGTCATGCGCGGTTCGCCGCGGCAGAGCGACCTGATGATCATCGCCGGACGCGTATCGAACAAGATGGCCCCGGTCATCCGCCGTTTGTACGAGCAGATGCCCGAACCCAAGTGGGTGATCTCCATGGGTGCCTGCGCCACCTCCACCGGCGTGTTTTCGAACTACGCCCTGGTGCCTGTGAATCAGGTGATCCCGGTGGATGTGTACGTTCCCGGCTGCCCCCCGCGGCCCGAGCAGTTGATCTACGCCATTATGCTCCTGCAGAAGAAGATCGAGCAGGACAAGAACGTGGTGGCGAAGGTCCTGAACCTCGCATAATCGCGAAATCCCTTCCTCGAAATCCCTTCCTCTTGCCATTCTAGGAGAGTCATGATAGGATTCCCCTAGTCATCCTAGGAAGGAGGCCGAACTCATGGCCAAACCTGCCGTCGAGATCCTGCAAGGGACGCTCGACATGCTGATTTTGAAGGCCGTCTCGCTCGGCCCGCTGCATGGATATGGCATCCTGCTGCGAATCCAGCAAATTTCCAAAGAAGCTCTGCAGATTCCCCAGGGATCGCTTTACCCCGCGCTGTACCGGCTGGAAAACGGCGGATTCATCGCGTCCGAATGGGGAGAGAGCGAGAACAACCGCCGCTCCAAGTTTTATGAGCTCACAGCGG
>Ga0209168_10002285_pt1 | contig 14038 bp, 13 predicted proteins | sample Coa_R1_FD_187156 | JGI IMG/M metagenome (GOLD analysis project Ga0209168, IMG submission 187156) | Surface soil microbial communities from Centralia Pennsylvania, which are recovering from an underground coalmine fire - Coalmine... | ecosystem: Environmental > Terrestrial > Soil > Unclassified ... | reverse complement strand
CATCGGCGGCGGTGCGACAGGTTTGGGCTGCGCCCTCGACGCGGCGGCGCGCGGCTATCGCACCGCACTGATTGAGGCCGCGGACTTTGCCAAAGCAACCTCGAGCCGTTCCACCAAATTGATCCACGGCGGCGTACGGTACTTGCGCCAGGGAAATATCGCACTCGTGCGCGAGGCCATGCTCGAACGCACGCGTCTGTCGCGCAACGCGCAGCAGATCGTGCACGAACTGCGGTTCATCGTGCCTGCATACGGCGTGTTCGAATTGGCGTACTATTCGGCGGGGCTGAAAGCGTACGACGCGCTCGCCGGCGACTCGCCGTTCGCGCGCAGCCGCTTGCTCTCGCCACGGGCCGCGAGAGCGCACATCCCGTCGCTGCGCACGCCGCGCATGCGCGCCGCGGTGATGTACAGCGACGCGCAATTCGATGACGCGGCGCTTGCAATTGCGCTTGCGCGCACCGCCGACGATCGCGGAGCGGCAATCGCGAACTACGTGCGCGCCGACGCGCTGGTCGTCGACGGCGAGCGAGTATCCGGCGCCATCGCCGTCGATTTGGAAAGCGGTGATCGCTTTGCCGTCTCTGCGCGGGTCGTCGTCAATGCCGCCGGTATCTTCACGGATGAGATCCGCCGTATGGAAGATCCGCGCGCGGCGTCGCTGCTCGCGTTCAGCCGTGGGTCGCACATCGTCCTGCCGTCGAACGTGCTCGGTGAGGGCGCGACGGCGCTGCTCATACCGCGCACGAGCGACGGACGCGTGCTGTTCGCAATTCCCTGGAACGATCGTACGCTCGTCGGCACGACCGACATCGCGGCGCATGCACCGGATCCGGAACCGCGCGCAACGGACGAAGAAGTGCACTACCTGCTCTCGACGCTCAACCGGTATTTGGAACGACCCGCAAGCGAAAGCGACGTACTGTCCGCTTGGGCAGGGCTGCGGCCGCTCGTACGAAAACGCGCCGCGCCGACCGCGCGTCTCTCGCGCGAGCACGTCATCGACGTTTCGCGCGGAGGCCTGGTTACAGTCACCGGCGGCAAATGGACGACGTACCGTAAAATGGCGCAAGACGCGATCGATGCCGCTGCCCTGCAGGCGCGCTTGACGCCCGTGCCGTGCTCAACCGAAAACCTGGCACTGCTGCAATATGAACCGCCGCTGCTTCTATCGTTGAAGCAGCGCGTCGAATTTGCGGCACGGGACGAGATGGCGCGCACCGTAGAAGACGTGCTCGCACGCAGAACGCGCTCGCTCTTTCTCGATGCAAAAGCGGCGCGCGACCAAGCGCCGGCCGTTGCGTCGGCGCTCGCGCGCGAGTTAGGACGCGAGCGCGCGTGGGAAATGGATCAAGTGCGCGCATTCGGCGCGCTCGCGAGCCGCTACGGAGGAACGCATTGAACGCACGCGTTTTGGGATCGTCGGGTATCCGCGTTTCGCAACTCGGATACGGATGCATGGGATTGACGTGGGCGTACGGTTCTGCCATGCATGCGCATGACGAGCGTTCCGGTATCGCCGTGCTGCACCAAGCTGCCGAGCTCGGCATCACCTTGTTCGACACCGCCGACATGTATGGGCCGTTCACGAATGAAGAACTGGTCGGCAAAGCGTTTGCGGATCGGCGCGATCGCGTGGTGATCGCGACGAAATGCGGTCTCATCGTGCAGGGAGACCGCACGAAGTACGACATGCGGCGTAATGCGACGCCGCAGCACATCCGCGCGGCCTGCGAGGCCTCACTACAGCGGCTTCGTATCGACGTCATCGATCTGTATCAGCTGCATCGCGTCGATCCGGACGTTCCCGTGGAAGAGAGCGTCGGCGCGATGGCCGATCTCGTAAAAGACGGAAAGGTGCGCGCCATCGGCCTGTCCGAAGTCGACGTTGCCACGCTCGATCGCGCCACGCGCGTGCATCCGATCGCGACGCTGCAGTCAGAGTACTCGCTGTTCGAACGCAACGTCGAAGAAGAAATCTTGCCGTGGTGCAAGCGGCATGACGTAGCACTGCTGCCCTACTCGCCTCTCGGCCGCGGAATGCTTACGGGGCGGCTGCGGCGCTCCGACATTGCCGACGGCGATTTTCGAGCGACCCTTCCGCGCTATCACAAGCAGGCGTTCGAACACAACCGGCGCATCGTGGAGCGCATCATCGACGTTGCGTCGCGCCTCGGCGCGACTGCCGGGCAGGTGGCCCTCGCGTGGCTTTTATCCAAGGCGCAGAACATCGTTCCGATTCCCGGCACGACGCGACTCGAACACCTGCGCGAAAACGTTGCTGCCACCAAGATTCGCCTTTCTGCAGCAGACGTCGACGAACTCGACGCTCTGCCGGCGCCGATGGGAGATCGGTATCCCACGGCGAACGCGCCTAGACGATGATCGCCAGAGAACTGATCGCTCGTTTGGCAGACAGCCTTGGGCGCGTGCGCAGCGGCGACGGCACGACCGCCGAGGTCGTGCAGTGGCTGCGCGCGTCAAGCGAGGCGGCGGCGGCTGTCCCGGCTCCCGAAGCTCGGTGTGAGTATCGCGACTACACCCGCACGCTGCTGTTCAAAAACGATTTGTTCGAGATACTCGCCCTCCACTGGCGCCCAAACTCCATAAGCGCGATCCACGACCACGGCGGCGCTCTTTGCTGGCTTTCGGTTGCACGCGGCACCCTCGGCGTCGAAAACTACCTGCGCACCGATACCGGCGCCGCAAACGGGTACGCATGCGTCGCGCTCGAAGGGCGCGACGATTTGCGGGCGGGCAGCATCGACTACCGGCAAGATGACGTCCATTTGCATCGTTGCGTCGCGCGCGACAGTGAAGCCGTTACGCTTCACGTGTACGCGCACCCCATCGAACGCTTTCACACGTTCGACGAGCGCTCAAATACCTGCACCGAAGTGCACTCAACCTACGACGCCGTACTGGCGTCTTAGCGCGATGAGCGGCGGCGTTTCGTGCGCACGGCGCCGTTGACGCGTTTGGCCGCTGCGGGGCGGCGGCGCATCGGAACGACGTTGCTTGCGCGCGCGCCGTCACCGAGTTCGACGGGCGTGATGACGCGTTTGCCGAGTGCGTGGTAGAGCACTTCCGAAAGTTCTTCGACGGGCACGAACGTCATCGTGTCACGCACTTCCTTCGGAATGTCCTCCACGTCGATCTCGTTGCGCTGCGGCAGAATGATCTTTTTGATGCCGGCACGTTTGGCGCCGAGCACTTTTTCTTTCAGACCGCCGATTGGCAGCACCTGGCCGGTCAGCGTAATCTCGCCGGTCATTGCGACGTCGGGATCCACTTTGAGTCCGGTGAGCAGCGAAGTGATCGCAGTCGCAAGTGCGATGCCTGCCGACGGACCGTCTTTCGGCGTTGCGCCGGCGGGTACGTGAATGTGCAGATCGTGCTTGGCGAAGTAATCCTCCGGCAAACCCAGTTCGCCCGAACGGGAACGCAAGAACGACACCGCTGCCTGCGCGCTCTCCTTCATAACGTCGCCGAGTTGGCCGGTGAGCACGAGTTTACCCGAACCCGGCATCACGGTGGTTTCGATGAAGAGAATATCGCCGCCGACCGGCGTGTAGAACATGCCGGTAGAAACGCCGACCGACGCGACGCGTTTCTTCACTTCGCTGTAAAAGCGCGGCTTGCTGAGAAAATCCGCGAGATTTTCGGCCTTGACGCGCCCTTTGTAGCGGGCGTTTTCAGCGATGTTGCGCGCAATCTTGCGGAATACCGTGCCGATCTCGCGCTCGAGATTGCGAACGCCCGCTTCGCGCGTATAGTCGGTGATGATGAGGCGCAGCGCGGCATCGTTGATCTGCGCTTGCGTCTCTTTGAGCCCGTTTACCTTACGCTGTTTGGGAATCAAATAGCGCTTGGCAATCTGAATTTTCTCGAGTTCGGTGTAGCCCGCGAGTTGAATGATCTCCATGCGGTCGCGCAGCGGCCCGCTGATCGTGTCGAGCGTGTTGGCCGTGCACACGAACAGCACTCGCGAGAGATCGAACGGCAAATCGAGGTAGTGATCGCGGAAGGTGTTGTTCTGCTCCGGATCGAGGACTTCGAGCAGCGCCGACTGCGGATCGCCGCGGAAGTCCGCGCCGACCTTGTCGATCTCGTCGATCATCATCACCGGATTGCGCGTCCCGGCATCGCGAATCGCGCGAATGATCGTGCCGGGCATCGAACCGATGTACGTGCGCCGATGGCCGCGAATTTCGGCTTCGTCGCGCACGCCGCCGACGGAGAGGCGTACGAACTTACGGCCCATGGCGCGCGCAATCGACTGTCCGAGCGACGTCTTGCCGACGCCCGGCGGTCCGACGAAGCAAAGAATCGGGCCCGTGAGGCGATTCTTCAACTTTCCGACCGCGAGATACTCGATGATGCGGTCTTTGATTTTCTCGAGATCGTAATGATCTTCGTCGAGGATCTTGCGCGCCTCACCGATATCCAAATGGTCCGTGGTTTCCTTGCCCCATGGCAGTTGCACGAGCCAATCCAAATACGTGCGGATGACGCTGTACTCCGGACTCGCCTGCGGCACTTTCGAGAGGCGGTCGAGCTCACGATCCGCGGCTTTGCGCACGTCCTCCGGCATCTGCGCTTCTTCGATCTTTTGGCGCAGCTCGTTGTTTTCAGCCTGCTGCGGATCGACTTCGCCCAGTTCTTCCTGAATCGCGCGCAGTTGCTGGCGCAAGTAAAACTCGCGCTGATTCTTTTCCATCTCGCGCTGAATGTCGGACTGAATCTTGTGCCCAAGTTCGACGACTTCCAGCTCTTTGGTGAGCAGCATCGTCAGCTTGCGCATGCGCTTCATCGTGTTGCGCTCTTCGAGCAGCGCTTGCCGGTCGGCCGTTTCCAAACGCATTGTCGAGGCGACGAAATACGTGAGGAGGTTGGGGTCCGTGATGTTTTGGACTTCCATCTCCATCTCGCGCGGCGCCTGCGGCAGATAGCCGAGCAATTTTTGGAAGAGCCCCGCGAGATTGCGCTGCATCGCCGTCAATTCTTCGGACGCGGACGTAACGTCGGGCAGTTCGGTGTATGACGCAACCATGTACGGGTCGGTTTGAGTGAATTGCTCGATCTTGAACACCTGCTGCCCCGCAACGATGCAGCGCAGCGTGCCGTCCGGCACTTTGAGCATCTTCTGAACGGTGCCGATAGTGCCGATGCGATGCACGTCTTTGGGGCCGGGATTTTCGATCTCGCGATCCTTGAGCACCGTCAGACCGATGGGTTTGCCTTCACGCAGCGCTTCCTCGACCAGTTGAATGCCGGGCTTCTTGACGACTGCTAGGGGAATAACGGTGTTGGGAAACAGCACCGCGTCTTGCAGCGGCAGAACGCCGATCGAGCTCGCAGTGACGATGGGGGTCTTTTGCTCTTGCGCGGTCATGCTTACGCGAGAATCCTCTTGACGATCATACGAATTTCTGTGCGGGTAGTCGGGATGTAGCCGGTCGCAGCGATCGGCAGCGCGATGGTCAGCATGCCGTCGGCATAGGTGGCGGTTACCTCGCCGTATTGAACGCCGACCGGCAGCGAAATCTTTTTGACGAACTCGCCGTCGGCGATTTCTTTTTGGAGAAACGACCCGCTGCGCAGGCGCGCGCTGTCGGCGCGGCGCCCGGAGATGAAGAGATGCCGCTCGTCGACGAATACACGCAGGCTCTCGCTGTCGGCGCCGGCCAGCTCGACCCGCACCACCATCGAGCGAGCGCCCTCGTCAATGACGACGTCGGCGTTCGGCTCCCAAACTGCGCGCGAGCGCAGTACGACCAGGTCCATCGGCTCCCATAACCCCCGCACTTAGCAATCGGATGCGAACTCTGCTAATTCGCCCGCCTTGGCCGGAGACCCCGTTACTGCGTGATGGTGCTGGGAAGGGGCGTCCCCTCGGGCCACTCGACGCAGGGATCCAGGCGGATATGCAGCGGATCCATGGCCGTCGCCGGTATCTGCACCTGGAAGATCTCCGCGTAGTTGGTCTTTACCCCGTATTTGCGCACCGGTGGGAAGGACACGGTGGTCGAGTTCGGCATATGCGTCGATCCCAGCACCTGATTGATCTGGGCGCTATCCGCGCCGGACATGTAGGGCTGGCGGCGCTGGCCGAGCCACGTCGTGCCGTCCTGGCGCGTATAGAGATAGCCGAGAATTTCGCCGTCCGTCATCGTTGCGGTCGAAACGACCTTGTCGATCTTCACGACGGCGGAGGACTGCTCGGCGCCGAACAAGCCTTGCGGTACGGATTTGATCGAATCTAGACATGCACCGTTGTTGAGCACAGTCAAAGCCGCTAGCACGAATGTCAGCATGCGGCGCTCGTTCGGGGTACACAGGGAAAACGCCTATGAACGTGTTTTCGCGCGCGATAGAAACACACGGCGATCCGCATAATCCGCCGATCGTATTTTTGCACGGCATTCGGCTGGGCGGCGCGATTTGGACACCGCACGCGCACGAACTCTCCGACGAATTTTTCGTCGTCACGCCGGATTTACCGGGACACGGCGTACTGGAAGATTTGCCGTTCGACGCGTCGACGCTTGACGAGTTTCTGGCGTATATCTCCGACAACGTGGTGCTGCGTCCGCCGCTCGTCGTCGGGTATTCGCTGGGCGGTTACGTTGCGATGCGGTATGCAACCGACATGCCGGAACAAACCAGCGGCCTCGTGCTCACCGGATCGACGACGAACATCGTCGGCTATCGCTGGGTGCTCTATGAGGCGGCCGTGCGATTCACCGGATCGATACCGCAACCGCTGCTGCAGACGATGCTGACGGCGTTCTTTCGCGTGACGCTGCCGCCGAGCATCGCAAATGTGGTCGTTCCGTTCCGATTCAATCACGACGTATTCGAACAGAGCTTGCGATTAGCCGGCAACATTCGCTACAGCGATCTGCTGGCGCGCTACCACAAACCGGTGCTCATCGTGAACGGCAAATACGACGTGCTCTTCCGGCAGGACGAGCGGTTGTTCGCACGATCGGCCAACGCTCGCGTCGCAGTAATCCCGCGCACCGATCACGTCGCTCCGCTTCGCGAACCGCAGCGCTTTTGCGCGCTCGTGCGAGAGTTCGCTCGCCAGCTATTCGGCGCGGGCAGCACCGCCGGCGCGGGGCGAACGGCCTAATCGGGCGCAGGTTAAAGCCTCGCGTGGCGACGCCGCGCATATCTTGCCCGACGCGGCGAACGATGGGTACGTCAACGAGATCGATGCAATTCGACGCCGTTTCTTGGACGAAGACCCGGTAGAGGGCGTGCGCGCGGCGCGGGTGCTCTTCGCGAACGCATTCGATCGCTTTGATGCGGTACTACGCAAACACGTGGGCGCGGCATCGACCGACGAGGCGGTGACGATCCCGCGCAAACGCTGCGGGGCGGACACGCTTGCGCCGATTTCGATCGCGAGTATGCGTTCCGCCGAGAGCGCGACATCGGCGGGTACCATCAAGAACTCATTTCGCTCGGCTTTCCGTTCGGCGATCTGTTTTTCGACGCGGCGCATGGGCCGGCCGTGCTCGGCTCCAATACGCCAATCGTCGACATGCTGCTGCGCAACGTGTACCGAATGCGCCGCAGGCTCACGGAATACGCCGGCTAGTGCGGTATCTGGTTGTTCTTCGGCTCGTTGTTGTTGCGCAAGATGAAGATCTTGTCGGCGTGACGCACCCCTAGCGCCTTTTGATCGTAGACGACGCGCACGTACTGTCCGTGCTTGAGATCCTTCATCTGAAACGTCTGTTTGCCGTCGGCTGAAAAGATCTGATCGAATTCCGGCGTTACGACAAAACTCAACGTGGCACGATCCTTTGGATCGTATACCTTGACGTTGTCAACCGAAACGTGAACGACTTCGCCATAGAAATTGTTCGTTTTTCCCGCCAGCGCCAGCTGCGGAAGAAACGATGCCGCAACCAGAGCGAGGATTGGAACGGCACGAAGAATTCGCATGGTGTAAATGTCCTTTTCTAACGAAGGTCACCCCTGATCTACCCGGCTGGGCGAGCACCTCAACCAGGAATCACCAGGCCGTAAGGACCAGATTCCTCCATGGCAAAGCTGGCGCGACGTTTGGGAGTCTTTGATGCAGGCCTCATCGTGATGGGCGGCATCATCGGCTCGGGCATCTTCCGCAATCCCTCGGTCGTGGCGCAAAGCGTGCACGCCGGGTGGGCAATCATGAGCGTATGGATCGCGGGCGGCGTCGTTGCGCTGCTCGGCGCGTTCGTCTTTGCCGAACTCGCGGCGCGCCGTCCGCATGACGGCGGCCTTTACGCCTACATGCACGACGCCTATCATCCCGTCGTCGCGTTTATGTACGGCTTTACGCTGCTGGTGGTCTCACAAAGCGGCGGAATGGCCGCCGCGGCGCTCACGTTCGCCGGCTATTTCGAACCGCTTACGGGCGTGCATATTGCTCCGCAATTGCTTGCTTTTGCAGTGCTCGCGATTTTCACGATCGTGAACTGCCTAGGTGTGCGCGAAGGCAGCAACGTGCAAAATTTCTTTATGGTGCTGAAAATCGCGGCGATCGCCGGACTCATCGGCGTGGGTGTATTCGCGCATCCCGCACCCGCGGCTGCGGCAGCCGCACCGAGCGCGGCGTCGACTATGGGTCTTTTCGGCGCAATGGCGGTTTCGATGATCGCCGTGTTGTTCGCGTACAGCGGCTGGCAAACGTCGAGCTTCATGACCGGCGAGTTGAAGAACCCCACGCGCACGCTGCCGCTGGGCATGATCTGGGGCGTGGCCGGCGTCATCGCGCTCTACGTACTCGTGAATTTCGTTTGCCTGCGCGTGCTGGGGCCAGTCGGGTTGATGCATACCGATGCGCCCGCATCGGAAGTGCTGCGCGCGTTCATGGGTGCGCGCGGCGCGCAACTGATTGCCGCGCTCATCGCAGTCTCGACGCTCGGCTTTTTGAGCAATCAGATTCTCACCTCGCCGCGGGTGTACCATGCGATGGCCGAGGACGGCTTGTTTTTCAAACAGATTGCATGGCTGCATCCGAAATCGCGCGTTCCGGTGATTGCGATTGCGCTGCAAGGCGCGTTTGCGATTGCGATAACGTTCCTCAAGGGATACGCGCAGATCTTGAATTTCGTAATCGGCATCGATTACGTGTTCTTTGCGCTCTCGGCGCTCGCGATATTCATCTTTCGCGCGCGCGATCAACGCGACGGACGCGAGGCACCAGGGTTTTGCATCCCGCTGCATCCCTTCACGACCGCGCTCTTTCTCCTGATAACGGTTGCCGTAGTTCTAACGACCTATATTTCGTCCCCTATTGGCGCGGCATCGTCCATTGGGGCTCTCTTAATCGCAGTTCTGATTTACTACGTCTTCCTCGCGCGGGGCACGCGTGGTTTACCCGAGCAAGCGTCCGGGAATCCTTAGGTGGCAGCGCTCCGTGCGCTCCAAGGGGGAGACCGTGCGTGTCGTAAGGACAAGCCGTCTAACTACTGCTGCGGCACTTTTCGCGGTTGCCGTCGCATTGAACGCGTGCAGCGAAGCACCGGTTGAGCACCATACGGCCGATGCTGTCACGCCTTGCAGTCAACGGGCATCGCTCGTTGCCGCTCAAAACGTCGACGCCATTTCCGCGCGTCGTTATGCTCTGGCATCGCACGTAGCCGAAACATCCGCCCGCATCTCGCTCGTTTGCGCTACACACGAATCACCAAGCGCACGCTTTGCCGATCGCTGGCGAGCCGCCAATGCGCTCGTCGTCGCAGCGGAGCTTGCACACCAGGGTTCGCAAAGCGATCGCGCGCGGCGCTTGTTAGCCGAAGGCTATCACATCATGAATACGCTTCGGCCCCCGGCACACGTGAGCGACCTCACGTCGACGCTTATCTCACAAACGCGAGCCGGCGCCGAGCGCGATATGCGTGGCCACTGGCTCTACTGGTAGCGCGCGTTACTGATAAAACAGCGTCACTTGTCCATCCGTACCGACGTGAACGCCGACGACTTGGTCGATGGTCACGTTTTGACGCAGCAGAACTTTACGCAGCGTTACCAACACGCCGTCCGAACCGGTAATCGTCGTGTGGTTTAACGTGTCCCGCAAATCGGAGATGTTGGATGCGTTCTTACGCAAAGCGGCTTTGAACGCCGCGTCATCCGACGGCGACATCGCGCTTTGCACGTTCACGACGTGAATTTGACTCTCGGTGAGATTGCTCATCATCGAGCGGAATTTATCCGATTCGCTCGAGACGTTCTTGACAGCGGCCAAAAGATTAGGATTCGTGTCTGCATAGACGGGTGACGCAAAGACGCCCGCCGACGCAAACATCAAAAGCGAAAGCGCCGCTGCTGCATGCCGTTTGGCCATGAGCATTCGCCTCCTTCGCTCTCAAGTATAGCGCGGAGCGGTTAAATCCGAAAGCCCGACGGCCGCACCCGCCGGCCGCAGGCGTTCGAGGCTGGTTACAGCGTCAGATCGCCGCAGGAAACGTAGGTTTTGAGATCGTTCGCGCTCTTGTGCACGTTGATCGCGTAATGGCCCTTTTTCAATTCGGCGACGGTGAGTCCGGGCACATGCGTGAACGATTTGCCTTTCACAACGGACGTGAGCGGTTTCCACGGGGCCGGATCGAGCTTCGCGCACGTGCCTTTGTGAATGTGCGCCGGCTCGGATCCGCCGCTTGGCTCGGACTTCAAGTTTATCGTGACGTTCGCACCGCCCGGGACGTCGACTGCGCTCGCGTTCCCGGCTTGCCCGGAGCTATTCTGCTGGCCCATGTTGATCTGCAAACTATGGCCGGCGATCGCGTTATGGGCAACGTGCAGCGGATTCATTTGCTTCACTTGCTGCGATCCGCTGTTTCCGCTTTGACCTGCGTTGTTTCCGGCGTTCGTGTTATTATTGCCGCCTCCACCCCCACATGCCGCCAATGCAATGAGTACAAGCGCCGCGCAGGCGGTCTTCGCAATGTTCATCTATTCTTTTTGCCTCGCAGAAAAAGAGTGCTGGTAACCACCCTTCTGCCCGGCCGGCTCGGAGATAAACGCAGCGCATGCCTGCGTGTGCTTGCTTTTGCGCGTTATTGACCTTCCGTGCCTTTCGTAATGACGATCGACGTCTTGTCGCCCTTCTTGCTGATCATCACCACCGTTTGCATTTGACCGACTTTGCCGTTCCCCAAAACAAACTCCGCCATCGACGAATCGGCCTCGTCGACTTTCATTTTCTCCGACCCCGCGGGCATTTTCGCTTTGTAGAAACCGTAGACTTGGTCGAACGAATCCGAAGTCGTAAATGCGGCCATCTGCGCCGTGCCGCGCGCACCGGTGACTGAAAGCGCGCCCTCGTCTTGCGTTGCACCTGCGTAGATCGGAACGCCGAGCGATGCAACGTCGACGACGCCCTGACCCATCTTCATCGTGCCTTCGCTGCTTTCGACGGTAACGGTTTTTTGATTGTTGTCGGTCGTGACGGTCGTGCCGTTCGACGAGTAGACTCTCTTGCTGGATGAACAGTCCGCGAGCGCAATGACCAGCGCCATGGCCGTGAGCACAATGCGGTACATAGTGCCTCCTTCGCGTTTTGATGTCCACAATTATGGCACGGCGCGCGCGGCCCTTGATTCTTCCGGCTCAAAATGCGGCGAAAAGAGCAGTCCACACGCCGTCGTCGAAGTCCGATGAAGCAGTGCTGTTGCTTGAGGAGGCTTGTGTATGGGCTCTCGCATTAACCATGTGGCAGTCTTTGTTTCTGCAATCGTGTTCTACGTGATCGGCTGGATCTGGTACGACTTGCTGTTCGGGCACGCGTGGATGGCGCTTACCGGACACGTGCAGACTTCCGCGTCGAGTATGACCGGCGCGCTCGCCGGCGGTTTTCTCTTGTCCTGGTTCCTTGCGTACGTTATCGGAATCGCCCTAGCGGACACGACCAACCCGAACCCCGGTCGCCACGGCGCCGAATTCGGCGTATTCATGGGCCTGGGCGTTTTCGGCTCGATGCTGGCGCTGGACTATTTGTACGAAGGCCGCGGCCTCGTGCTTTGGCTCATCAACGCGGGCTACGTCGTCGTCGGCATGGCGGTGATGGGTGCAATCATCGGCGCTTGGCGTAAGAAAGAGGTTCCCGCGGCAGTCGCCTAGCGCGAACTACGATCCGTCAGGCGGGCAAAGTGATAGCAGCGCTTTGCGCGCCTGCGGATCTTCCGGCGATCCGCGAAGGCGTACGTATTGCAACGCGTACGTCGCATCTTCTCCGAATGCCGTCATCTGCTCGATATCGAGCGCTTTTCCGTCGTGAACGCCTGAAAACGCATTGAACCAGCCGCTCAACGTGTCGCCGCACAGACGCTGCTCGGCGTTCGCTGTGAGCTGAAAATCTTCAAGTTGCTGTTGTTCCTGACCGAGCATCGCCGCGATGTATCGATCGGGCGTGGCGCCTTCGGCCAAAGCGGGCGCTTTGAACAAGTTCAGCGTTTCGATGAAGTGCGACGTCACTGACGGGTGAAGCCACATTCCCTCCGCTGTAACCGGAGGAGAAACGGCCATCCGCGATGTGTCGCCGCTGCTCCAATTCGGCGGAACCGTAAAGGGAATTGGCCGATTTTGCACGGCTGCGTGCGCGGTGGGCGGCGGCGGACAGAGCGATTCCAGAGCACGCCTTGCTTGAAGGTCGCCCGTAGCTTTCGGATATCGCAGCATCGCGAGGTACATCGAGTCGTTACTGTCTGCAAAGAGTTGCTCGGTAACCTCGTTGCCGCGCGGCATGGTAAGGGCGACTATCCAGCCTCGCCGGCCGTTGCATATGGGTACGGCTCTACTGGAAATCACGTGAATGCCCGGGACGCTTTTTTGTAACGACTGCAAGCGCGCTTGTGCAAAGGATGCGGCGCCTAAATCAAAGCCTGGCGCTCTGCCAAGCGTGATAACGACAGATCGACTTCGATATTCGGTAATGAAGTGATAGCCCGAGCGCCGCAAGCGTTGCGCCTCGGCGCGATCGCTCTTCAATTCGCGAAAGCTGCGAGGCGGTACGAACAACGGTTGCGTCGCGGTCGTGGAAAGCGCAGCGGCAAGCAGCACCCCTATCATGGATTCAATGGCAGCCGGTTCGTGATGAAATCGGCTATCCGTCCGGCTGCCGGCGGGTCAAGATTCGAGAGCACTGCAATCACGTAACCCGAACCGGGACAGATCTCCAAATCGCCGTTCATTCCCGGAGCTCCGCCGTTGTGCCCGAAGCAGCGCGTGCCGTTGATTACGCGGTCGCCGAAGCCGAATCCGTATTTGATTCCACTTGGGCCCATAGCGACTTTGCCCGTCGTCATCATTTCGGTATACTTCGCATTCAACAGTTTATGTGCGGCGAGCGCGTTCGCGAATTTCAACAAATCTCCAACCGTAGAGTAGCCGCCGCCTGCCGAGGTGCCGCGATAGGGCAATGTGTCGGTGTTCGGTTGCCAACCGCCGTTCGGTGCCGCCATGTAGCCGACGCTTCGGTTCGGAACGGCGATATCTTCCGGTTCCGATCCGGTTTGCGTCATGCCGGCGGTTGCATAAATGCGGTCGCGCACGTAGTCGTAGTAGCTTTCGCCGCTCACTTTTTCGATTACCACGCCGAGCAAAATGAAGCCGTAGTTGCTGTATTCGAATTTGCTGCCCGGTTTGAAACGCACTGGGCGGGTGCCGTAGAGATTCACGTAATCCTGCAGCGTACGCAGTTTGAGACGGTTCTTGTCAAATTCGGGGCCGAAAATATCCCCCGTTCCGCCTGTATGGGTGAGCAGTTCGCGTATCGTTACGCTTGCGGCCATCGCTTTATTCGGATAGTCCTTGAGGTATGCGCCGAACGGTTTGTCTAGGTCGATCTTTCCCGCCTGGCCCAACTGCATAATGGCCGTGGCCGTGAACATCTTGTTCATCGATCCGATGCGAAATTCGGTGTCCAGGTTGTTTGGAATGCGCTTCGCGCGATCGGCCATGCCGTAGGCTTGCTCGAAAATCGAGGCGCCGTTTTTCGCGACCAGAACCGAGCCGGCGAAACGATCCGCGGCGCTCT
>Ga0209168_10002282_pt1 | contig 14050 bp, 12 predicted proteins | sample Coa_R1_FD_187156 | JGI IMG/M metagenome (GOLD analysis project Ga0209168, IMG submission 187156) | Surface soil microbial communities from Centralia Pennsylvania, which are recovering from an underground coalmine fire - Coalmine... | ecosystem: Environmental > Terrestrial > Soil > Unclassified ... | reverse complement strand
TCGAGCGCTTCGAGCGCTGGGCGCGTGGCCGGCTGACGCGTGGGTTTTCGCTCTACGATGCAGCCGCAACCATCGGATCGAGCAAACGGACATTGGCGCGGCGCCTGCAATCCGTGCTGGGGAAGTCGCCATTAACTTATTTTCAGGAGTTGCGCGTGGAACGCGCGGTGCATCTTCTGAAGACGACGGATGAGAGCGTCGATGAGATCGCCGCCCGAGTTGGGTACGCGGATGGCGTCACTCTCAGGACGCTGCTGCGCCGCCGCCTTGGGCACGGCGTCAAAGAAATCAGAAGAAGCTTGTAGCGCATTGTCCTTCAAGCTCGCGGTCTTCGAGAGTTTCTGATTCTGGAATCTGAGGATGGGGAGCATTATCTTGGAAGAACAAAGAGCAACCTCGCGCGGCGTTCTTTCCGTCGGTCACCCTTTGCTCCACGCAGGGTTTTGGATTCGTAGCATCGCTGCAATCATCGATCTGATTCTTCTCGTAGTCCCGTTCGCGATCTTTGTGTCGTTTTTTGCGGCCGGCATGGGAATCTCGAATCCCTTCTTCAATCACCGTCCGGGCACACCTCTCAACGAGACTCTCATGCAATCCGGACCAACGTTTCTGCTCATCTGCCTTGCTTTTTTTGCAGCGGAAAGCTGGCTCTACTTTGCGATCTCAGAAAGCTCGAACTGGCATGCAACTCTGGGAAAGCGCCTCCTGGGCCTTCATGTAGCCGACTCGGCGGGTAACCCCGTGGATTTCTGGCGAGCTAGCCTGCGTTTTTGCAGCGGCCGCCTTCTGGCGCAGGTCCCAGTGCTCGGCGGTTATTACTTCGCGCTTGACTGCCTGTGCGTAGCGCTGACGCCCAGCAAGCGCGCTATCCACGACATGCTTTCCGGCTGTCTGGTCTTACGCGAAGGCACGCGCAGCTCACTTGTTCGCTGAAAATCGCCACCACAGCGAGCCCGCCGGTACGCTCCGTACCAGCCGATGGCAAGATGGCCACGCCTGTACCACGAGATTCTTGCGCCCCTTTTTGCGAGACGCCTATACTTGCAAAGATTCGCGGACAGCCTCGAATCGCGCTGGTGGTGTTGTCTGCCCCGGCGGCTACGATCTGGCCTTTTAGACTTTCAAGGAACTAACCGAGCGTGGACGACGTTAAGCAGTTTCCGGCTGTGGAACGCCGCCGCAATCCCGCGGTTTCCGCAGAGCAGCGTGAAGCCGGTGAAGTCGCCATCTTCCAGGAGTTGGGGAAGGCGCTAACCTCTTCGCTGCAGCTCGACCAGGTTCTCCGCACCATCATGGAGAAAATCGACGAGTTTCTGCGCCCGGATAACTGGTCTTTGCTCCTGCTCGATGAATCCAAGCAGGAACTTTATTTCGAGCTGGCCGTCGGCAAAGCCTCCCAGGCACTGAAAGACGTGCGCATTAAGGTGGGGCAGGGAATTGCCGGCTGGGTCGCACAGCATGGCGAAACCGTGGTTGTCGCAGACACTTCGAAGGACACCCGTTTCTTCTCCCAGGTTGACGAGAAGACCAAGACGGAGACGCAATCCATCGTCGCCGTCCCCGTTAAATTCCGCGACACCTGCCTCGGTGTCATCGAGCTGATCAACTGCCTTGGCCCCGAAGGTTTTAACGACCGCGACCTCAAGCTACTCGAGGCCCTCTCGGATTTCGCCGCCATCGCGCTCGAAAATGCCCGGCACGTGAAACGAATTCACGAACTGACCATCACCGACGATTGCACCAGCCTGTACAACGCCCGGCACATGGGCTTCATCCTCGAAACGGAAATCTATCGCTCGCAACGTTACAACTACCAATTCTCGTTGGTATTCATCGACCTGGATCATTTCAAGCAGGTGAACGACACGCACGGCCATCTCGTCGGCTCTCGCTTGCTCGCGGAAATTGGCAACGCCCTCAAAGCCCATTGCCGCTTGATCGATTTTGCCTTCCGCTATGGCGGCGACGAATTTGTGATTCTCTTGCCGCAAACTTCCAAGGACAATGCGCTCAACGTGGCGCGCCGCCTGCATAAGCTCATTCGCGAAACGGTCTGGCTCGGCCCCGAAGGCCTAAGCATCCGTGTGACACCGAGCTTGGGCGTAGCCTCCTATCCCACGGATTCGCGCACCAAAGAAGGTCTTTTGCACCTCGCCGACGAGGCCATGTACCTCGTGAAGAACACCAACCGCGACAGCGTCGCCGCCGCCAACATCGGCATCTTGAAGGACACCACCACGGCAGCGGCCGAAACTGCCGGCTAGGTTTCGCGCACTCGGAGTCTCTCTCCTCCATCTTCTATACAGTTTTTGAGAATTTTGCTTAACTGAACCTATGCGAAGAAGCGAAGCGGCGCGGTATGCGCGCTGGTCCGCGGCTGTAGCGCTACTGCTGGCCTGCTTGACGGCAGGTGTGTACCTGAAGCGCGGCTGGCAAAGAATCATAGAGCGTAGAGCCGCGCCCCCTCCCGCGCCCCTCAACGTGATGAAAAGCTCCAGCGGACTGACGTTCTCAAAGATGGATGGACCCCGCAAGATTTTCACTGTCGAAGCCTCCAAGTCCACGGATTTCAAGGATCGCAACGCGAGCTTGCTCGAGAATGTAAAAGTCACCATTTTTGGAAAATCCGGCGACCGCAACGACACCATCCATACGCAAAGCTGCCAGTACGGAAAAGAGAGTCGCACCATAACCTGCAATGGAGATGTTCAGATCGATCTCGAAAGCGCGGCCGACGCGGACCGCAGGGCAAAAGATCCCATAATGCCGCCGCAGATCGTGCACGTGGAGACTCGCGGCGTGATTTTCGATCAAGGCACGGGTGCGGCAAATACGGATCAGCCGGTGACATTTACATTCCCCAGTGGTAGCGGCGATGCGCTGGGCGCGGAATACAACTCGGCGGAAGGGACCCTCCGGCTTCTGCAAAATGTCCGCATGAAACTCAAACCGCTGGCAAAGAAAGGCGGTGCAGAAAGCTCTGCCAAGGCGGAACCGCCCGAAGAGGTGCAAGTAAGGGGTGCAAGTCTCGATTTCGGTCGAGACGCCAGATTACTCCACATCCTCGGGCCGGCGGAGGCGGAGTCCTCCACAGCACGCCTGATCGCGGGAGAATTCACGCTCGAATTGGATTCCACGTTTCGTGCGCACCGGCTCCTGGCCGCCGCCGGCACAAACGGCCAGCCGCCGCAACTCACTTCGCAACGCGGCGCCGACTCGATGCATATCGACGCTGACAAGATGACCGCACTATTTGCCCCGGAAGGGCGGGTCACCAGATTGGACGGAGCAGGAAGCGTCCACGGAGCACGTCACAACCCGGAAGAAGAGGACGAATTCCACGCAGACGCCGCGGCCCTTGATCTCTGGCCCCGCCTAAATCAAGCGAAGGAGATGAACCTCAATGGCGGAGTCGTGCTGAAGACGCATGTGGTTAAGGGCGGCGACACGCGCCTCCTGCAAACAGGCGCGCTGCGCATGGAGTTCAGCGGAGGAAAAGACGGCCATGCCGGTAAGCCTACGTACGCAGAAACGCTCACGGCCGGGAGCATGGAATGGGCTGACGCGTCGGCGCAAGCCATCACCACGCCCACGCGGACGAAACTGCAGGCCGATAAGCTGGAACTGGCATTCGGAGAAGAAGGCAAACCCAAGCAACTTGATGCGAAAGGCAATGTGCAAACAGAGCGCGCCATTGCGGGCCACGCTCTCCAGACAGCCACAGCCAAAAACGGAGTAACTCAGCTTCTTTCCGCGGGTGGCTGGTCACAGATGGACCTGCAAGGCGACGTCACCTTGCAAGAAGCGGAGCGCAGCGCCCAAGCTGATCACGCAAGCTTTACGCGTGTCGCCCAGACCGCTCTTTTGAGTGGGCAAGCTGTCGCGCGTGATGCGACTACCGAGACACGCGCTCCGCGAATCTTCTTCGCTGGCACGAGTGGCGACATTCGCGCCGAGGGCGGCGTACGCTCCACGGATTTTTCGCCTAAAGGAAATGCCGTTCAGCTAGCCCAAGTGCCCGCCAACATTACCTCGGACACCATGCAGGGCAATTCGAAAACGGGACGCGCAGTCTACACCGGCCACGCTCGCCTCTGGCAGGGCGACTCTGTTCTGGAAGCGGACTCCATCGAGCTTCTTCGGGTCACTAAAATCTTAAACGCAACCGGGAAAGTCCGCGCCGTCTTCCCCCAGACGCCAGCCTCGGCGCAACCCGGCATCCTTCAATCCGGCACACCGCAATTATCTGCAAAAAAGCCTGTCCTTTGGCACGTAAGTTCGGGAACGCTCTCCTACAACGACGCCGGCAACGTGGCCCATCTCGAAAAAAACGTAGTGGTTCAATCGCCCGATCAAAAAATCCGCGCTCCCATCATGGATTTGTACTTCACGCGTGGCACTGACACTTCCGTGGCTGCTGCGAACGCCACCGCAGCGAATCCAGGAGCCAAGCAGATCAGCCGCGCCATCGCAACTGGCGGCGTCATCGTCGATCAAGCTGGCCGTCGCGCCACCGCCGAACGCGGAGAATACACAGCCTCCGACGGCAAATTCGTCATGAGCGGCGGAAATCCCACTCTTTACGACGGTTCCGCCGGCACCACCACCGGCCGTCAATTGACCTTCTATTTAGCGGATGATACGATCATCGTCGACTCTGAAAATGGTTCGCGGACGTTGACGAAGCACCGAGTCGAGAAATGACGCGGCCGCCGAGCGGTCGTTCGTGACGAGGTATGCTGAAACTCCAGGCCGTCGAGTTGAGCAAGTCGTATCGCGGTCGCAAGGTCGTGGATGACGTTGAACTGGAGATCGGCCAGGGTGAAGTCGTCGGGCTCTTGGGACCTAACGGCGCAGGTAAGACCACTACCTTTTATATCTTAGTTGGTCTTGCCCGGCCAGACTCCGGCCACGTTCTCTTGAACGGCGGGGAAATCACCGACCTCCCCATGTACCTCCGGGCCCGCAGCGGCATCAGCTATCTGCCTCAGGAACCCTCGGTCTTTCGTCAACTCACTAGCGAAGAAAACCTGCTCGCCGTTCTCGAGACACTCCCTCTCACTCCCGAGCAGCAACGCGACCGTTTGGAAGAGTTATTGGTTCAAATGGGACTCGAAACCGTACGCACGAGCAAAGCCTACACTCTCTCCGGTGGAGAACGCCGCCGCCTGGAAATAGCCCGTTCGCTCACTTTACAGCCTTCTTTCATCCTCCTCGACGAACCTTTTTCCGGCATTGACCCTCTAACCGTTAAGGATCTTCAGGAGATTATCCGCGGCCTCAGCCGTTCCGGTATCGGTATCCTGATCACCGACCATAACGTGAGGGAAACACTCAACGTGACAGACCGCGCGTACATCGTGAATCATGGCAAAATAATGGCGAAGGGTACGCCTCTCGAACTGAGCAATGATGCGGAAGTCCGCCGCGTTTATCTGGGCGATCACTTCCGCCTGAACTAAAATGTAAAACTGGGGACTTTTCAAGGGATAATCGGAACGATCATGGCCTGGCAGGGACTCAAGCTCAACCTACGAGTGGCGCAGAAGCAGATTCTGACGCCCGGCCTCGTCCAGATGGTGAGCGTCCTGGCGCTGAATCGCCTCGAACTCCGCGAGATGATCAACCAGGAGATGATCGCCAATCCCGTTCTCGAAGAGCTCAGCGAAGAAGCGACGCAGAGCGACAACTACAGCGACGAAACGTTCCTGAAAGCCGAAACCGAGAAAGTTCCCGAGAAGCCGGAAGCCAATCCCTTCGACGAATTCGATGTCGGCAGTTTTTTCAACCAATATCTCGACACCGGCGGCGATGGCGGCCAATCCCAGGAAAGGGAAGTTTCCGAGCGGCCCTCCTTCGAAAAGTTTCTCTCATCTCCCAGCGGCCTGACCGACCATCTCGCCTGGCAATTGAGCATGACCATCTGCTCCGAATCCGTAAACGAACTCGCCGAAAGCATCATCGGCAACCTCGACGAGAATGGCTACCTGACGGCCTCGATCGAAGAGCTTGTGCAGAACGGCAAATTTTCTCAGGATGATCTCGACGATGCCCTCGCCGTCGTGCAGGATTTCGATCCCATCGGCGTCGGCGCGCGTGATTTGCGCGAATGCTTGCTACTCCAGCTCAAAGCCTTTGATCCGCAAAATACGCTGGCCCAGCAAATCGTCTCGGAGCATCTGAAACAAGTGCAGTCGAACCAGCTGAAAGAAATCGCACGCGCGTTGAACCGCCCCCTGGAAGTCGTCAAGCGCTCTCTCGAAGTCATCAAGAAGCTCGATCCCCGCCCGGGCTTGCGTTACAACAAGACCGAACCGCGGCTCGTCGAGCCCGATGTCTATTTCCGAAAAGTGGATGACGCGTGGCAAGTCTTCTTGAACGAAGACGACATGCCGCAGCTCCGCCTCAGCCCCACGTACCGCCGTCTACTCGCGCGCGATGCCGCCGACCGCGACGTTCGCAACTACGTCAAGGAACGCTTCACGGCCGCCATCCAGCTGATGAAGAATATCGAGCAACGCAAGCACACCATCCTTCGCGTCTGCCAATCCATCATTGCCCGCCAGGGCGAATATCTCGATCACGGCCCCGACGCCCTCAAGCCCATGATGATCAAGGAAGTCGCCGAAGAAGTGGGCGTACACCCATCGACGGTGAGCCGCGCTGTCGCCAGCAAATACGCCCACACTTCGCAAGGCGTCCTCGAACTCCGCTCCTTCTTCAGCGAATCGGTGAACGGCCCAGAAGGCAGCGGAATGTCCCTCCTCACTCTCAAGCGCCTCGTCAAAAAAATGATCGAAGAGGAAGACACCACGAAGCCGCTCACCGACGAACAAATCGCCAAAAAGCTAGACGACGCGGGGATACACGTCACACGCCGCACTGTCGCCAAATACCGCGAAGACATGCGCATTCCCAGCACTCACCAGCGCCGGGTGAAGAGCTGAGCTGCCGCCTCAAGTGAAGCCGCCCACCAGACGCGACGCGCGGCACCTCGTTATCCTTACCGGCCTCTCCGGCTCTGGAAAGAGTACTGTCCTCCGCGCCTTCGAGGACATGGGTTTCTACTGCGTCGATAATCTTCCCGTGGAGTTAATTCCCATTTTTGCGGAGCTGCACGCCGCCGGTGAAGGCGACTTTGCGCGCGCCGCCCTGCTTGTCGATGCACGTGAAGGCGTTCAACTCGAAAAGCTCCCGCCTCTTCTGAAGCATCTTCGCAAGGACCATCCCATCACGCTGGTATTCATCGATGCCAGCGACGACGCGCTTCTCCGCCGCTACAGCGAAACGCGCCGCCCTCATCCGCTCGGGAAGGCATTGTCCGTCCGCGAAAGTCTAAGCCATGAACGCACGCTCATGGAGCCCATCCGCAAACTCGCCGACGTAGTGATCGACTCCACGCAGTTCAACGTCCACGAGCTCCGTCACTTCGTCACCGAGCGCTTCAAAAACCCCGACCATCGCCCCATGCTCGTGTCCGTGGTTAGCTTCGGCTACAAGTACGGCGTCCCCACAGACTCCGACCTCGTGTTTGACGTCCGCTTTCTGCCCAACCCCCACTTTGTCCCCGCCCTGCGCCGCTACACCGGAAAAGATCCCAAAGTCCAAAAATACATCCGCTCCTTTCCGCAAAGCGGAGAATTTCTCCGCCGCATCGAAAGCCTGCTCACCTACCTCATCCCGCATTACATCAGCGAGGGCAAAAGCTATTTGACCATCTCCATCGGTTGCACCGGCGGCAAACACCGCTCCGTCATGCTCGGCGAACAGATCAAGAAATCGCTGGCGAAGTGCGGCTTCTCGACCAAGGTCACGCACCGCGACATCGAAAAATAATTGCCGGGCTGCGAACCTCAATCGTCGTGTCGCGCATGGCCCGGAAACTTGACATGCCGCGTAGCGGCGAATAGCGTACCAAGTAGGATAATCAGGGGAGTCTGAAGAGTGTCTGCTTTGCTTTCACCGCAACTAAAACGCCTTTTGAGCTACGTGCGGCCTTACGCGTTCCGGCTATCGTTCGGCGTGGTGTTGGTGGCCTTCGTCGCGCTCGCTGAAGGCATGGTTGCCTTGATGGTGAAAATCGCGGTTGACTATGTCCTGAACCCCTCCCTCGTTGTCACCAAGCTCCCCATTCTTACCCTTCCCGACAAGCGAGTCATCTATCTCAACGATTTTTTCCCCGCGAGCATTCACAATGTCTGGACGATCTTCGCACTCACGCTCCTCTCTCTTTACCTCGCAAAAGCCATCGCCGAATATTTGGGACTCACCCAAATCCAATATGTCGGTCAGGCCGCTGTTGCCGACCTTCGCAATCAGGTTTACGCAAAAATTATCCGTCAGCCTATCGCCTTTTTTCAGCACAACCCGGTTGGCCGCCTGCTCTCCGCGGCGATCAACGACGTCGAACGTACGCGCGTCGCGCTCTCCGAATATCTAGCCGATCTCTTCCAAAAAGGATTCAGCCTGATTGTTCTCGTAGCCGTTCTTTTCTGGATAAACTGGAAAATGGCTCTGGCTTCGGCTGTGCTCCTTCCTCTTGTCGTTGTTCCCGTTGGCAAATTTGGCCGAAAAATCCGCCGCTCCGCCGAAAATAGCCAGACGCGCCTCGCCGACCTCTCCCAAATCCTCCAGGAAACCACCACTGGCAATCGCGTCGTAAAGGCGTTCGGTATGGAAGATTTCGAGATTCACAAATTCCGTCAAGCCGCCCGCCAGTTGCTGCGCGACAACATGCGCTGGGTTCGTGCCGCCGTCGCGACGCCGCCTATAATGGACTTGCTCGGCGCCATCGTCATTGCCCTTCTCTTCCTCTACTCCCGCGATCAAATCAAGGTGCACCAGATGACCATGGGCACTTTTTTCGCCTTTGTTTACGCTCTCTTCGGCGCCTATATGCCGCTCAAGCGCATGGGCTACGTATACCAGCAGTTTCAATCTGCGCAAGGCGCGAGCATTCAGGTCTTTGCTTATCTCGATCGCCAGGAAGAAAATCTGGAACAGGCTGGTGCAAAACTGTCGCCGCGTTTCTCTCGGCTCATCGAATTTCAAGCGGTCGGTTTCGCCTACGAAAATGGGTCTGCCGTGGTCCTTGAAGATATCAACATCACTGCGCGCCGAGGCGAGGTGATTGCTCTCGTTGGCTCCAGCGGCGCGGGAAAAACCACTCTAGTCAATCTTCTCCCGCGCTTCTATGAACTGACTTCCGGCTCCATTCGAATCGATGGCGTGGACATCCGCGAAGTCACCATCCGCTCCCTCCGCGAACAAATCGCCATGGTTACCCAGGAAAATATTCTGTTCCACGACACCGTCTGGAACAATATCTGTTACGGCCTGACCAATGTACCCAAGGACCGCGTGGTCGCCGCCGCGCAAACAGCCTTGGCGCACGATTTCATCATAGAGTTGCCTCAGCAGTACGACACCATCATCGGCGAGCGCGGCACCCGGCTCAGCGGTGGCCAAAGACAGCGCATTGCCATCGCCCGTGCCATACTGAAAGACTCTCCTATCCTGATTCTCGACGAAGCAACTTCGGAACTGGATGCGGAGTCCGAAATGTATGTACAGAAGGCTCTCGCCAATCTAATGGTTGGCCGAACCACGTTCGTGATCGCGCACCGCTTGGCCACCATCCGCCGCGCGGATAAAATTCTCGTCCTTGAAGATGGGCAAATCCGCGAGAGTGGCGCGCACTCGGAACTCATGGCGCGCGGTGGAACGTATGCCCGCCTCCACGATTTGCAATTCGCGGACGACGACATTCTCGGACCGGCGCAAGCTGCGCCGATCAACGTGACGGCATCAACGGAACCCCTATGACTCAATCCTCTGTGTTACCAAAAGAAGTGACGCTGAAAAAGGCCGGGGAATGTTTTTCCATGACCGGCTACGCGCAAGCCCGTATGGAAAAAAATGGCTGGGCCGTTCGCGTCAGCGTCAAAAGTGTGAACCACCGCTTTCTTGATCTAAAGCTTCGCCTTCCCGAAGGGTTCGACTTGTACGAGCTGCGTCTGCGCCAGGTTCTTCGAGAGCGCATTCATCGCGGCCACGTCGAGGTTTATGTCAACGTCGATCCCGCCGCCGCTGCCCCCGTTCAGGTGAATCGCGAACTCGCGCAAACTTACATGCGCGTCGCGGAGGAATTCCGCCAGCAATCCAGAGCCGCCGCTGACGTTGATGTCGTCGCAATCCTGCGCTTGCCCGGCGTCATCGCTGGTCTCTCTGCCGCTGTGCCGGAAGCTGAGAACGAACAAGAACAACTCGGCCAAGCTCTCGACGCCTGCCTGTTCGAAGCGCTCCTCAAGCTCGATGATATGCGGCGCGCCGAAGGCCGTCACCTGATTGAAGATTTACGGGCGCGCCTGTCGTGCATCGGCCAGGAAGCGGAAAAAGTCCGTGAATTGGCAGCCACGCTTCGCCCGGCGTTCGCGCGGCGTCTTGAAACGCGCCTCAAGGAATTGCTGGCCGGCGCTGCTATTGATCCGGCCCGGCTCGCGCAGGAGGCTGCTCTGCTTGCGGAGCGCGGCGATATCAGCGAAGAATTAGACCGTCTTCGCAGCCACCTCCAGCAGTTTGGAAAACTTCTGGATGGCGCCGGCGAGATGGGAAAGAAACTGGACTTTCTTCTGCAAGAAATGCATCGCGAAGCAAACACGCTGCTTTCAAAAACGCCCGGTGTCGAGAGTGAAGCCCTCGCGATCACCGGACTCGCGCTTGAAATCAAGGCGGAGATCGAAAAACTGCGGGAGCAGGTGCAGAACATCGAATGAGCGCGGAGAGAGAGCTTGCCCCGCTGGTCCTGATCGTTTCGGGCCCGTCGGGATCGGGAAAATCGACGCTGGTGCAGAAAATTTTGGAGTTGCCCGGAACGATGCCTTCGATCTCATGTACCACCCGGTCGCGCCGGGCGACCGAAGCCACCGGGAAGTGCTATGATTTTGTCACGGAAGCGGAGTTCGATGCCATGGTCGCGCGCGGTGAATTTTTGGAATATGCGCGCGTTTTCGGCAAGCACTCGTATGGCACGCCGAAGAAATGGCTCGAAGAATCGCGCAAGAAGGGTCTCGACCTCGTCCTCGAGATTGACGTGCAAGGCGCGGCGCAAGTAAAAGAAAAGCTGCCGGAGTCCATCGCGATTTTTATTTTGCCTCCGTCTCGCGCGGAACTCGAAAGGCGCTTGCGCAGTCGCGGCCAGGATTCCGACGAAGAAATTGCGCGGCGGTTGGCGAAGGCCCGGGACGAAATTGCGGCATTCGGGCGTTATTACGATTATTGCGTCGTGAACGACGATGTACAACGCGCCGGACGCGAAGCGCAGTCCATTGTAATTGCGATTCGCTGCTCCGCCGCGCGGCGCAGACCACGAGTGGAAGAACTTCTGGCATCGTTTGGAGGGAAAGACTGAAATGACCGTGCAGACAAAAGCTCCGGAGAGCCAGTTCGCATATGTAGTGCTGGCGGCGAGACGCGCACGCCAAATCATGGCGGGGGCGCCGTCTCTCATTGAAAACCCAAGAACGCTCAAAGCGACTCGCATCGCCTGCGAAGAGCTCGAGCATAGCCTCATCGAGTATGAATTCACCGAGCCCGATTCGATTGACGAAGACAAAGACGGCAACAAGCGCCGAAAGTAGCCATTTGTAACGCGCCCGGCGCTACTTCGCCCGGCGCCTGGGCAGAATTTGAAGGGGCGCCACGCCGTGCCCTAATTTGGCCAGATGTCTTGAGATAGAACCGATGCGAATCACGCTGGGCGTTACCGGGGGCGTGGCGGCCTACAAAGCCGCCGAGTTGGTGCGCCTTCTCCAACAAGACGGATTCACCGTGCAAGTCGTCATGACGCGCGGCGCACGGGAATTTGTCACTCCTTTGACTTTTGCTTCACTGACCGGCCAAAAAGTAATCACCGACCTCTTTGAGAAATCCTCAAGCGGTGAAGCCAACCTCGAAAGCGCCATCGAGCACATTGCCGTAGCGCAGCGCACCGATCTTCTTCTCGTCGCCCCCGCCACCGCCGACATCCTCGCGAAATTTGCGCGCGGCATCGCCGACGATTTTCTCACCACTCTCTATCTGGCGACCACGGCTCCTGTGATTGTCGCACCGGCGATGAACGTCAACATGTGGAATCACGCCGCGACACAGGAAAATGTCGAAAAGCTTCGCGCGCGCGGCGTCAAAGTCGTTAATCCGGACGAAGGCTATCTCGCCTGTGGCATGACCGGCGCGGGCCGCCTTGCCGGGCAGCAGGAAATTGTTGCAGCGGCCCGCCAGGCGCTCCACGCACAAAAAGACTTGCATGGTGAAACGATCTTGATCACCGCCGGGCCGACTTGCGAAGACCTTGATCCCGTTCGCTACCTCACAAACCGTTCCTCCGGCAAAATGGGTTACGCCGTCGCGGAAGCAGCGGCTCGAAGGGGAGCGAAAGTCATTCTCGTAAGCGGTCCCGTGGACTTGGACCAGCCTTCCGGTGTCGAACGCGTCTCTGTTCGAACCGCCGAAGAAATGCGCCGCGCGGTTTCCGAGCGCCTCACCGCATCCACGATAGCGATTTTTGCCGCAGCCGTCGCGGATTATCGGCCTGCCCAATCACACTCTGAAAAAATGAAAAGAAGCAAAGCTCCGCTAACCATCCATCTCGAGCCGACTCGGGATATTCTCGCCGAAGCCGCGCAAACAAAAGGAGACCGCCTCATCGTTGGATTCGCGGCGGAGACGAACAACGTCGCTGAGAATGCTCGCAAAAAACTGGCGGCAAAAAACGCCGATCTCATCGTTGCCAACGACGTGACCGCCGAAGGCGCCGGCTTCGATCACGACACCAATATTGTTACCTTGTTCGCCCGCGATGGGCGCGATCTGGCCCTCCCAAAACTAAGCAAGAGCGAAGTCGCGCAGCGCATCCTCGACGAAGTGTTGCGTCTGCGCAGCGTCCTTCGCGCCAAGACAGAATCGTATCGTTCGCCCGTCTAACCCGCTATGGCCGAACACATCCCGGAACCTCTCCACAAGAAACTTTCCGAACGATTACACTTCTACGAAGATCTCGGCTTCCGTCTTTTCTACAAAGACCGGGGCGCCAGCGCTGTTCGAACTCCCCTAACGTCCGCTTCAAACTCTTTCGCGCCATCAGTCAGTCAAATCTCTCACGAGGATGCGGCTTTGCCAAAATCCATCCAAAAACCGGAACTACCCAAGCCCACGCAACCTTCCGTGCGAGCCGTGCCGCCACGATCCGCGCCTCTTCAAACGCTAGCGAAGCCAGACATGTTGCGGGTCCCCGCGGGTCCTTCCCTCTTTGAAGCGTTCGACAAAGTTCCCGGCGACACGCTCTTGAAGATTCGAACCGACCTCGGCGAATGCACGCGCTGCAAGATCCACAAAACGCGTAACTCGATCGTCTTCGGCGACGGCAACCCCAAAGCCGAACTCGTGTTTGTCGGCGAGGGTCCCGGACATGATGAAGACATGCAAGGTCTTCCATTCGTCGGACGTGCCGGAAAACTTCTCACGCAAATGATCGAAGCGATGGGGCTGCAGCGAAGAGACGTCTACATCTGCAACGTCGTCAAATGCCGCCCACCAGAAAATCGCCTTCCCGAAAAAGACGAAGTCACGACGTGTTCTCCGTATTTGCTGCGCCAACTCGATGCGATCAATCCCAAAGTTATCGTTTGCCTCGGTGCCTGCGCCGCGCAAACGCTGCTCGAAACGAATCGCGGCATCTCAAATTTCCGCGGACAGTGGCTCGAATTTCGCGGGAAGAAATTGATGGCCACCTATCATCCCGCCTATTTGCTACGCAATCCCAGCGCAAAGGGCGAAGTCTGGAAAGACTTGCAAAAAGTCATGGCCGTTCTGGGCCTCGAAGCGAAGAAAGGCAAGTCCGCCGAGGCGGGCAAGTCCTCGTAATTCATCATGGGAATTTTGCTGGGCCTTCTGACGGCTCTTTCCTGGGGCGGCTCGGATTTTCTTGCTCGCTTCGCCACGCACCGCATCGGTGCTCTTCGAACCATGTTTTACATGCAGTTTACCGGCCTCA
>Ga0209168_10002279_pt1 | contig 14058 bp, 18 predicted proteins | sample Coa_R1_FD_187156 | JGI IMG/M metagenome (GOLD analysis project Ga0209168, IMG submission 187156) | Surface soil microbial communities from Centralia Pennsylvania, which are recovering from an underground coalmine fire - Coalmine... | ecosystem: Environmental > Terrestrial > Soil > Unclassified ... | reverse complement strand
AGGGAACATTCTGCTCCTGATCGTCGGGGGCAACGACACGACGCGGAACTCGATCTCTGGCGGCCTCCTGGCGCTGAACGAGAACCCGGATCAGTACGACAAGCTGCGCGCCGATCCTTCGCTGATAGACAGCATGGTGCCGGAGATCATCCGCTGGCAGTCGCCGGTCGCCCACATGCGCCGTACTGCGAAGGAAGACTTCGAGTTCAAGGGCAAGACGATCAAGGCCGGCCAGAAGGTGGTCATGTGGTACGTCTCGGGCAACCGCGACGAAACCGCGATCGCCGATCCCGACCGCTTCCTGATCGACCGCGCGCGGCCCCGGCATCACGCCTCATTCGGCTTCGGCATTCACCGCTGCGTCGGCATGCGGCTGGCCGAGATGCAGCTACGCGTGGTCTGGGAAGAGATCATGAAGCGCTATCCCAGGATCGATGTGGTCGGCGAACCAGTGCGGCTGAAGTCCTGTTTCCTGCGCGCCATCCGCAGTCTGCCCGTCCGGGTTCAGGCAACGACCAGCTAGGTCCAAGTTGCGCCAGCGCGAACGTCCGCTTTCCGGCGTGTCGCCAAAGTCCGCTTCCGACCCAAAGCGGACATCGCAGCGGGCACGGTAACGTCACAATCGGTTTCTAGGCTGACGGCTCAGCACGGGAGACCTAAGCGACGAGTCCGCGGGGGAAGTTCTCAAGCTGGAGCCAGAGGGACCGAACGAGACGCCACGGTAAGCGTAACGCGTTCGCTGTCCTCGCTCTGTGTACCGCCGCGGGAGTGGCCGGCTGCACCTCAACGGGCGCATACGAGGTCCCGCGAGACGCTGAACCCACCAGCGATGCTGTCCAGGCGACCGGCGACACGAGTGTGACGCGAAGCCATTCGACTGGCGTCCTCAAGCTTCGGCCGCATGGATGCGTCGGACCCGTGCCCGTGATCGGGCCAGGCTTGAATTCCTGTCCGAACGGGTCGCGGCGCTAATCGTCCCCTGATTGGCTTCATCGTCTCGCCCAGTCGGTGGCGATCACGGCGGGGCCCAGCGCGACCCAGAGCCCGACAGTGCAGACGGCAAGGAAGGCGGTTGCGCTCCAGTACAGCAGCGGTGCGTCGTCCCGCGAAATCCACCGGTTGCGTCCCGGCGCCCTTGCGGTGACGAGCACGATCGCGAGCATCAGCGTCGGCGCCGCCACCACGAGGTTGAGCAAAATGGGGTTGTGCGTATCGAGCAAGGCGTTGGCCGCTCCAACTCGTCGCCTGCCAGCTTGGCCGCGAAAGAGCACGGGCGCAAGGGCGGCGCCTTACGGCGAAGAGGCAGTGTCCGCTTCCGACCCAAAGCGGACTCCGGCTGGACGTCAGCCGTTATCCAGAGCGGTGCCGCCGGGACGGAGCGCTAGCTGCAGTGGCGCGCGCTCGCCAAGGCCTGGAACGACACCCGGCCCACCGATTGCCCAGTCGGGCAGGTGGAAGTTCAACTGCTCGGTTGGCTGGACCCGCCCGCGCCCTGACTCACGGGCCTGCTCTGTGTGGCCCAAGGGCGGTCGGGCCAAGCAAAGGAAGGCCTTGACGCACTCGCCAGCCTCTTAGGGACGCTTCACGTACCAGTCGTCCCAGCGAGAGAATTTCTCAAACTTCCTCACAAAACCATTCTTGACTAACACTGAGTGTATTCCGTCACGAGCCGCGGTATAATTGTGCTCAACCGTAATAGTACGGATATCAAACCGGGAGAAATCAAACCCACTCAGTATTGCCAGCTCAGAACCTTCCGTATCTATTGATACATAGTCGATTTTCTTGGGGGCTCGGTGCTCAACTAACAGGTCGAGTAGAGAGACGGTTTCAACTTGATAGGTGCTTCCTCCGGCGCGCTTATCAGAGTGGTGATCGCTATCGGAAAACGCTTCAATCGTCGAAAATTCAGCTGAGTTGGCCTCCGTGAATTCGATATACTTTCCGGTCTCCTCCCAGACGCAGCGAGCATCGATCAGGCAATTCCGATTTCGGCTCAAGGATTGGTGCCAGCATCGGGCAGGCTCGGCCAAAATGCCACTCCACTGAAAGCGCTTTTCGAGCTGATGCGTGTTGCTAAGTTCCACGCCATCGGTCGCGCCGAACTCGACAAAGAAACCGCCAGGACGAGCCCGAAGTTCATACAAGACAAACAGGTCCTGAAGCAGCTGTGATCTCGAGTGGTGGATATTACTAAGGCAAAAGTCGATAAACTGAAAGTCATCGCTGGCCGGAAATATTCTAGAATTGTCCCTATAATCCGTGAGCATCAGCAATGCGTTCTGCAAGAACTGGTCCATTTCCATAGAAAGATTTCCGAAAGTTAGTCGTTGCGCGGGAAGCCCGCGTTCGTGCGGCTGCGCGCGGGTACCTGCAAACTAGGAGGGGCGAGGGCGATTGTGTAGCTGTTTGGCGCACGCTTAGCCTAACGTGGGCTGTGGATGGAGAACGGTGTTGAGCCCAACGGTCACGGTGATTGCCGCGGCGTGGTGCAAGCAGCAGGACAAGGAAGCGTTGCTGCGCGGGCACATGATCAATCTGGATCGCCAAACTGTGGAGCACCACCGCATCTACGTCTTTGATGGCGGCGATGTTCCTCCAGATTGGCTGCGGGGTACCGTGATTTCGGTGCGCGAGCCGCTGACGATCTACCAAGCCTGGAACGTGGCGCTGGCGTTAGTTCAGACACCCTTCGTGATGAACCTGAACCTCGATGATCGGCTAGCAGTCGACGGAATTGAGCTGCTCTTGGCGATGGTTGAAAGTGACCCGGACGTCTATTTGGCGGGTGGTGACTGGAAGATATGTGGAACGGCATTGGAGACCGATGCCATAGACCGCGCTTACTCCATCAATCAACTGCCGCACACCATGTGTTGGCCGCCAGCGAGCGATGTTGAGGCACGCATCGGTTCGGGCGACGGGCTCAACACCCTCAGCTTTGGACCGGCATGCCTCTGGAGGATGGCCGCTCATCTGATCATGCCCCGCTACCCCTATCGCTTCAGCGACGGAACGCTAATCAAGGTGATCGGAGATGCCGTATGGTGGCAGCTCCTGCGGGACCACGCACACAAGAAAACCGCGCGCGTGCCGTTCGTCATCGGCAACTACCGGACGTGGCCGAAGGGCCAGGCGGAGTTTCGCGATGGCAAGGAAGACGAGCACCAGAAGACGGGATTTATGCTGCTCTAGCACACTGTCCGGGCTCGCAAGGCGGAGCGGGCGGCGACTCGGCCCTTCGAGTCCGCTGTGGGCATGCGTCGCAGGTCCGCAGTCGACCCAAAGCGGACATCGGCTGGACGCCGTGGTAGCCCCTTGCACTAGGGGTGATTGAAGGCGTGGCGGACTTCCTGATGTTGACGGGCCGATGTCTCTGCGGAGCTTGCACGTTCACGATCGAGGGTGACCCGATCGTCGTCGCCCACTGTCACTGTTTGGACTGCCAAAGGCTCAGCGGCGCGGGGCATACGACCGGCGCCATGTTCGCCGAGGCGGGGGTCGCCATCGCAGGCAAGCCCGCTTCGTTCTCAATGAAGAGCGACGCCGGAAGCACGGTCACGCGCCTCTTCTGTGGGGCGTGCGGAAGCCCACTGTTTGGCATGAACACGAGCATGCCGGGCTTCATGACTGTTTCGCTCGGCACGTTGGATACGTCCGACGCTTTCACCCCAGAGGTCGCAATCTTCACGCGCACACGGCGCCCCTGGGACGCTCTCGACCCGTCCGTCGCGAGTTTCGAAGCGCAGCCGGACTGGAAGCCAAGCGGCGGAATCTAGAAACAACGGCAATGTCCCCTTTGCGGCGAAACGCTAGCTTCCGCTTCCGACCCAAAGCGGACGTCCATTGTAGGCGAAATGATCAGCCGCCGAGCACGTTCGCCATTTCCTCGCGCGTCGCAACGCGCACCTTGTTCTTCGCGAACGTGTTGAATGCCTGCTCGTGTGCGGACCGCGAATTAGCGTTCGCCCGCGTCTCATAGTCGCTGACAAAGGCAATCAATGCCTCGAATGCGGCGTCATCGCCGCCGCGCCTCAAACCCCTCGCTTTCACATTGGCGATGCACTCTTCGATCGGAATATCCAGCCAAATCAGCGATGTAGCGCGAGACAGAGCGACGTTCGCCAGCCAGCCGTATACGCCTTCGATGACCCAGCGATCCTCAGCGGCTTTCGCGCGGACCATTTCGATGGCGATCGAGGGCTCTCGCCGAGCGTTGAACCCGCCCGGCAACCAGTGAATTTCGTCCAGGTCCACCGTCGATGCCGAAAGAGCAGCGGCTAGGCGCTGGGCCAGCCAGCTCTTCCCTGACCCGCCATTGCCGACGATGACCGTTCGCGCGAACGCCTCCAGATTGCCAGTCATGCTCCGCTCTGCGGTTGTGGGTGAACTGAGATGGCGATGGCGAGGCTTCCTTACCACTCGTAGCCACAACGCCCCGCTTGCGCGGCGGGGGGTGTGACACCGCCGCAACGGTCGCAGTCGGACCTTCGCTCCACCTCAGAAGCGAGTTCCCCAGGGCGCCTTTGCCTCGTAGCGTGAACGCGAAGAGGGGCGGGAAAAGTGTGGGTGATTCTATCTTCCGTCTGCGTCGCCGTGGCGGTAGTCGCGGCCTCGTTTGTCGCCGGCGCTCTCGGAGAGAGGCGCCCTTAGCGCCTGCGACGTCTCAGCAGCGCGGCCCGAGCTCCACGCACTCCTATGCCTGCCTTCCGGCAGTCCGTCATGGTCCGCTTCCGACCCAAAGCGGACGTTGCCAGTTGCCGTGACGACGCGGACGATGTGGTCATGCATGACCTGTCACCCTTAGAGAGGGCCGTCCTGCTTGAGATTGCCGGTCAAGCGACCGAGGCTCGGTCAGCTCTGCTCGATCAGATCGCACACTCGCGTCACGAAGCGCGAGAAAACCGGGGCTGGCGGGGCGCGGACCATCCGGGATCAGTCACTGCTCGGCGACATCGGAGCGAATATCGCGGGTCTGCACAGTGGGATGGGCTTCTTCCTCTGGCTGAGGGATGGGTGGCTGCATCAGCTAGAGGGCTACGCCTACGGTGAAGGTACCCGTGACATCGATTTTGTGACCGCAATGTACGATTCGGTGGAACCGCGCCGTACCGTCTTCCTTGGCCAAGGTCCGCTTTCGGGCGACTAGCCAGCGTCCGCTACCCACCCAAAGCAGACGATCCTAGATGCCCTCGCTAGCGGCTCGTCCCGGCCGTTCTCGCACGATCGATTGCGGCTCGAAGCGTACGGCGGGCGACCTGCTTCTCGGGTGGTAGGGCGTTCCAGCGAATCTGGTCGACTAGCTCAATCAACACGCCGATGCCGGCGAGCTGGCCACCGCCCAGGAGCGCCGCGCGAGTTTCAGACCAGACGTTCACGACCGTGACTGCGCTGACGAGTTGAGCGCTTGCGGCGTGACTGGCGCTGCTGTCGCCAGCCAACTGGGCGAGGTTGCGAATTGCCAGCGAAATCGGGACGTCCCCCACGATGAACACGGTGGCGACGCACCAGAACGCGACGGCCACCGGATTGATTGGCTTCTTCATACCGGCCTCGCTCGAACCGGGCTCTCTGGCCCGTCGCAACCGTAACGCCTGTCGATGTCCGCGATCCAGCCGTCGAGGCCGTCCAGCGCCCGCGGCTGGCGGCGTCGGCGTCTCTAAGCGAATCCCTGAGCGGGGTTTCGGCGGTGGTAGTCTCAGCGCGTCGGAACCGCCCGCGGGTCCGGGATGGCGAACGATCACGGCCAGGACGTCAGCCGGTCGATCCGTTCGCCACGTCGCGGCCCTGCGTGCGGAATGATGTCTCCGACGCTGTTCAACCCCTGACGCTTCCCGCTTGCCCACAGGCAAGGATGGCTGGCGCCGCAACCTCCCTCCCCACCTTCCCCGTCACGGCCAACCAGCCATTCTTCCCTGTGCGCAAGCGTCCTCAAGCCCTGCTCACGACGCAGATCCGCCCGCTTCACCGCCCGGCCAATCCGCGGCGGACGCCGGCGCGCGCCTAGCGCGGCTGCCGCGGGTCGGCTTTTTCGGCTGGCGCCAGGCGCATGACCTCGGCCTGGTACTTCTCGTCGTCGCCGGCGGCGAGCAGCGGCAGCGCCTCGGCGCAGGCGTTGGCCATGGCGTTCACCCAGTCGCGGTCGGCCTTGGGGACGTCGGAGAGCACGTATCCCATCACCAGGTCCTTGTGGCCCGGATGGCCCATGCCCATGCGCGCGCGGCGGAAGTCGGGGCCGATGGCGGCGGCGATCGAGCGAACGCCGTTGTTGCCGGCCGCGCCGCCGCCCGTCTTCATGCGGAAGCGCCCCGGCGCGAGGTCGATCTCGTCGTAGAAGACGACGACGTCCTTGGGTTTGAGCTTGTAGAAGCGCATGGCCTGGCCGACGGCCAGACCGCTGTCGTTGTAGTAGGTCTGGGGCCGGAGCAGCAGCGCCCTGACCGGCCCGTCCTGGGTCTCGATGTCGCCCTCGGCGGCCAGCGACTGGAAGCGTTGGCGTTCGGGCCCGAAGCCCCAGCGCTTGGCGATCGCCCCCAGCACCAGGAAGCCCAGATTGTGCCGATTGTGGGCGTACTTCGGCTCGGGGTTGCCGAGCCCGGCGATGATCAGCATGGCGCGCCAGGCCTCCCTGGCCAGCCTTACGCCTATTCGGCTTCGGCTTCCGGCGCCTCGGCGGCGGCTTCCGCCTCTTCGCCCTCGGCGACCGGCTCGGCGTCTTCCGCCTCTTCCGACTGCAGCGCCGAGGAGGTGGCGATCGAGGCGACCGTGGCCTCCGGATCGTGACCGGCCAATTCGACGCCGTCGGGCAGAGTGATCTGCGAGGCGCGGATGGCGTCGCCGATCTCGAGGCCGGTCAGGTCGACGACCAGTTCGTCGGGAATGGAGCCGGCGGGGGCCAGCAGTTCGAGTTCGTGCTGGGCCACGTTCAGCGTGCCGCCGCGCTTGATTCCGGGCGACAGGTCCTGGTTGCGGAAGTGCACCTGCACGGCGATGCGGATCTTCTGCGTCAGGTCGACCCGGTAGAGGTCGAAGTGCACCGGCTCGTCGGTGACCGGATGGAACTGGACGTCCTTGGCGATGACCGGCTGGGTTTCGTCGCCGTACTTGAGCGTGACCACGTGGCCCAAAAAGCGGCCCGAGTGCAGCAGCTTGCGGAACACCGGTTGGCGCGCGGCGATCGCCACGGGGCCGAGTTTGCCGCCGTAGAGGATGCCGGGCACCTTGCCGGCGCGGCGCGCATCGCGGGCGCCGCCGGTGCCGGTGCGCTCGCGGACTTCCACGTCAAGGACGATGTCGGCCATGGTCTTTTCCGGCTCTCGAAAGGAAACGCCGCGCGGTCGCGCGCGGCGTGGCAAAGCGGCGGGCTAGATACACAAAACCCGGTCCGCGCGCAACGGCGGCGGCGGTTCAGTGGCGCCTGTGCTTCGGCGTCGTCGCGTCCGGCGGAGTCGTTTTTGGCGGCTCGGGCGGCGGAATCTTCTCCGTCGGCGGGGGAATGGGCGCGCCGGCGTCGATCATCACGCACTCGCCCTCTTCGGACAGGGCGTGCTCGCCCAGGCAGAAGACATCCTCGTAGTAGGGCTTCGACACCGCCAGGCATTGGTAGAGGTTCAGCTTGACCAGGTTCATGCAGGCGGCGCTGGCCGGTTCGCTCAGAAGCGGCGCGAACAGGGCCTGGTTTTCGGCGCCGCCCTCGCCGAGCACGCCCAGGGCCGCGATCGCCAGGCCGCGGACGATCACCGGCGGGTAGGGCGGCGTCGCCGGCGGGGCGGTCAGCGGCAAGGGATCAAAGCCGGCCGCGGCGCGCTCGAGCCGCTGGGCGACTTCGGGGGCGGCGACGAACGTCGAGGCGTTGGTTCCTTCAACCGCCGCCAGGCGCTGGTCGCGGTCGGGCACGACCTCGCGCGACCAGGGTTGGTGCTGGATGTCGTAGGCGGCCTGCTTCACCGCCGCACCGGCGGCTGAGAGCTTGCGGCCCTGGTCCATCAGCGCCTCGATGGCCAAGCCGGCGGCGGAGTCGGAGCCCTTGATCGACAGCACGTAGCGCGGATCGCGCTCGATCAGGCCGGCGAGCTCGCGCCGCCCCTGCTCGTTCATCGAGTAGGCGCGCACGGCGGAGACATACGCCGGGTCGGCGAGCGCAGCGATGGCCGCGTAGGCGATCTCGCCCTGAAGCAGCGTGCGCGGGTCGTCGCTGGCGCCCAGCCTGAGCGCGTCCGCCACGTCGGCGCCGCTCTTGAAGTCGGGGTTCACCAACGCGGCGCGCGCCATGTAGTCCTCGTAGGCCGCGGCCGACTGGATGACTTCCGGCGAGAGCGAGAACGCCGCGGGCGTCGGCGGCGGGGGCGGCGGCGGTGGCGGCGGCGGCGGCTCGCTGCAGCTGGCCAGCGCGATTCCGCAAACGGCGATCCCCAGGATCAGACTCGAGCGGATGGAGTCGAACAGGCCCATGGTCCTCCGGGGTGCACGCGCGACGGTTTTGGTTGGCGTCGTCATCAGTCGAACAGCTTGGAGACGGACTCTTCGTTGGCGATGCGGCGAATGGCCTCGCCGATCAAGGGTGCGATGCTGACCTGACGAATCCTGTCGCAAGCCTGAACGGCGTCGGGCGCCTCGATCGAATCGGTGATCACCAGCGCGGTCAGCGCCGAGGCCTTCACCCGCTCGGCGGCCGCGCCGGACAGAACGCCATGGGTGACGTAGGCGGCGACGTCGGTGGCGCCCTTCGCCAGAAGCGCTTCGGCCGCGCTGCACAGCGTGCCGGCCGAGTCGACGATGTCGTCGAAGAGGATGCAGCGTCGCCCCTCGACGTTGCCGATGATGTTCATCACCTCGCTCTGCCCCGGCGCGGGGCGGTGCTTGTCGACGATGGCGAGGTCGGCGCCGAGCCGGTTCGCCAGGGTGCGCGCCCGCACCACGCCGCCGACGTCCGGCGAGATGATCATCATCTGCGACGGATCCTTATAGTGGCGGGCGATGTCGTCCGCGAGGACGGGCGTGGCGACGAGATTGTCGGTCGGGATGTCGAAGAAGCCCTGGATCTGGCCGGCGTGCAGGTCGACGGTCAGCACCCGGTCGGCGCCGGCGCGGGTGACCAGGTTGGCGACCAGCTTGGCCGAGATGGGCGTGCGTCCGCTCGTCTTGCGGTCCTGCCGGGCGTAGCCGAAGTAGGGCATGACGGCGGTGATCCGCCGGGCCGACGCGCGCGTCAGCGCGTCGATGCAGATCAGCAGCTCCATCAGGTTGTCGTTGGCCGGATAGCTGGTCGACTGGATGATGAAGACGTCCTCGCCGCGGACGTTCTCGTCGATGACGACGAACACCTCGTTGTCGGCGAAGCGGCGGAACTGGGCCTTGGTCAGCGGCGTATCGAGATAGGTCGCCGTCGCCTCGGCGAGCATCCGATTGGAGTTGCCCGCCAAAAGCTTCATCCGTGCGCCTTTGTCCCTGCCCGCCACGCCTGGGCTTCTACCAGCGCTTGACCGGCGGGCAAGTCCCGCCGCATGTCGGGGCGCCTTTCCGCCTGTTCGGCTTCCGCCTTTCCGATGAGCCCGTTGTCCGCCGTCATCCGCCCAGCCTGGAACGCCGACCTCGCCAATCTTCGGGCCGTCGACCCGACCCTGGCCGACCCGGAGCGGTCGCGCGCGGCGTCGCGGGCGCTTGGCCTTGGCCGCAGCTGGGTGGCCGATGTGAGCGGCGTGACCGTCGGCTACGCGCTGATCACTTTCAGCTTCTTCGGCCGCCCGCTGATGGAACGGATGGTGGTCGCCGAGGCCTCGCGCCGGCGCGGCATCGGGCTGGCGCTGCTGCGGCAATGCGAGGCGGCGCATGAGGGCGACCGGCTGTTCGTAACCGTGCCGACCTCGAACGCGCCGATGGTCCGCCTCCTGGCCAAGGCGGACTTCGCCGGCAGCGGGGTGATCTACAATCTCAACGGCGGCGACCCGGAGCTGGTCTACGTCAAGATCCGCGCGCCGAGCATGACCTTCGTGCCGTTCAAGGGCGAGGGGGCCGACGCCGCCGCGCGCTAGGCGTCAGGCGAGGGCGATCGCCGAAAGCAGCCGCCCGTAGTCGCTCTCGCCGTGGTGCAAGGCGCGGCGGTTGGAGAAAAAGCGCTCCGCGTCCGGATAAGTGTCGCAGCCGATCCACTCGGCCTGGGCGACGCCGGCGGCCGCGAGCCGACCGAGGACGAAGGCGGGCAGGTCGAACTGGCGCTTGTCGGCGGCGGCGCCGGGGGCGAAGAAGCGCGCGAAGGCGGCGTCGGCGCTCACGAAGCGTTCGCGGAACTCGACCCCCACCTCGTAGGACGCCGGCCCGATGCACGGCCCGACGGCGGCGACCATCCGCTCGGGGCGGGCGCCGAGAGCGACCATCGCTTCGACCGCCGAGGCGACCACGCCGCCCAACGCGCCCTTCCACCCGGCGTGAGCGGCGGCCACGACGCGCGCCTCGGCGTCGGCGATCAGCACCGGCGCGCAGTCGGCGGCGAGCGCGCCCAGCGCCAGGCCGGGCGTCGCGGTTGCGAGCGCGTCGCCTTGCGGGCGGCCGGTCCACGGGCCGGCGACGGTCAGCGCCGTCGCCGAGTGGACCTGGTAGGCGCTCAAGAGCCGCTCCGGCGCGACGCCCAGCCAGGCGGCGGCGAGCCTTCGGTTCTGGGCCACGCGGTCGGGATCGTCGCCGGAACCCGGCCCGGCGTTCAGGCCGGCGTACACGCCCTCCGAAACGCCCCCGACGCGGGTGAAAAAGCCGTGGCGCACGCCGGCAAGCGCCGCGAGAAGCGGTGAGGTCAGCACCTCTAGCGCGGCCATGACGCTCCCTCGAACCCCGGCGGCGCCAGGTCGGCGGCGTGGATGCAGGCCGCCTTGAAGAGTTGACCCATCTGGTCCTCGCCGATCAGGCGCTCGAGCTGGCGGGCCGTGCGCTCGGCCTGCTCGGGGCGGGCGGCGGCGAGCGCGGCGGCGCGCTGCTCGACCCCCAAGCGGCGCAGGAACTCGCCCTGGGTCAGCAGCGCCGCGCCAGCGCCAGCCGCTCGGGCGGCGGCCAGCACGGCGGGGAAATCGACGTGCACCGTAAGGTCGGCGCCGCCGGGGTCGGCCAGGGGATCGTCCGGCCGGTGGCGGCGGAGCGCCTGCAAGGTGTCGCCGCAACCCGGCGCGTCGCGGCCATAGTCGATGATCAGTGCGGCGCCGCCTTGGCCGCAGACGCGCCGGGCGATGTCGCCGGCAAGCGCCGCCTGCGCCTCGGCCAGCTCGACGACGGCGCCGGTCGGGGCGACCGCGGCCGGACCGTCGAGCACCGGGGCGAGGCCGAAGGCCAGCCGCCCGCCCGCGCCGATCCCGACTCGCCGTTCGGCCCAGCCGGCCTTGGTCCGCACCAGCTGGCGCGCGGGCAGGCAGTCGAACAACTCGTTCGCGACCAGGATCAGGGGCGCATCGACAGGCAGGGCTTCGAGGCTCTCGGCCCAGCGCGGTCGCGCGACCGCGGCGATGGCGGCGCGCTGGCGCTCGATGAGCGGTCCTGAGGTCTCGACCAGCCAAAGGTCGGCGGCGGCGAGGAAGTCGGGCGCGAGGCGGGCCGCGCGCAGCGCATCGACCATCAAGGTCCCGTCGCCAGGCCCAATTTCGGCCAGCAGCACGCGGGGCGGCGAACCGAGCGCGCGCCAGGTCTCGACCGCCCAAAGGCCGATCAGCTCGCCGAACATCTGCGAGACCATCGGCGCGGTGATGAAGTCGCCCGCTTCGCCGAGCGCCGGTCGCGTCGCGTAGTAGCCGTCGATCGGATCGTGCAGGCAGCGGGCCATGTAGGCGTCGACGCGCATGGGGCCGGTCGCGGCGATCTCGGCCTTCAGCCGTTCAAGCAGGCTCATGCGCGGGTTGCTCGGGCGCACGCCGGCGCAGGGCCCACCAAAGCAGGGCGCCGCCACCCAGCACCATCGGCGCCGAGAGGATCATCCCCATGGTCAGCCCGAGCGGGAAGGTCGGCATGGTGAGGTCGGGGTTGCGCACCTGTTCGAGCAGGATGCGGATCGCGCCGTACATGACGAGGAAGAGGCCGGTGATCGCGCCGCGCTTCTGCAGCCAGTGGAAGCGGTGCGTGCACGCTCTGAGCACGAGGAAGATAAGCACGCCCTCGAGCGCCGCCTCGTAGAGCTGGCTCGGATGCCGCGGCTCGAGCCCCGCCGGGCACTCGCCGCCACTCTGCAGTTTGATGTGCGGTGTGCAGAACACCATGCCCCAGGGCGCATGCGTCACGCGACCCCAGAGCTCGCCGTTGATGAAGTTGGCGATGCGGCCGAAGAACTGGCCGATCGGCTGGCAGGGCGCGACCAGGTCGGCGAGCAGGATGAGGTCGATCCGGTTGACGCGCGCAAACGCGACGAGCGCAAGGCCGACGCCGATCGCGCCGCCGTGGAAGCTCATGCCGCCGTGCCAGATCGCGAAGACTTCCCAGGGGTTGTGGGCGAGCAGAGCCCGCTCCTCGGCCGACGGCAGCATGTAGAAGAGCACGTATCCGATCCGCCCGCCGACGATGACGCCGAAGGTGATCCAGAGGATCAGATCGTCGATCTGGGCGACGGTCGCCGTCGGCTTGCGGTCGCCCCAGAGCTTTTGGTTGCGCACGAGGCTGACGCCATAGCGCCAGCCGAGCATGATCCCGGCGATGTAGGCGAGCGCGTACCAGCGGATGGCCAGCGGGCCGAGCTGGACCAGGACGGGGTTGAAGTCGGGAAAGACCACGCGGGGATCGGCTCCTCGAACACGCTCGCGGCCGGCGATTTAGCAGAGCCCGGCCGATCCCTTCGCATTAATTTTCGGTTTCCCATATAAGGGGCCATGCAGAGCCAAAACCCCTTTCTGGATGAGTTCGCCAAGCTGACCAACGCCGCCATCGGGCTGGCGCAGGCCGCCGGCGAGGAGGCCAAGGCGGCCTTCCGCGCCCAGGCGGACAAGATGGCGACGGACTTCGACCTGATCCGCCGCGACGAGTTCGAGGCGATGAAGGCCGAGTTGCAGGCGCTGCGCGAAGAAATCGCCGCCCTGAAGGGCGGGAAGCGGCCGAAAGGCGAAGCGTAGCGCGATGGCTCGCGCGTAGGACGAAGCCGGTTGAGACGTCGGCTGCGAAGCAGATTAGGGTATGATTCACCGTGACGGCGGCCCAGCCGGTCGTCGCGGGCAGCGCCAAGGGACCCCATGGACCTTCCTCACTCCGAAGACGATCTGGAAACCGGCTTCGATCCGCTCGAGGTGGTCGAGCGCGTCCTGAACGCCGAGAACCTGACGTTCGACCGCACCGACGAGGGCGACCTCGCGTTCGCGCTGGCCGGCGACTGGAAGGACTACGAGCTGTGGTTTGCCTGGCGGCCGGAGGCCGATTGCCTGCAGCTGTGCCTCGCCGTCGACCTGCAGGCGGCGAAGACGCAGAGACTGGCGGCGTGCGAGCTGATTTCGCTGGTCAACCAGCGCATCTGGCTCGGCCACTTCGAGGTCTGGAGCGATGACGGCGAGGTGGTGTTCCGCCATGCGCTCGGCCTGCCGCACGGCGAGCGGCCGACGCTGGCGCAAGCCGCTTCGATGATCGATGCGGCGGTCGAGGCGGCGGACCGCTTCTACCCGGCGTTCGAGTTCCTGATCTCGGGCGGCAAGAGCCCCGCCGACGCCATGGCCGCCTGCCTGTTCGAAACGATCGGCCAGGCCTGACGCCGCGCCGGCGATGACGCCCATCTTGGTCCTCGGCGCTGGCCACATGGGCGGCGCCCTGATCGAGGGCTGGATCGCCACCGCCGCGTTCGACGCCAGCGACCTCCTGATCGTCGACCCCGAGCCCGGCGGCGCCGCTCGCGCGGCGAGCGCCGGGGGCGCCCAGCTCAATCCGCCCGACGATGTCCTCGCTTCGGCGCGGACCGTTGTCGTCGCCGTGCGTCCGCAAGTCTGGAGTGAGGCGGCGGCGGCGATCGCGCCAAAACTGAATCGCCAAGCGACTGTCGTGTCACTGGCGGCCGGTGTGAAGACGGCCGACCTGGCCGCCGCCTTTGCGCCGCACGCCGTTGCCCGCACGATG
>Ga0209168_10002277_pt1 | contig 14066 bp, 12 predicted proteins | sample Coa_R1_FD_187156 | JGI IMG/M metagenome (GOLD analysis project Ga0209168, IMG submission 187156) | Surface soil microbial communities from Centralia Pennsylvania, which are recovering from an underground coalmine fire - Coalmine... | ecosystem: Environmental > Terrestrial > Soil > Unclassified ... | reverse complement strand
GGCCTCGGCCGCGATGGCCTCGATCGTGGTGGCGGCGTATCCGTCGGCCGAGAACCGCCGCCGCGCCGCCAGGGCGATCTGCCGCCGGGTAGCGGCCGCCTGCTGTTTCCGCCAGGGTGAGGTCACTCCTTGACAGTACCGCACTCCTGAGTAGAGTCATACTATACCGATGCTAGTCAGACTCTAGGAGGCCCACGGTGAACGACATCGCCGCGCCGTACGTACTCGCCGCCGGACAGGAGCGGAGCCACCCCGGGACCACGCCGCGCATCAAGGCTGGCGCGGCGGACACCGGGGGTGCCATGACCGCCGTGGAGGGTGTGCTCGGCGCGTGGGCCCCGGGCCCGCCGCTGCACGTCCACGACGCAGAGGACGAGTGCATCTACGTCGTCGAAGGGCGGCTGCTGGTGCAGATCGGCGAGGAGCTTCACCAGCTCGGGGCCGGGTCGTTCGCCTGGCTGCCCCGGGGCACCCCGCACACCTTCGCCAACGCCGGCCCATCCCCGGTGCGCATGTTCGGCGTGACGGTGCCCGGCGGCATCGAGGAATTCTTCGCCGCCCAGAGCGCATACCTGGCGTCGGCGCACGGGTCCCCAGACCCGGCCGAGCTGGCCCGGCTGGCGGCGGGCCGGGGAAGCGTGCTGGGACCGCCGCTTTCGGCGTCGCCCGCGCCGGCCGATCCGCCGGCCATGGCGCAGCGGCCCTGAGCCTGGGCCACGCCGCCCGCCACGGCTCCGCGGCCCGCCGCCGCTGGCCGGCTGGCCGGACCGTCGGCCTGGCACACCTGCCGGCCACGTTGCCCGATTGCCGCACGACCCGGCAGATGGAGTAACCATGCACCAGCCCGGCCTCGCCGGAGCGACCGCCTTGGTGGCCGCGCCGGTCCTCGCCATCACCGGGATCGCCGTCCCCCCGACGATGCCGGACCAGCCCGCCGATCAGGTGACGGCGGGCAGCGTCCACCATTTCGCCTCGGGCCTCTGCTTGCGGCCACCTGGATTCCGCCGCGGTGGCGCTGGTCATGGTCTTCCACGACGGCCGGCTGTCGTGGAGGTTAGGTGAGCGCGATGCGATGGGCCCGCGGGTCAGCGTGGTTGTTGTGGGCTACGACGCTCGTGGTCGCCGCGGTCGGGCTGGCGCTGCTGGTCTGGGATTGGTCGACGCCGGTCCCGGGTGGCTTTTTCGGCGTCCGCGGGTTCACCGGCTTGTGGGCTGTCGGCTTCGGTACCGTTGGCGCCCTGCTGACCTGGCGGCGGCCCGGCCACCCGGTTGGCCGTGTCTTCGCGGCCGCGGGCATGGTAGCCGCGGTCGATTTCGTCACCTTTGAGTACGGGCTGGCCGCCGCCGCCGGCCGTCGCGGCTTGCCTGCCGGTGAATATGTGGGCTGGTTGCAGCTGTGGATCTGGGTGCCGTTCGTCGCGCTTATCACCGTCTACTTGTTCCTGCTGTTCCCGGCCGGGCGGCTGCCCGGGCCCCGCTGGCGGCCAGTCGCCTGGATAGCCGCTGGGTTCGCGGTCATCGCGATCACCGGGCTTGCTCTCATTCCCGGAAGGGACAGGCCCAACCTGCCAGCGCTGAGGAATCCGTTCGGGGCCGCCCCGGCGGCGGTGCCGTTCGATGCGGCTGCTGCCGGGATGGCCGGGCTGGTCGGCTGCTCCGTGCTGGCGGCGTGGTCGCTGTTCTCACGCAGCCAGCGAGGATCAGCAGCCGAGCGGCAGCAGATCAAATGGCTGGCCTACTCCGGGTGCCTGGTGGCACTGACACTGGTGCCCTCGACGAGCTTGTCGCTGACCCCCGGGACGGCCGCTCGCATCGCCCAGGGAGCGCTGATGGCCGCCGTGCTGACAGTGCCGACTGCGGTCGCGGTTGCCGTGCTGAAGTACCGGCTGTACGAGATCGACCGGATCATCAGCCGGACCCTGGCGTACGCGATCGTGACCGGCCTGATGGTGGGGGTGTATGCGGGCCTGGTGCTGCTGGCCATCCGGGTGCCAGGGGTCACCACGCCGCCCGCGGTGGCCGCCGCGACGCTGGCCTCGGCCGCGCTGTTCAATCCGCTGCGGCACCGGGTGCAGCGGGCGGCGGACCGGCGGTTCAACCGGGCCCGGTATGACGCCGACAAGACAGTGGCGGCGTTCGCGGCCGGGCTCCAGGACGCCGTCGACCTGGAGGCGGTCCAGGCCGACCTGGCCAGCGTCGTGCAGCACGCCCTGGAGCCCGCCCACGTCTCCGTGTGGATCCGGCCACGAGAGTGAGCCGGGCTTCAGGTCCGCTCCGCCGCCGTCACGCCAGCCGGCAAGCATCAGCATCCCGGCGAGGGCGAAGGCCGCCAGAGAGCCGGCGCAGGTCACGAACACGGAGAACACGACGGGACTGGCCTCGTACCTGGCGTCGTAGGTCCGGTTCCACAGGGCGCGGGCTGTGCCGTAGCTGGAGAGCTGCGCATGATCATCAATAGCGCGAAGGTCACGGCCTGACTGATCCCGAAGCCGATCCCGCACAGCACATGCCCGCGATCAGGGCTGTCGGGGTTCCTCCACGTCGTTCATGCCCGCCTCATACGCCGCCTCCAGCACGGGACGCGCCGAGCGTAGGCGTCAGTCACGCAGAACATCCGGATCAGGAGCGTGACCACGACCGAACCGCCGTTTGCCGAGGCCGTACCGAACGGCGGATATCGCGTGACAACCGGCCCAGTGGGTGTCACGCTGGGCGATCAGCGTTCTAGTTTTGGAGTGACTCAGGCGAATCGGCGTGCGCCGCGCTGACTCGGTCCGGCTTGGCAGTCATGAGCAGAACGGCCACTTCTGTGCCGGCGGACCGGAGCCGGGCGGCTGCTAGGGCGGAGGCCGGGTGCACGGCCGTCAGGCCTGCGCCGGCGTAGCGTGGGATCCCGAGTTGGCTGGTTGGTGTTCAGGCCTGGGGCGGCCGTCGGTTCCGTGCTGGCTTCAGTGGCCGGTCAAAGGCAGGGGCCGAGCGCGAAGACCTCGGCTAGATGCCGGGCAGTCGCGGCCAGACCAGCCTGGTCCCTATCCAGATGTTCCACCCCAGATGGGTGAAGCCGATATGCAGCTCATAGCAGTAGCTGCCGGCCGAGGAACGCGACGACCTCCGCCGGGCTCACCACGCTAGTTCTGCCTGACGGCCCGGGCGCGCTGCCCCCGGCGCGGTCTTGCTTGCCGGCCCTACGGCTTCCTGCCGACGCCGCAGTAGGCCTGCAGCCCGCGGTCGCCCGGCGCACCGAACCATTGTGCCAGCGGCACCACGCCTGGGCCGATCATCTCCAGCCCGTCGAAGAAACGACTGACCCCCGCATGGTCCCGCGGCGTGATCTGCGCCGAAACGCGATCGTTGTAAGCGTCGGCACCCGCTGCCATGAAGTCCGCTGCGATGTCGCTGGCGGCGTGACCCATGACGAGATAGCTGCCCGGCGGCAGAGCTTGCACCAGCGTCCGCACGATATCGTACGGACGTTCGGCATCTGGGACGAAGTGCATGACAAAGATAAGGATCACCGCTACCGGCTCGCTGAAGTCAAGCGTCCGCCGGGCCGCTGACAGGATCACCTCCGGGTCCCGCACGTCCGCCTGAATATAGTCAGTCTTGCCCCCGGGGGTGCTGGTCAGCAGCGCCTTGGCGTGCGTGAGGACCACCGGATCGTAGTCCGCGTACACGATCCGCGCGTCCGGCGCGGCCCGCTGCGCCACGTCGTGGGTGTTGTTCGCGGTGGGCAGCCCGGTGCCGATGTCCAGGAACTGCCGGATACCGCGCTCCGCCGCCAGATCATGCACCACGTCGATCAGGAACCGCCGCGACATCTGCGCGATCGCCCGCAGCGTCGGCATAGCTGCCAGGATCTGCTCTCCCGCCTCCCGGTCAGCGGCGAAGTTGTCCTTACCCCCGACCCAGTAGTTCCACACCCGTGCCGAGGACGGCACTTTCACGTCGAAACCCGGCATCTCGCGCTCCACGCCATCCTGCGGCACGGTGACCCTTTCCTCTCGGCACCACGAAGCAGAGTAGTGCAAACCAGACAATCGCCGGCTGAACATAGCGGAGGCTGGGCGTGCGGGCCATCGGTGACGCCGATCCGGGTTGCGGGCCTGATCGGGCCGGGGGCCTGCCCAGAACATCGCGGTCGCTTATGTCACTGGGCCGCCGAGGCGAGCCATCGCTCGACGCTGCGCACATAGGCCGGGACTAGCTGTGCCTCGGTCCGGTAGCTCAGCACCAGCGCCGCTGCCCGGGTGCGGTCGTGCCCGCGCAGCCGCAGCGCCGCGTAGGCGAGCATGGCCGAGCGGCGCCTGCCCGCGCGGTGCAGTGGATGAGCACTGCGGCCTGCGGCTGATCCTCCAGCACCCGCGCCGCGAAGCACGCCGCCGCCGCCCACACTGCGGCCCGCTGCCGCAGGCCGTGATCCTGCATCGGCGCGTGCACGACCCGCCCGGCGCCGAAGGCCGCCCGCGCAGCAGTGGCCGCACACGGAACGGCGCGCGTCCTGGATGATGCCGGCCAGGGTGCGTGGCACTGGACCCGTGCGTGTGGTCTACGGTGTCGTACATGGTCTCGTCCTTCCGGTTTGGCGGGGGAATGGGATCTAGGCCCCGCCGGACGCACTCACGCCTCGGCGGGGCCGCTACCGTAACAGGCTCGGTTTAGGTTGCACGACTGTCTGGATGGCGGCGGATCTCGCCGCTCTCAACGACCAAGGCGATGCCCTTGACCAGCACCGGAACGTGCGGCCCGGACGGTCAGCAGGGGGCGGGCAAGCGGCCTGAGGCTACGGATCAGAAGGTGGATGCCATGCATCCGCGAGCCCGGCCGTGCCCGCATGTCCGTCAGCGAGGAACGGCAGCGATCGCCGGCGGGCTCGCTGCGGAAGACCGGGGATGCGGACATGCTGGACAGGCGGCTCGGCGACCTGTACGACAAGTATCTGAAGCCGTCGCCCGGCGAGATCGAGAAAGCCACGCAGGCCGGGCACCGGGCCGGCTGGAAGGGGCGTCGGCAGCGTCCGTCGCTGCGGTACCGGCCCTGCACTGCCGATCGGACATCTACGGGGCAGCGGGCTCGGGACAGAAGGAAGGCAAGATTCTTATGACGGGACGGCTCGACGGCAAGGTCGCGCTGATCACAGGAGCGGCCAGGGGACAGGGCCGTAGCCACGCGGTGCGCCTGGCCCAGGACGGCGCCGACGTGATCGCGGTGGATATCTGCCGCCAGATCGACTCGGTCGCCTACCCGCTGGCGACGCCGGCCGACCTCGTCCGGACCGTATCGGAGGTCGAGGCTCTGGGTCGGCGCATTGTCGCCGTCGAGGCCGACGTCCGTGACGCTGCCGCGCTGCGGGCCGCTGTGGCCAGCGGCGTCGCGCAGCTTGGCGCGGTAGACATCGTGGTGGCCAACGCCGGCATCGGGATGATGTCCCAGGAGGCCAGCGAAGAGCAGGCGTTCCGCGACCAGGTCGAGGTCAACCTGTTCGGCGTCTGGAACACGATCCAGGCCGCTGCTCCGGTCATGATCGACCAGCGCCGGGGCGGCGCGATCGTCCTGACTGGGTCCACGCTCGGCCTGGTCGGCCGCGGGGGCAACGGGCGCGGCGGGTCAGACGGGTATTGCGCCAGTAAGCATGCCATCGTGGGCCTGGCACGGACCTGGGCGCACTGGCTGGCCCCGCACAATATCCGCGTCAACTCCGTGCACCCGGCCGGGGCGAACACGCCGATGGTGGTCAACGAGGCGGTAGCCAAGCTGTTCGCCAGCGCCCCCGCCTCCAGCGGCGCCGACGTGGGTAACCTTCTAGACGTCCAGCTCATCGAAGCCGTCGACGTCAGCAACGCGATCGCCTGGCTGGTCTCCGACGAGGCCCGCTACGTCACCGCCGTGGCGCTCCCGGTCGACGCCGGGTTCACCGCCAAGTAGCCCGGGCCTACGCGATGCCCATCAGCAGGCGCCATGCTGTCGCCCCCTCATCGGCTACTTGCAAGGTGCGTAAAGCTACACGAGAGACACCCCAAAGCGGACTTGAGATATCGGCGGGTACTTGTGCGCTGGTACAGGTAATCCCGGTCACGGAGCATGGTGTTTCCTGAGTCGTGCGGGCAATTTGCCGGTCCTGGGCACCAGCAATTGTAGCGCATAAGAGCTACACTGCGGTATGATCGTGAGCGAAGGAGGTTGCCATGGCTGCAAGCACATCGTTTCGTATCAGCGACACCGCCAGGGCCCGGCTAGCGTCACGCGCCGCTCGCGAGGGCATGACCGCCACAGCACTGCTGGATCAGCTCATCATCGAGGGAACCGGCCAGCTCGACTACCCGGGAATGATCTTCCGGGGACCTGCCCATGACCGTCGCGCGGCATTGGCTGGAGGCCCGGATGTGTGGGAGGTCGTGGCACGCCTGCAGGAGCTGGAAGGCAGTGAAGAACACCGGATCGGCCTCCTTGCCGCCGAGTCTGATCTGCACCCCCGGCTCATCCGCATTGCCCTGGACTACGCCGCCGAACACGCAGACGAGATCCGGGAACGGATCGCCCGCAACCGGGACATGGCCGAGCGGAGCAGCAGGATGTCCCGGCAGCGCGAATCGCTCCTGGAGTGACATCGTTTCTGATCGATGAGATGTTCCCGGTAGCCGCCGCCGAGCTATTGCGTGACACCTACGGCCAGGACGCCGTCCACGTCGGCGAGGTGGGCTTGAGGGCCGCTGACGACGCGCAGGTTGCCGCGACTGCGCGGGCAGGAAGCCGGGCAGTCGTCACTGAGAACGTCGCGGATTTTGCCGCCGAGCGCGACGTAGTCCTGGTGTTCGTCCTGAAGAGGAATCTGACGTCGGGAGGCGGCCAAGCTGCAGCCCTGGCGAGGATCCTGGACCGATGGGCCCAAGATTTCCCGGATCCATACCTCGGGCACCACTGGCCGAAAACAGATTGATCAGCTTCGCAACGCCTACCTACAATTGGGCGGATCTCGCGCGGTCACCGCTGGGCGGGCGCAATTGATGCCAGCCTGCGAGTGGACGCGGATGTCAGCGGGGGTGAGTGAGATGGAACACTGGCGGGATCGTCCCGGTCAGCTGGGCCAGGTTGGCCTGGGTCGGCGGCAGCCAGTAAAAACGGATCACTACCGCCGCTGGCTTCGATCCGGTGCTGGCCTCACTCCCAGCCAGTTGCACCGGAAGGTAGGTGTGCGGGTCGAGCCAAAGAGTGATGCCGCCAGCCGAGCTGGCCCAGAGCGCGATGCCGCTATTCGCGCTGCCGGTGACCTTGATCGCGTCGATGCCGTCGACCCGCTGGTGGCCGGCCACGTGGAACAGGCCGCACCGCAATCCTGCGCCGATGACCAGCTTCCAGTCCGCCGGCGTGGCACTCGGCGCCATCAGGAGCGCTCCGAACTTTCCGCAGACAGACAGCTTCGGCGTTCGCCCTGACGACGGGGGGATGCCAAAGCGCTCCCACGTCCGGTCCTGGTAGTTAACCATGATCAGGGTCGGCTTACCGTGGCCAGTCTGCACCCAGGAGTCCCACTTCGGCTTGCCGCCGGCCGGTTCATCGACTTGCCGGCTCCGGCTGCCGTAGATCCAGACGTCGGTGACGAACCGCGTGGTTGCCGGCGGGCCGAAAGTCGTGGTCGTGGTCGTGGTGTACATAATCCGGTTGGTTGCGGCGAGCGCACTGCTGGCGTGGCTGAGGACGTATGCGGTCGTCAGCGCCGGGATAGCGGCAGGGGACGCCGTGGCCGCTGCGACACCGGCCGCGGTCCCGGCGGCGATAGCCACGGCAGCGGCAGCAGCGGCCACCGCCCGTATCCTGCGGCGTTTGCCGCGGTACCTGCGGTACGCATCCTTCACCAGGCCCGGCCGCGGACGCACGGCGATGTGTTCCATCTCAGCCCGCAGCCGCTGCTCGAAGTCGGTGCTCATGACGTTCTCCCTGTCGGTTGCGGCGCGCCATCGTTTTCGCCGAGGCCGTTGAGTTCGCGGAGCTTGCGCATGCCGCGTGAGGTAACGGATTTGACCGTGCCCGGGGAACAGCCCATGGCCTGCGCGACCTGAGCCTCGGTGAGCTCTTCCCAGTAACGGAGCACGATCGCGGTGCGCTGCCTGGCCGGAAGCTGGCGCAGCTGCCGGAGCAGTTGGTCTCTGTTATCCACGGCGCCGGTTTCATCCGGCTGCGCCCCGGGCTGGCCGAGCAGGCCGAGGCGCGCGCGCCAGGCCTGTTGGCGGCGCCAGCCATCGGCGGCCAGATGGTAAAGCGTCCGCCGCAGGTAACCCTCAGGGTTGCCGCGTATCGTTCGCCAGCGCCTGAACACCCGCTCGAGTGCGGCCTGGAGCAGGTCCTCACCATCGTCCTGGCTGCCCGCCAGGAGGACGGCGGTATGCAGCAGGTGCTTGCCCTTGACGACGAGCAGTTCCTCGAGGTTGACCGGGATCAGAAGATTTCTGTTCCGGGCGACCACGCGCCAGCCCCACTGCGGTCGAAGCGTCCAGGCCACCGGCCCGGCTGCCGTTACTGCGCCCGCAGGTCCCCCGACCGCCGCCACGACCTGCCCGCTGGCGCAATCTGCCATCCGCTGGGCAGCCAGCACGTCTCACGGCTATTGTCAGCCCAGCCCTGGCTCCCAGGGACATCATGTTCCACGACGACGGTAATCCAAGCTGGAAGTGAGTCCGAACCACCCGGCGGGCAAAGTCAAGCGAACTCGGCCCGTCGACGGCCGTTCCCTCGACACCAGGCGAGCATGCGGCAGGGGACGGTCTCGGACGAGGTGCCAGAACGCACCATCTGCATCCCTGCTCCAGCTGGCATCCGCAGTCACTAGACCGCGCCTTGGGCGGATATCGCGATAGCCGCGGCCAGCGATCATTACGTAGCGCGATCGACGTTTCTGAACGTGAGCAAACCGAGCGCCGATTATTTCCCATTGCCCGGGGCCGATTGAGTCAGCGGCCAGCCGGCCATATTTGCTGGTTCTGCGTCTGCGACTCGGTGGTAGCCCTTGGTCCCGGTCGAAGGTGACCTCCGTCCCTGGCCGTCTGACGGCAGCGGGATCAGCGTGGGCCTACTTGGACGACAACCTGGCGGTGATAGCCATGACTGAGGTCACTGCGGCGGCTTTGGCCGCCCACCCCTTCCTGCACGGCGTGTCCCCGGACCATCTGGCCGTGCTCGCCCGGGCTGCCTCGGACGTCACCTTCCCGGCCGGGCACAGGTTCTTTGAGGACGGAGGTCACGCCACCTGCTTCTGGCTGATTCAGTCCGGTCACGTGACTGTGGACGTCGATGTTCCAGGGCAGGGTCCGGTGCCGATCGACACCATCGGCATGGGCCAGCTGGTGGGCTGGTCGTGGCTGTTCCCGCCGTTCATGTGGGCCTTCGGCGCCGTGGCCGCCAGCCCGGTGGAGACCTTCGAATTCGACGCCCGGACGGTACGGGCATGGTGTGCCTCGGACCCGGCACTGGGTTACGAGGTGATCCGGCGAGTCGCGGAAGTTCTCACCCAGCGCCTGAAGTCCACCAGGAGAAGGCTGATCACCATCTCAATGCAGCCAGCAGGGACACGCTGAGGAAGCCGGTGACGTAAGGGCCCGTTCCGGCCCTGATAAGCGGCGCCGCCAAGCGCATGATACGGCAGCCAAGATGACTCTCCGGAGGTGATGACCGTGCGATCCGAAGATGTAAACGCACGGCAAGTTCAGCAGGCCTTTGCTGACGGCGCGACCCTGGCCGAGCTTGAGCAGCACATCGCGTACCTACGCTCCCGCGGCGCTCCAGACGACGCTCATCCCAGGGCGGGAGTCAATGACGACTACGAAATCACCGTGATGATCTGCGTTGTGCAGCGGCCCGCGCCACAGGCCGCACGTGCGTCTTCATTACGCCCTCAGACCAGGCCGGGCGTACGTGCCGGCCCAGCGGGTAAGACCGCCACGTCCCGAGCCAGACGGCACCGGTCCGAGTGGCGGTGTCCGGGATTTGCTGCGGATGGCCCGGCGACGGAGGCGATACTGGCGGGATCATCCGGTCACGGCCGGGCTAGGTAGCAGCACAGCTAGACGGCGGCCGGATGACTGTGGCCGCGGGTGCCGGTACGCCGGCTCACCGCTGCCGCCCCGCCATGCGCAGGCCGGGCACCACCGTGATCACCGCAACCACGAAGATGGCGGTCGTCACGGCGGCCAGCCCGATGCACACCAGCAGCTCAATGATCCGCACGACAATGCGCCATGCCTGCCACCTCCCTTCGCCCGGTGCCGCAATACGTTCGTGACACCGGCTCGCGGCATCCCCGGCTACAGGCCCGCAGCGCCCAGTCCGGGAATCTGCCGGATGAGGCTGACCTTCGGCGCCACCGCCCAGATCACCCATTCAAGCGCGCGACGCCAGCGAACCGGCAGCCAACCGGTGGTGGCCTACATTGGGCGGTTAGCGTAGCTCACCGGGGTCGGGGGGTGGGTCACTGAGCGTGTGTTCGGGATGGAATCGGCGCTTCGAGGGGAGCAGGTCGCCGGATCCGTCCGTGGCCGGAGCCCGGTTCCGCAGGGTCGGGGATGGTCCCGGAGTTTCAGTGCCGTGCCGTGTCTGCTCCGTCTCTGGCGCTGCGGCGTCCATCCGGCGAGATCGCGTTCGTCGTCATGGCAGGCGAGCCCTAAGCGCCCTGGCAGGATAGGAAACGACATGGCGAAGTACATGCTCCTGATCTTCGGTGACCCGGCGCAGTGGGACGCGATGACGCCGGAGCAGGAAAACGCTCACCACGCTGCCCACGCGGCGTTCGCGGCGGCGGCCGGCCCGAGGATCGCGGGCGGTGAGGAACTGGAGCCGGCCACGACGGCGACGACGTTGCGTTCCGGTGACTCGGGCGGCGTCCTCACGACCGACGGGCCGTTCGCGGAGACTAAGGAGCAGGTCGGCGGCTTCTACCTGCTGGAGGCGTCCAGCCTGGACGAGGCGGTGACGCTGGCGTCCATGCTGCCGGAGGCGCAGGCCAGCCACAGCGGAGTGGAGATCCGCCCGGTGGTGGACCACAGGCAACCCCGGGCCGGCATTGCGTAGCTAGCCGGACACTTTGTCATCTCAGGCGAGGGGTAGCAGGACAGGGTCTGGTCCGGGATAAGCCGGCCGAACGACATCGCCTTCAAGGAGGGCACCATCTCCCGCTGGCCCCCGGGGCCGGGCCGGGTGATCGTGTCGGGGACTACGACCGGGCGGGTCGCGCACCCTCCGCCGCGCGCGCACATCCGGATGCTCGTCGCATGCCAGCCGGCCTGCACGTAGCTGCCAAGGATCAGCGTCAGCGCCGGCGGTCCTGCCGCGCCGGCCGCGCCGCTGGACAGCAGCACTCCCGCCGCAAGCACGCTCAGGCCAAAGGCCAGCACTCGCGCAGCCTGCCTGATCCCCGCATGGTCACTATGACGCACCGCCGCCTCCGCCGGTGCCCGGCGAAGGCGGCCGGTTCAGCCCAGGGCCTGCACGAATGGGGGCGGGACCACCTGCAAAGCGGATGGGACGGTTACGAAATTTTAACAGTAAATGTCGTTAGGTTAACTGGCCTGCTACGAGTTTAAGCCGTAGGGTCTCCCGCACACCCGTATATCTCCTGCATCTAGGACGCAACAGGCCATTCGCTCTCCCGGCAGTGCACTGTCGCCCGCCGGGGCACGGGAGGCGACGCTTGCCGGGGCACGGGAGGCGGGCTGACTGCGCCTTCACCGCCCTGGGGCTTGCAGCATCGACGCATCCTTAAAGGACGTAAGAAATGGGAAACCATGATGGCGCCAGCGCGAGAGCGCGGACCGGCGCGGCCAGCGGCGCCGAGAGGCCGGCCAGAGGTGCCAGGCCCGGCAGCCGGGGGCTGATAACGCTGTCAAACTGGCCGGTGTCGCGCCGGCTATTTTCGGTCATCGCCCTCGCGCTGGTTATGGGGCTGGTCTTCGGCGGCATGGAGGTGGCAAGCGCCAAGAGCAGCGCGACCCAGTTCGGCCGTGAACTTCAGCTGGCCAAGCTCGGCCAGCAGGGCGTGACCCTGGCGCAGGACCTGCAGAACGAGCGGGACTACACCGTCGGCCTCACCTCCGGGGGCGGCACCGGAGATCTCAACGCGCTGCGCAGCGCGACCGACGCCGAGGCCGCCAAGTTCCTGGCGCTCGCCACCGGGGTCGACGGCTCCTACCCGGCGAACATCCAGGCCAGCGTGGCCGCGGTCCGGTCGGGCCTCGGCGGCAGCCTAGCCAGGCTGAGGAACACCGTCACGACGCAGTTCTGGGACAGGTCCGCCGGCTCGAGCATCGAGGGCCTCGGCGTTATCACCGAGTACGAGCCGCTCATCAACAACCTCATTACGCTTAACGACGAGCTCGCGCAGGGAATCTCCGACGCCAGCCTGGCCATCGACGTCCGCGAGCTGAACTTGCTCTCGCTGGCGAAGGACCAGGTCTCGCAGCAGCGCGGGCTCTTCCTCAACGCCTTCACGCAGAAGTTCTTCTCCGACGGCGTGCTCCAGGCATTGATCTCGGCACGGTCCGCCGAGCAGTCCGACGAGGCGGGATTCCTCGCGGCCGCCACGCCGGCGGAGCGGCACGCCTTCGACACAACGGTCGCCGGGCCCGGCGTCAAGGAGGTGAAGCGGGCAGAGGACTACTTCCTGATCGACGGCGGCGCTGCCCTGAAGGACCCGTTCCTCAGCTCGAACATCAACACCGAGACTGTGGGGTTCAGCGTGGCCCAGGCCCCGGTGTCCTGGTACCAGGCCGCCTCGCAGAAACTCGATGAGACGCAGGCGGTCGAACAGGGAATCGCGCAGGACGCCGTCGCGCGCGCCGAGTCGCTGGAGCACGGCGCCGGGCAGTCAGCGCTGCTCATCTCGGTCAGCGTGGTTGTGGTGCTGCTGATCGTGCTGGCGGCGGCGCTCCTCGTCGCCAGGTCGCTGGCCGTGCCGCTGCGCCGGCTCCGGGCAGAAGCGCTCGACATCGCCACCGTGCAACTGCCGCAGCGGATGAAGCGGCTGAACGAGTCCCCGGACACCGAACTTGAAGTGGCGCCGATCGACGTGCTGACCTCCGATGAGATCGGCCAGGTTGCCAGGGCCTTCGACCAGGTGCATGCCGAGGCAGTGCGGTTGGCGGGCAACGAGGCCATGCTCCGGACCAGCTTCAACGCGATGTTCGTCAACCTGTCCCGGCGCAGCCAGGCGCTCATCGAGCGGCTGGCGCGGACGATCGACTCACTGGAGCAGAACGAGGACGACGCCGACCGGCTGTCCAGCCTGTTCTCGATGGACCACATGGTCACCCGCATGCGCCGCAACTCGGAGAACCTGCTGCTGCTGGCCGGCCATGACGGCGCGCGCAAGTGGAGCGATCCGGTTTCACTGGCGGATGTGGCACGGGCCGCGACCTCGGAGATCGAGCACTACCGCAGGGTGGTGCTCAGCGTGCAGCCCGGCATCGCGGTCGCCGGGCTGGCGGTCTCCGACGTGGCGCACCTGCTCGCCGAACTGATCGAGAACGCGACGCTGTTCTCGCCGACCGACACCCTGGTTCAGGTATCAGGACACGAGCTGAGCAGCGGCGGCGTCCTGATGGAGATCATCGACAAGGGAATCGGCATACCCGAGGAGCGGCTGGCCGAGATGAACTGGCGGCTGCAGACCACGCCGGTGATCGACGTGTCTGTGTCCCGACACATGGGCTTGTTCGCAGTCGCGCGGCTTGCCGAGCGGCACGGCGTGAAGGTCCGGCTGCGCCCCGCCAGCCCCCGGGGGCTGAGCGCGCTGGTCTGGCTGCCTGCCCCGGTCATCGAGCGCACGGCCCCGTATTCCGGCGGGAGGGCGCCGCAGGCCGCGCAAGGCGGCGGCGGCATCCAGGGCAGGCGGTCGCCCGGCCAGTTCGGTCTCGTGCGCGCGATCACGGACGATGAGCCAGGAAGCGGCGCTACCGAGGACACCGGCGGCAGCCTGGTGAACGCCGGACAGCAGCCGATGAACTGGTTCCATACCCGCAGGGACCGCGCGGCCAGCACTCTGGCCGGCTCGGGCCGCGACGGCCAGACCGACACCGGACTGCCCG
>Ga0209168_10002276_pt1 | contig 14070 bp, 10 predicted proteins | sample Coa_R1_FD_187156 | JGI IMG/M metagenome (GOLD analysis project Ga0209168, IMG submission 187156) | Surface soil microbial communities from Centralia Pennsylvania, which are recovering from an underground coalmine fire - Coalmine... | ecosystem: Environmental > Terrestrial > Soil > Unclassified ... | reverse complement strand
TGGGCGGACTTCTAGCTGAATTGCAGGATGGCAAAGTAAAGGCTCTTTTTGTCTACGGAGCGAACCCGGCCTTCGATCTGCCGAGCGGTGACGGTCTGGCAGGGGCGCTGCGAAAGGTGCCCCTGCTGGTCAGCTTCGCGGAGCGCGTGGACGAAACCGCCGCCTTGGCGCGCTATGTTCTTCCCGAGCCACACTATCTGGAATCGTGGAACGATGCCGAGCCGGTCAGTGGGCTGGTGAGTGTGTCGCAGCCCATGATTCATCCACTGGGAGACGCGCGATCGCTCGCGGAAACGATCGCAACCTGGAACGGAAAACCCAAGCCGGCCTATGACCTCGTGCGAGAACACTGGAAGGCAGAAGTGTTTTCTCGTCAGAAGAAAGAATCGAACTTCGACGCGTTCTGGGACCTCGCGGTGCACGATGGGTTCGCCGAGGTTGAACCAGTTCCGATCAAGGCAAGAGAGTTCTATGCGCAAGAGGTCCGTCCAATTCTGAAAGCTCAGCGGCCGGAGACAGGCGCTTTCGCCCTCGTGCTCTATCCCACCGTCGCCATGCTCGATGGCCGCAATGCATACAACCCATGGCTGCACGAGCTTCCCGACCCAATCACCAAGGTGACCTGGGACAACTATGCGTCGATCTCTCCAGCCGCTGCACAGCGGCTTGGTGTCGTGGATGGAGACGACATATTCATCGTCTGCGGTCCGGATCATGATGCAGTGGTCATCTCTTGTCGGATAGCTGAACAGCTTTACACCCCCGACCGGAATCTCGCCGAGTTGAGCTACTGGTTGCTGCGGATAGATCGGCGCCTTGTAGAACATCGAGCGAATCAGGATCCAGATATTCCCCACGAACATGCCGAGGCTGGTCAGGACAAGAAATTTGGTGAGTTGCCGGCGCGTGACGTACCGTTCGTCCGCCGTGCGAACCGAGAACTCTTCTTTCCAAAGCGGTTCGCTACTCCCTCGTCGCAACCAGTTCATGGTTCTCCTCCCACATATAGTCGACAACATCCAAGGTGATCGCTTCGCGTTCAGCTGGGGCCATCATGTAAACCTTTGTCGTGATCTTCTGGTTGCCGAAATAGAAGATATTCGTCGGCTTCTCACGTCGGCTCGCAATCTCCTCAGGCCTCACGTACGAGAGTGCCTGGCTCGGGCAGACGGTCGCGCACATGGGTCGCTTGCCGATGGAAGTGCGGTCGTAGCACATGTCGCACTTCATCATCTGTTGCTCGGGAATCATCATCTTCGGGATCCCGAAGGGGCAGGCCAGCACGCAGTTGTTGCAGGCGATACAACGCGGTTTGAGCGAGGAGTGGACAATTCCATCTTCGCCCTTCTTAATCGCATCCGCTGGACAAACCTGCGCACAAGTAGGTTCGTCACAATGCCAGCATACGTAGGCGGCAGAGCGGATGCTCTCTTTCCGTTCGATAAAGTCGAAGTTGATCATCGACTTTCCACGGTGAGTGTCGCACTCCTCGCAAGCTTGCAGGCAGGATCGGCAGCCAATGCAGCGCGAGGGATCGACATAAAACTCGTACCCGAACACTAAGCGCCTCCCCGCGATCCGCCGTTCTTGTGCGCGCCACGATCATCCGCAGACCCGTCAGGACCCTGCGCTCTTGCGATCCGGCACGCGGAAACCTTGAACTCCGGGATTTTGCTGCGAGGGTCAAGTGTCCGATGAGTTAGCCGGTTTGCACTGCGAATGCCGGCCCAGTGATAAGGAATGAAGACCGTGTCAGGACGGATCGTCTTCACCACCATAACCCGAACCGTCAGATCATCGCGCCGTGTTGTCACCGTGATCCAGTCGCCGTCTTTGATCTGATATTGTTCGGCTAATCGTGGATGAATCTCCGCCCGAGGTTCCGGATTCTGGTCCACCAGCGCGCCGATACGACGGGTTTGCGTTCCTGACAGGTACTGGCTGACGACTCGCCCTGTCGTTAAGAACAGAGGATATTCTTCATTGATCGGATCGCCGCTGGGACGCCATTCGGTCACGTTGAAATGCGCCTTGCCGTCATGGGTATAAAACTTCTTGTCGACGAAAAGCCGGGGCGTTCCGGGGTGATCGAGCGAAGGACAAGGCCAAAAAATGCCCATCTGCTTATCTACTCTCTCGTAGGTGATGCCATAGTAATCCGCCACACCACCACGTGACGCCACGCGCAGTTCTTCGAAGATGTCGCCGGGATTCTTGAATGGAAAGAACTGCCCGCGTCCCAGCCGGTGAGCCAACTCGATGATGATGTCGCAGTCGCGTCTCGCCTCCCCCGGAGGGTCGATGCTTTTCTGCCAGTGAATTACGCGCCCTTCGGCACTGCACCCGAGCCCATCCTCTTCCTCTTGCAAGCTGCCGGCGAGGACCACATCTGCATGATGAGCCGTTTCCGAAAGAAAGAAGTCAATCACACCGAAGAATTCCAACTTCGACAATGCCTCGCGGGTGAAGTTCGCATCCGGAAGGGACACAAGCGGATTGAAACACATGGAGAGCAATCCCTTGATTTCCCCGCTATGGATAGCGTTCATGATTTCTTGCGCGCTGTAACCGGGCTGGGGAAGTTCTTCAGGCTTGATCCCCCAGACGCCGGCAATGTACTCGCGAGCGGCTGGGTCCGCGAGCGATCGTTGCCCTGGAAGTTGGTCGCACTTCTGCCCATGCTCGCGTCCACCTTGGCCGTTTCCCTGGCCGGTGATCATCGCGGGCCCCGCGCCCTCTCGCCCAACATTTCCCGTAGCCAGAGCAATGTTGAGCACGGCCAGGCAATTTTCGACGCCTTTGGATTGATGCTCCAGTCCGCGAGCGTGCATCATAATGGCCCGCTTCGATTTGCCGATCCAACGCGCGGCCTTCTCGATGGACTCCGGCGGCACGCCTGTCATTTCACTTACTTTGCGCAGATCCCACTGCTTGGCAGATTCGGCTACCGCCTCAAAGCCTGTGGTGTATTGGTCGATGAATTCCCGATCCACCAACCCATCCCGCAAGATCACGTGCAGCATTCCCAGCAGTAGTGCAAGATCTGTTCCCGGGCGCAACGGAAGATAGAGATCGGCGTTTCGCGTGATGGGAGTCATCCGGGGATCGGCGACAATCAACTTCCCGCCCCTGTCGCGACAGCGCCAGATGTAGTCGGTCGTAATGGGGGCACAGTCGCCAATGTTGGCGCCGATTACAAACAAGACTTCCGCTTTGGGGATCTCGCTCCATGGAATTGGACTTCGGTCGACGCCGAACGCCAGTTTGTAGGCCGTTCCGGCAGATACCATGCATAGGCGCCCGTTGTAGTCGATGTGACGGGTGCCCAGCGCGACTCGGGCGAACTTACCCAATAGATAGGATTTCTCGGTCGAGAGAGATGCTCCGCCATAGACGGCAACGGCGTCCTTGCCATACTTCTCCTGAATTTCGCGCATCCGACTCACCGCGAAGCTCAAAGACTCATCCCAGGACGCGGGACGAAATCCCTGGTCGCCGCGCATCAACGGGCCAAGCAGGCGGTCAGGATGATTGCCCTGCAGATAGCGCTTCACGCCTTTTGGACAGAGCATACCGCGGTTGAATGGGAACTCCTCCCATGGCTCAAACCCGATCACGCGGTTCTCGCGAACCTTCAGCTGAATACCGCATTGCTGTCCACAAAAGCAGCAGTGTGTCTTAACAAGCTTCTCAGCCGGATGGACCGACTCATCGTTCCAACCGCCAGGCGGCTTGTAATTCAAATGTGGCCCGAACTCTTCCTTGAAGAGCTCTTCGGAGACGGGAGCCTTAGCCATTCGCTTCCTCTTTCAGCCTCAATTGCGCGAGGGAAAGTGACTTGCGCTTGCAGGCTGGACACAGTTCCTGCCAATTACCCACCGGTCCCGACATCGAGTAATTGAATCCGACTTGCGGCAATACCCGTTTCAGATCTTCGACATGCATGAGAGATGCATAGCGCTCGCCACATCGGGCGCAGATCGAACCCTCGCCTTCCTCACCGGCGCGTTGGTAAAGCTTCACGCCCAACTGCGCTGGCCTCTGAAAAATGTGAAAGAACTTCCCGAATGGAAGGTAGAGTAATGCCGCAACCACCGTGATCGCATGCAAAATGGCAATGAAATCGTAGAAGCTCCCACCGAGCCACTCTTGCGAAACCGTGAGGGCCAAGCCCGTAATCGATATGGCAAAGAGCAAAATCAACGGCCAGAAATCCATAACCAGGGTCTGCACCGCGCGTGCGCCTTCATCCCGCATGCGGCGCCACAGCGAAAGCGCAATTCCGCCGAGAACCAGCAACGCTGAAATATCAAGGCCATGAAACAGGAGCAGCGCCGTAAACGTATGCAGATGGAACCTGCCGGCCGGAAACCCGAACAAGTGCGTAACATATGTCATCTGATCATCTGGGGCGCTGGTGAAGTGAATCCATCCGAATACCAGGGGGAAGGTGATCGCTGCCGCCAACACGCATCCCCAAAAGATCATCTGATGCATCGCCCAGCGGAGTCTGGAGCGTTTCGCGATAAATGTCTGGGCAAGTAGATGAGTTCCTGCCTGTGTTACGACTTGGCCGGAAGTTCGAATCAATCCTCTTTCCTTGAACAGTTGCCATCCGCGCTGCCAGTACACATAGGTTGGAGGCTTTCGTATCCAGACGGAGTAGTGGTAAACAACGCCCCAAGTCGCAAAAATGATCGCGAAGGTATAGATCACGAGCGCAGGGTCGAAGTTCTGCAGGTTGCGTGAGCCAAGCACGATGGCGGCGATCAGAACTAAAGTCCACAACGTCGCCCAGGCTCCTGCACGGACCTTGTCAGCGGTACGCCTTAGAGCAGGAGGAAGCTCGGTTACAACCGCTTCTTCCCGCTGCAAGAAGACGCGGCCATTCATCCACCAAAGAACACAGGCTACTGCGGACAACAGGAGAAACCCTGGCCAAATCACTCCGAGCCGGTCGCGAAATGCGCCTAGGAGCAACGGTGGAAAAAATCCGCCCATTCCACCCATTGCACCTACGAGGCCGGTCACAGTGGCTCTCTGGGTCGGAAAATATCGTGGTACAAGTTGAAATACTGCTCCGTTGCCGATGCCGAGCAAGGCAGCGCATCCAAGTGCTCCAACCGTGAATGGCAGCATCGATTGCACGCCCAGCAACAGCCCAAAGGTAGCAATGGCCGGCAGTATCCACGAAAGAACTCGTGAGCCTCCAATTCGGTCAGACAGCCATCCACCGAGCGGCCGACATAGCGTGGCGAGCACGACGAATCCAGCCGTTCGGAAACCGGCGTCCGCTGGCTTCAGACCAAATTGATCGCGCAGCAGGGTTGGTAGATAAATTGAGAAGGCGACGAATCCACCAAAGGTCAGAAAATAGAACGCCGCGAGTGCCCACGCCAAAGGTTCGCGCGCGAGCACGTCGAGCATTTCCGAGAGTCCCTTGGGGCGAGCAGCGTGGGGAGCGTTTCGAGCGAAGATAACGAACAGCCCTGCCCAGACCAAGAGGATAACCGACATTCCCCAATAGACTGTGCGAAAACCGTACGCGGTAGCTACCACCGGCCCGAGGAAGACCGCGGCAGACTGGCCAATATTGGCCTAGGCCATACGCGCCGAGCGCGCTGCCCTGGCTTTCCATGGAAAACCAGCGAGAAACGTAACCCACGCCAACAGCAAATGAAGACCCCGCCATTCCCAGAAGGAATGCCACGGCAAGCAGATTCTGATAGCTGGTAGCGGCTGGGACACAGGCCACTGGCACGGCAACAAAGAACATCAAAGCGGTGAAAACAACTCGGCCTCCAAAGCGGTCCGCCAGCATTCCTATCGGAATGCGCGCCAGTGCGCCCAGCAGAACTGGCACGGCAACTAGAAAGGCCGTTTGTGTCGCGGTGAGGTGAAATTGCTGGCGAAAATGCGGGGCGAAGGCACTAATCATGCCCCACGCCGCGAAGCAAACCGTAAAAGATACGGTTCCCAGTAGTAGATGCTTACTCTGCGACGTCTGCGGTTCTTCCACTTCGATAGTCCTCACCGGGCTGAACTTTACGCTCACCTCAGTGTCCAGTCGGGGTTGGGGCATTTCCAGATCCTGGTCTGCAAACCCACCTACTATATCGTCTCACGATATGCTACACCTGCGCAGAGGGTGGGCGCCGTACGAAGGTGACAAGTAGATTGGCGGCAAATAGTGTCACCGCTGTCATCTCAGTGATAGCAGAAACCGGCAGCCATGCCCAAGCGGAACGTAGCCAGCCCTGGTAAGCGAGAATTTCTGAACTAACGCGCAGGAGACATCCGACAGCGAGAAATAGAGTCGCGATAAACATCAGCTTTGTGCTGAACAGCAATCGCATTCCGGAGAAGGCTGGCAGTACTCGCTGGCCTATTGTAAATACCATTATTGCCAGAAACCCGACCGTCAAAGCGTGCCGGGATGCGCCCCAGATACCCGTGCGATTTCTGAACTGAGGCGGCCCATATCCCGAGTGCACCCGCAACCAAAGCCCAGATGTACGCTAAGCGGATAAATACTGGAAAGCTCGTGTGCACTCCTTTAACCTTGGCAGGGTGTACGGTAGGCTCAAGCAATCGTAGCGAGTACAGCGCCGCGATGAGACCGGCGACCAGAACGAGGCTTGCAGCCATCATCCAACCCGCGAAGGCGATCAAGACCCCGGCGAAATTTACACCAACCGCAAGCAGTAGAACGCGTCCGCGCACCGGGCGAAGCCCTAGAAAAACAGGAAGCCATTTTGCGCTGAAGCCCCACACAAAGGGAACCAAGAATCCCCAAGTCTGAAGAACGAGAAAACGTTGATCGAATTCGGCTGGTATTTCTGGCGATATTCCTCGAATGGCGAGAACCAATGTAATTCCAAAGTTGACCAGAAGGGTTAGGAGTAGACCCACCGACCCCGCGATGACCACAAATACCCAGTCTTCCAGTTTGTTTTTGTCGGAATCTTGAGGACGATGACCGGAAACAGTGCGGAAGAAAATCGCAAAGGCTGCCAGTTCGAGTGCGGCCGACAGAGGCAAAAGTGTTCTCCACTGCCACTGGTAGACGCTGGTGAACCACCGCAAGGTAACTCCGATAGTCCACAGCGCCCATGACGTCCACACAGCCGACAAGGCAAACGAGTTCAAGCGACGCAGCTTAGGGATGGAGTAGAAACCAATTCCTAGGATGAATGTTCCGATCCAACCGAAGATCTGAGCATGGCCATGTGCCTGAATCCACGCCGCCGACACGGAGCCTGCACTGCGATGACTGCTGATCGCCAACAGATTCCATACCCCGAGAAAGGTTCCTGGAAGCAACATGAATAGCAGTCCAGTACTGATATAGAGCATCGACAGGCGCGACAGTGTCGTTTCTCGCGCCGCTGTTATATCGAAAATCTGCAGCGGCGTGAGGGGCCGGCCCGCTTCTTTCTCAATGCGCGTTGGCAGTGCGGACATGGCTGTTTTCTCCGTTAGTGCGCCTTTTCCATCGCAATCGCCCGAGGAAACAGAATGTTGTTCTCCAGGTGAATGTGCTGGTGAAGATCGGCTTCAAAGTCTGCGAATGCCTTGTATAGCGTCTGATAGCTGATACACGCGTCGCCTGGCGCCGTATAACCACAGCTGGCTTCGCGCATGGCACGCAGTGCGTTCCCGGCGGAGTCATGTTCGTGTTCCATCATGGACACGGGGTTTTGCACGCTGCCAAACGGTGGTGGCAGAACCGGTTCCTTCTGGATGACGGCCTCCTCCATCCTCACTATGTAGGGGAACAGGACCCGCTCTTCTTTCATCATGTGTGTCGTCAGTTCCTGGACCAAGCCCTGAAAACTGGCGCGGACCTGTTGCAGTTCGGGATGGTTCTTCCCATGGACGGAGCAGACTTTATCCAGGAGAGGAACGAGACGCGCCATTTCCTCACGCGTGTACTTATGGTGCGTGTTTTTGATGTGTGCAACTAAATCCGCGAGGGGTTCAACCTGCCAGTTCCGATTCTTCTGGGCGGCATGCGCGGCTTCCTCAGCCATTTTTAACGAATCGATCACCTGATCGATCGATAGATTCGATGCTCGGCAGGCCTCTTCCAGCGACTTGTTGCCTCCGCAGCAGTAGTCAATGCCTAGCTTTTCAAAAACTCTGGTGGCGGCTGTATTCTCCAACGCGAATTCACGGACGGTTTTTTCGGCGGTCATGTTCATTGCAATCTCCTCACGACCTAGCTCCATGCCTACAGGTCGTGCTTGATGTTTTGAAGTTAACGGAGATGGGAACCGCTGCCGATGACTTTTGTCACGAAGGACAAAGTCGGACTAGAAAGTGCAGATTCGGAGGGATCACAAGAAGGTGAGGATGCCTGTAGGTTCTGATTTATTCCGGTGAATCGGTTTCGGCTTCCAACGCTTTTAGATTGGAGATCGTCACCGTCCGACCGTCGATCTGAAGCATCCCCTCTGCCTGGAGGCGAGAGAGGTTGCGAGAAACAAGCTCGCGGACGGTGCCAATATGCGATGCCAATTCCTGATTGCTGGCGGGCAATGTGATTTCCACACCTGCGGCCGAACGCTTGCCTTCCTTATGCGCGAGACGCAACAGGAACGAAGCCAGGCGATGACGCACCGTGGTGAACGAGAGTTCTTCGATGATCCCAACCAGTCGCCGCAACCGAGAACCAACGACCCGCAGGACCTTCAGGGCCACCTGGGGATGGGCCAGGCACAATGCCTGAAAATCCTGCTTGCTGACGAAGAGCAGCTTGGCCTCGTCGATAGCCGTTACGGACGCGGGATAGTTCCCGCCATCGAAGACAGGAAGTTCGGCGATGGAGCTACCCGGACCATCAATACTGAGTACCTGTTCGCGTCCATTCGGTGAGCTCTTAAAGATCCGTACATGGCCAGATTCGATGACATAGAGTCCAGAGCAAGGCTCGCCTTCGCCGAACACGCTCTGCCCCGCGGAATAACTGTGTGGCACTGCACGTTGCGCGAGAAAGCTCAATTCGCCTTCCGTCAGGCCGGAGAAAATAGGGACTTTGGCGAGTGTTTGGCCCACGGCAATAGTCGGTTCCGGCACGATGGCCATTGTATCGGAGCACGGTGTTGGGAGAAGTGTGTTCCCGGTCAAAGCATCTCTGGCAAGACCGCACAACCTTGAAAGCCGCGGGCTGGAAGAGGAGTTGAAGCAATTCTGGTTGTGACATAAGTCATCGTCTCGGTTTCGTGCCTCGCCTAGTCTGTCTTCAGGAGAACAACTGTGAGCGAATTGATTGACAACCGGGCGCATCGAATTTCCGTTCTGAAGGAAATCATCCAGCACTTGCATGCGGGAGCCGCTCCTGAACTCGTAAAGGAACAGCTTCGCAAGATCGTCGGCGAGACGGATGCCACCGAAATCATGGCCATGGAGCAGCAGTTGATAGCTGAAGGGATGCCGGTCGAGGAAGTGCGCTCGATGTGCGATCTGCACTCTCAAGTCACGCGTGATGTCCTTGTCCAACTTGCGCCGCCGCCGTCTATTGAACCGGGACATCCCCTCGACACCTTCCGCCGTGAAAACGCCGTACTCAAAGAAGTGATAGCTGGGGCGCGGGCAATCTTGGCCGAGACGACAGACTTGGCCCCGACGACCGACGCTAAGGAAATCGTCTTTCGGCTGCGGCAATCGGCAAATGACCTGATGGATCTCGACAAACATTATCAGCGCAAAGAGCACGCGCTGTTTTCTTGCCTTGAGAGGCACGGCATCACTGGACCATCCAAGGTGATGTGGTCTAAGGATGACGAAGCGCGAGACCTACTGAAGAAGATGAATCAGGCCGCACACGATTGTGGTTCGACTGTCGCCGATGTAAAGCAGTTCTTTGCCCAGCACGCGAAGACTGCCTTATCAACAATTGAAGAGATGATTTTTAAAGAGGAAAACATTCTCTTCCCAATGTCACTGCAGACCCTCACCCAAAACGAGTGGCAGAGATATGGTCGGCGTCTCCGCAATATGGTTGGTGCCTGGTCGAGCCACAGAAAGGATACCTTCCCCCGGCGGCCGCTGGGGTCGCCACTGGCACTGTGCCCAAAGATGGAACAATCATGATGCCGACCGGCCACGTCAGCGTTGAACAACTGACCGCCGTGCTCTCAACTCTGCCGCTTGATCTGACATTCGTCGATGCTGAGGACCGCGTTGCCTTCTTCAGCGAAGGCCTGGATCGTATTTTTGCACGCAGTAAAGCAATCATCGGACGAAAGGTTCAACATTGCCACCCGCCCCGGAGCGCCGATACGGTTAACAAAATCCTGGACGACTTTCGCGCGGGGCGTCAGAACGTCGCTGAGTTCTGGATCAACCTTCAAAACAAGTTCGTCCATATCCGTTACTTCGCAGTTCGCAACGACGAAGGCAAGTACCTTGGTACCGTGGAACTCACTCAAGACTTGGCACCGCTGCGCAAACTCTCTGGAGAGAGAAGGCTCCTTGCATGCGAATCCACCGACCTCCACTAGCTTAATACGGTAGTTGAAGCTCAAGAATTCCTCTTCCTCTCGCCGAGAATTCTTGTGTGCTCCGTCGCTCGGCGAAGAACGACGCATTGGTCAAGACCTATAATTTGTATATTTCTTAGGCTAGGCGTGTACGAAGACCGATTGGAGAGCAGAATTTGTGACGAGTCGACGCAAGGACGTTTCGATGTCCAAACTTGTGTTTTTCGGAACCGCCGCAGGATTAGCCGGAGCATGGGGTATGACGCAGTTCACGAAAATGTGGAATAGTCGTTTGCTTCGGCGACAGTATGCCAACTCACTTTCGCTACCGCCAGTTCCTTATAGCGATCAAGAGTGGGATAGCACTAGCAGGATTGCCGAAGCGATAGGTTCAGCAGCTTTGGGTCGTCGGCTTTCTGTAGAAGAAAAAAAGACAGGAGCTGCCGTCGTCCATTATGGGGTCGGCAGTGCGGCTGGGGTTGTTTATGCTATGCTCGTTCACCGTCGTTCAGTAATTACAAGTCTTTCGGGCGCATTCTTTGGCTTAGGACTATGGTTGATTGCTGATGAATTGCTTACGCCGTCCATGGGGCTTTCTCCCAAGCTCAAGTACTACTCGCTTCAGGCGCAGGCAAACTCCCTCGGCGAGCACCTTGTATATGCGGTCACGACGGACTTCGTCTATCGTTGTTTATCGGCACAATGAATTGTTGTTTGCCTCGGCCTGCAACTGCCTAAGCAGCACGACGCACCTTCCGGTCTTCAATTCCTCTTCGGCTAACCGACCTTTTGTTCCGGGAGCGTGCGAGTAAAAAGCCAGCGATGGTAGTTATTGCGAGACCCAACCCGATCCACGATCGATGGAGATCTGTCCAGAGTTCGTAACTTCTCTGGTGTGCGCGGCTATCGAAAGTCCCATGGGCACCGTGATCTCCTTCCACCGGCTTCCATAAGTTATCGGGCCGGTTCGGGTCTTCCGGTTGCGAGGTTTGCTGGGATGAGTAACCCGTACGCCCCAGATAGTGGTCGAGTATTCCGGGTGCGAACTTATTGCCAACAATTGCCGCCACAGTCGGCCAGCCGACATACACTTCGCGCTTGCGATGATGTGCCGCCCAGTAAACCGCTCTTGCACCCACCTCAGGCTCGAAGATAGGCGGCACCAGTTGCGCCTTGTCCTTTAACCGGCTTTTCACCCATCCGAATTGGGGAGTGTTGAGCGCGGGCATTTGCACCATCGTTAAATTGATCTTGCTTTTATCATGAATGAGTTCGCAGCGCAGCGAATCGGTGGATCCGGCGATGGCGTGCTTGGCGGCGCAGTAAGCAGATTGCAGCGGGATGCTGCGATAGGCAAGGGCCGAGCCAACCTGCACAATCGTACCTCGATCGCGCTGCAGCATTCGCTTGAGTGCGGCAAGGGTTCCGTAGACCACGCCCAAGTACGTCACCTCGGTTACTCGCTTGTATTCCTCCGGCTTCATTTCCTTTACGGGAGAAAACACAGAGGCCATTGCGTTGTTGACCCAGATGTCGATCGGTCCGAACTCTTGCTCGACACTGGCGGTGGCAGCTTCGACTGCATCGGAGTCGGCAACATCGGCCGTCAGTACAATCGCTTCTCCGCCCATCGATTCGATTTCGCTCTTTGCCGCCTGAAGGCCGTCTACACCGCGTCCGAGCAAGCCAACGCGAGCCCCACGACGACCAAATTCGCGAGCGATGGCCCTACCGAGTCCGGCTGAAGCACCGGTAACCACAACCGTTTCACTTTTCATAAATCATAACCTCATATTTAATAATTAACTTCTATGCTGCTCTTTGCATTTCCTCCGAAACATCAACTTCGAGATTCCCTTGAACCTTGATGACGGACGTGGCGATCCGACCAGTCGGTTTGCGTTCAAATCGGACATCTACGCTTGAATCGCCCACCTTCAATCCATGAAGTTCAAGATGCTGAACTGAGATCGGAAGAACAGGGCGGACAATTCGCAATTTGTTTTCGAAGGCATTAGGTTTGAGTCCGAGCAACGATTCGATCATGAATGGGATCGAGCCAGCAGCCCAAGCCTGGGGATGACAGGCGACGGGATAACGTACCGGAGTGGGAAACTGATTTCGCGAAAATCCGGAAAACACTTCTGGAAGGCGGTGTCGCGAAAAGTGACTCGCTGCCTCCACAATGCCGCCGCAGATTTTGCAGGCAGCATCATCGAGTCCATAATTTCGGAAACCAGCCGCGATAATGGAATTGTCGTGCGGCCAGACAGTACCAAGGTGATAGCCGATGGGATTGTAACGGCGCTCGTTTTGCGACAATGTTCGAATGCCCCAACTAGTGAACATCTCAGCCGACATCAACTGCTCGGCCGTCTTGGTAGCTCTACTGGGATCGGCGATCCCCGACCATAGCATCTGGCCTGGATTGGAAGAGACCACCGCCGCGGGTCGGTTGCCGGATTGAAGAGCGAGCGCATAAATGTTCTTGTCTTCCACCCAGAAATCGCGCTCAAACCGTTTTTTAAGCTCTTCAGCCTCCGCCCGAAGACCGTGTGCGATTTTCGTTTCTCCAGCTTTCTCGTATAAATCAGCCATCGAGGTTTTGGCCAGGTAAACGTAGCCTTGGACCTCGACCAATGCAATTGGAGGCTGGCACAGAGTCCCGTCTGCATTCACAATGGAATCGCCGGAATCCTTCCATCCTTGGTTGCCAAGCCCGTGAGAAGACTTGGAATTGTATTCCAGATATCCGTGACCACTCTCATCGCCGTATTGACTGATCCAGTCAAAGGCTTTTTGGATAGGCTCTTTCAATTCACGAAACAGAGATAGGTCGCCCGTCCATTTGGAATAGCGAGCAACGAGGATGAGGAACAGTGGAGTTGAATCCACGGAGCCATAGTACGGAGTCTGGGGAATTTCATTGAGATGGGCGAGTTCCCCTACTCGCAGTTCGTGCAATATCTTCCCGGGTTGTTCGTCGCGCCATTCGTTGACTTCCCGTCCCTGATATTTCGCCAGCAGAAGGAGCGTCTGCTCCGCCATGGCGGGCCGGAATGCAAGAGTCTGCAACGAAGAGATGAGGCTGTCGCGCCCAAAAAGGGCGCCATACCAAGGAAGCCCGGCTGAAAAATATTCTTTCTTCTGAAATGAAGTCCGCAGTACGCGCAAGTCGCGAAGAGAGCGACTTACGGCGGAACAGCCGTAAAGCTCGGAACGCCCGCTTGAAACCTTATCCTTATTATTGCGCTGTGTGCCGGATCGTCCAGTTTGATGTCTGACTTCTTTCCGATTTACGGCCCATGAGTCGAGATAAGGTCTACGGAGCACTTTGTGCCCCGTCGAGTGGACAAGGGATACAATTCGTTCGGGTTAGAACAGTTCGATGGCCGCTAGATGGCCCGAAGCGGAAGCGAGCCGACCATCTCGCGTAACTAGCGCAGCTCCGAGTTTCTCGGCAAGCACGATGTAGGCAGCGTCATAGGCAGAGAAATTGTGACGTAGTTGCCAGATGCGGGGCAGGAGCGCGAAATGGGGATATCGAGTAATACGGAGATCAAGCAGATCGCGGAACGCCTCGTCA
>Ga0209168_10002271_pt1 | contig 14090 bp, 3 predicted proteins | sample Coa_R1_FD_187156 | JGI IMG/M metagenome (GOLD analysis project Ga0209168, IMG submission 187156) | Surface soil microbial communities from Centralia Pennsylvania, which are recovering from an underground coalmine fire - Coalmine... | ecosystem: Environmental > Terrestrial > Soil > Unclassified ... | reverse complement strand
GCAGGTTGCCAAGGGGGTAGGTCGGCACCACACGCGTTTTTCGGACCGTCTGTGTTGATAAAAAAGTGCTTACCTACAATTGGGTAACACAATTTTCGGGAAAATCTGCGCTATTGCGAAAGTAAGGTTAAGAAAACTCGAACGACGTTCGATTTCCGGCTTAAGCTTCTCATTTGGCAGGAGTTATTCACATTGTTTAGAGGTAAGCTGATGCGATTCAAGAAAAATGTAACTTTTGTTTTCTGATCGCATTTTGATTTCCGGCAGTCCGCGATGCGATTCAAGAAAACTCAAACGGCGTCCGATTTCAGGCTAAGCTTCTCATTTGGCGAGAGATATTTGCTTTTTTCCGAGGCGAGCTGATGCGATTCAAGAAAAATGTAACTTTTGTTTTCTGATCGCTCGATCACAGACACCTGCGAGCAATCCCGATTTAATGGGGAAATGGAAACGCAACGTGCAACGGCGGACGGAGGAAAAAGACACCGGAGATTGCCTGCGAAGTGCGCGGAAAAGTTCCTGGCGGCTAAAGCTGCTAACAATACATCTGGACCTTTCTTGGAAATTTCTAATCCTACTATTAAAAGGAAGGTTGAAGCCAAATTCGTTTTGACGAAGTAGTGGATTGGTCGTATTCTTTGTGACCATTCTGTCCAAAAAAGCCATTTGTAATTGCGTTCATTGGGAACGCGAGAAACCTTCAATTGGTCCAAGGAGGATTCCTCAATGAATCGTTACCTTATCCGCGCCCTAACCCACTCTTCTTCTTTGCCGTGGAATGTAGTTTGTGCAGCTTTTGCTAACGTTACCTCACCAAATTTCCGGAGCTCCATGTGACGATCTCCAGGTTTAACCTAGCGATGCTTCGCGCATTTACCCCGAAAAGCAAAGCGACTCAAACGTCTTCTGCTGCATCCGGCTTTCCCCTGTCGCGGCGCTCCTTCCTTGCTCTTTCGGGAGCTGGCGCAGCATTTGGGGCGGTACCTCGCTTTTTTCGTGGCGAAGGCTTTGATTTGGTTCGAGATGGGTACCGGCTTCATTTTTGCGTGGGAGACAAACGGTGCTGGACGATCGATCCGGCAGTGTTTGGCGAACAAGCGCATGTGGATGTTGCGCGTGAGTCGCGGGGGATTGCTGTATCCCTGCGCCACGCCGTTTTTCCCGGAACGCATCTTCCGGCTGATTTCATTTGCAAACTTGTGAAGGAAAACAGCGCATGGGTGATGCGCCTTGTGATGGATTGCGGTATAGAAGCATCATCCCCGTTGCTAAACTGGCTCCTCGGCCGGACTGTCGCAGTTGGCTCGCTGAAGACACTCCGGTTTGCGCCTTTTGACGAGTTGTCGGTTACTTTCCAATCTCTCCCATCCGTGCGTTTTACACCAGATTGGATATTCGAGATATCCGCATCGTCCGTAGTCACTCTTCGCGGTTTGGCACAATCACTTCCATCTTCAGGCCTGGAAATTCTGCTGAACTCCGCGACGGTGCTCTCCGGGGTTCCTCCAGAGCGATCTACAACCATTGTTGTGCCGCGCAACAATAAGAAGTGGAAAGTTGACCTTTTCCGACAAAACGAAACGGGATGGACCCTTGACCACGAGCGAGATGAACCGCTGTTTGATGAACTGAGGGTGGAAGCATCTCACACCAACGCTGGCATTTTGCGCTCCGCGTTGCTAATGCAGAGCGCAGACAATCAAACAACGCTTAACTTCCAGCCTGGTGGGGTGCTATGTACCGACTGCGGTGAGTCCTTTTCGATGCCACTGCAAAACCCCAGAATGGCCTTCAGCCTCGAAGACGAATTCCACTCCGCCCTGGTCGCTGATCTGAAGGACGAGCCAACTTGGGCTCATGACAATAACGCCAGCTATCTCTTCGCGAAATCTGTTGATGAGCCGTTTTTTGAACTGCATGAAGGCCCTGGATCTGCGGGCATGCCTCAAATCAGTCCAGGCATCTGCGAAGTCTGCTTCCCCAGCGATGATGTCTGCATGAACCTGAAGCTGGGTGTGCCCCGTCCGGCACGGTTCACCTGGGCAGATTTCTTCTCGCCATTCCAGCGATTTGCAGGCTGGCTGCATCTGGTTCCCACCCGTGATCACAATGGGAGACTGTATATCGATCTCCAAAAAGGAGATGCCTTACGTGTTGATCGGCCACGCGACATGCTCTCCCTGCAATTCCATTTTGAGAACATGCGGCTGGTCACCGGTGCCTTCCCACGCATCGTGCATGTGGATGAAAGTGGTGAGTCACGTGTGAGTATAGTCTTTCCTCCGCAGCACGTTGCTGAGGAAGCCTTCTTTCACACTGATGGAGTAGGGGAGCTTGACGTTCCTATCGGCACCGTGGAGCGCGATGATTATGCCGACAAACCAACTACTCCGACTCCGACGATTGATGATTTAAAGAAGATCCTGGATGGGGATCTTCAGAACAGCACCGGCGACGACTCTGACAAGGATCTGCCACAAACGAAAGTCTCAGGTGACACGCATCTGGTCTTTGGGTTACCCCGGCGTCACTACGCGATCCCGTGCCAGATCGACGCTTTGCTCAACTGGACCGACTGGTTGCCGCTAATCGCGCCCGTTGCTCAGAGTAAGGTCGATACGAACAATACGGCCAGGCTGCCAAAGATCGTCTCGCCAGAACCCTACGTTTATACCTCCATCGAGCTGCCATATCGTCTCAACCTCTCGCCCAGCGAATTGGGTCGCTGGGCCCACTCGATCAAGGCGGTAGAATCACCGAAGAAGGTTGTGGAGCTATGGCACACGCGGCTGGGTGTTTTGCCGAAGCTTGTGCCGGGCAATTATGACAATGCGCGACTTGTAGTCGATGAGGCCAACACTGCGGACCGCACTATTCGCGCTATCTGGTCGCCAGATTTCCAACCGGTCGACTTCCCGAGTTGTACATCGGAAGCAAATCCCAAAGATCCAAAGTTTCCTCCGCACTACCCCGACAACAAAACAGACATTTTTCGCATGTCGTTGGATGGCCGCGACCGCTGTGAACTTGTACACCTGACGTCAAATTACGCAATCACCCAACAAGCGCATTTCTGCGACGATAATCAGTCCATTCCATCGGACCCCAAATTTCTGCTACCTCCTGCTCCGGTGAAGGTAGAGCGCCTGATGCTCACCTCGATGGGAGGTTATCTGCAAGCTTTTGGCGAGTGGAATCCAGCCAAGGTGGACATGAACCACCAGTTCACCATCCAGATGTGGAAACACACGGCTACACTCGGCCGCGATCACTATGTGAAGGTGGTGTACAAGGGCTATCTTGCGCCCTTTGGGCTGCGCGCGTCGCTAGTCAAAGTCACACAGCGCGTCTTCCGCAAGAACTCCAAGGGCAATTGGGTTGCGATCCTTCATCAATTGATGTACATCGTAGTGAAAAACGAACGGCGACAGTTTCCTGTCCTGGGCCATCCGTTTGCCGGCCGTGAGTTCCATTTCAGCTGTGTAGAGCCGGTAACCTTGGTTACGCCATTCCTCAATGATCCCAGCAAGCAACACTGGCCGCGGGACTGTTCCAGGTCGCAAAGCCAATCACTCTTCTGGCCCATGGTTCCGTCGTCCACGCCGCCCCTCTGTGTGGTCACACCTCCAGAACCACCAGGAAGTATCTTTAAATTCCGGCTTCGCTTCACCGATATCACTGGCATTCACTCAGCCGAGGCTTCCATGCCTCTGCTATTTGTAGCCTCGGATGTTGCCCAGCAGGATGGTTTTGGTACTCCTCCGAACTTCGCTAGCCAGGATGCCGTGTATTTTTACAATCGCGGTTCTGTGGATCCCGTCCCCAGTGGAGACGACCCATACATTTCGGCTAATTTTGGCGGAACGAAGTTCTCTTTTGCTGCTAGCGCTAACACTGGCGATACTGACTTCGAAACGGCGGTCCTCAAGTGGCGGGCTGTGCCTCTCACCGCCACCATTACCGGCAAGTTGACCAACACTGCCCCCAATGCTTTTCTCACGTTCACGGAAACAATATCCAATACTACTTTTGTGCAGCAGTCCAATGCTTCGGGAAACTACACGATCGTGGTCGACAGCGGTTCTTACATTGTTACTGTCACCACACCGCAGCCGCCACCGAATCCGGCGCTGACCGTATCCAGCTCGGTGTTCCCGGTTGAGGGAAATACATCGTACAAGCTCGATCTGATGCTGCAAGACGCAACTCACTTCATTTCCGCTCCTGTGCTGATTATAGGCAAAGATGGTAAAGGACCTTCTCCTCTCGACCTCTATCATTACGATCTTCCGTTTTTCTTTCCAGCAGTTGATTATGCGCGGATCATCGCTACGTCTATCAAAAGAGTCACCGGCGACAACGAGCCCAAGAAATTCAATTTTTATCCGGGATACCTCGCGGATGGATTCAACCCTGCCACCAACTCGGGCGAAGTGATTCTGGAGAAGAGCACAGACGATGCAAACGATACGTTGACTCTGGCCTTTGGAGCGAAAGGCAATGTCGACAAGGCCGGAGGCCTAGCGAGCCCGGACACGCTGGTCGTGGGTTTCTCGCGCAAGACCGGGGCAGTAGGCGGCACAACCAACAAAGTCAACGGCAGTAGCGACGGCGGTGCCAGACTTTCTGTCAGCACATTTTCTTCCGGCAGGTTCGATGCAGCCGATTTCTTCGGTGGACTTACCTCCGCCAAACTCCTGGGAGCAGTTAAGCTAAGCGACATCATCGCGCCGCTCGCGCCAGACCTGGCGTCCAACCTCGAGAAAGCGCCAAAGATGCTGGAGAAAGCGCTCTACGCGGCAGAGCAGTTCACCGCGGACGCAACAGACGCAATTGTCAAGTTCCAGAGCCTGCCCAGCAACCCGCTTGCCAGTCACCTTTCCTCACAGGCGCAACAGGTCTTTGCCGCCCGTGATGCGCTGGTCAGTGCCAAAGCGGGCAACAGGGATGCCTTAACGCAGGCCCTTCTTGAAAGCCAATGGATCAGCAGAATTATCGACTATGCAACAGCGCTCCAAGCGGCCCTGCAAAATCCACTGCCATTGATTGAAGATGAGATCATTCAAGTCCTCACAGATGCCGCTCAAAATGTAATTGGCAAACTAAGCCAGACGGTCCAGGATGCCCTTAAACATCTCTCCGAAATGCTTAGCGATGCGCTCGATAAGCAACTGCAAAGTGTTCTTCCCGCGTTGGCTGCGCTACAGACAGCCCTGGACAATAAGTTCACGGATGCTATCACGAAGGCTGAGTATCTGCTTTCAGTGCTGGCACCGGATCTAAACAATCTGCTTGAACTGGGAAAGCTGGTTCAGAGTCTCAACGGGAATGTCACCCAACTCGGCCAATCGATCCAGGGAATCGCTGGCCCGAATCCTCCGCTGCAGCAATTTGCCCGCATTGCCGGCGATGTCAACACTATCACGGCCAATCTTCAGCAGATCTATCAAAAAGGCGGCTTTCTAGGAGTCGTGATCGGCAAGGCGACCGCAGGCTCTCCGCTTGAAACCGCAATCAGTACGGCCCGTGACGGCCTTTTGAAACTCTGGGGCACGGTTGATTATTCCACATTTCAGGCCGATGTCGACGCCCTGCAGGATGACTGTATCAAGCTGGCTTCGGTCTATGAGCAGACCAGGGCTCAACAAATCCTCCAAAACATTCGACAGTTGCAGGCTTCGATAAAGGAGGCCATGGCATATAGAGCAGCAGTTCCTACCGATGCGCAGAGCCTATATCGCCAGTTGCAACTCTTGCAGAAAATGCAGGCGCAGATTTTGCGCGCTCTGAGCGCCTTGCAGTCTCTGGCTCAGGAGACGCTGCCTAGTGACCTCTCCGCTCCTGTTGCAGCCGCTGCAACAAATGCCGTCAATAACATCAAAAAAGCTGTACCGGATCTCGCCGACAAGCTCACCGTCTCCCCACAACTTCTGCAGGTGGGCACAGCAATCGAACAACAGATAGCGGTTGTCGCCGGAGACGCCGATGCCGGCAAACCGCTGAAAGCCTCAGCTGTAGACATTCTGCACCAGCTTGTTACAGTGCGCGCACAAATCATGAACGACCCGCTGAATGTCGGCCTGAAACTCCTCCACTACAACCTCAGCCTCGATTACCAGCGGCCGCTTGCGGTTGCACTGTCTTATATCGCCTATGTTCAGGCAACAGCCGACCGCGTCCTCAACAATCTGTTCGCCATTGTCGAGCCGATTGAGAAGCTAGCGCTGCAGTTGCAGCAGACTCTCTGTCAGGTTCAGACCGTCTGGACGAGCTTCACGGACACGGTAAAAGGTGCGCAAAACATAAACCGTCCTATCCGTACCATGTTCGGCGCCATTATCGTCTCCCAGTTCGGCGATGACATAAAAGCGATCGATACTGCGTTTACCAATCTCTGCGATCCCGCGCAGATCACGCCTTCAGAGTTTTTGCGAAATGGCCAAACGTTGGTGGACGCTTTCGTGGCGTTGGAAAATGATGTACGCAAGAAGATTGCTACTCTTCCCGCAGCTGTGCTCGATGCCTTGGAGCAAACGGTCAAGCAGGAGGCGCAGCAACTCTTGACCACGCTGCTCGCCGGCATTCCAATTCCAACCAGCGTGAACCTGAGCTATACCTGGAACCCTGACATTCAGAGTTTTGAGCCCGTATTTGTGCTGAGGAAAAACGCCGAATTTAAAGTGACGGCATCGGCGCAGGCTGGGCTGAACGCGCAGCTGAACGGCGTCACCGTAGCCGTCGACATTGAAGCCACTCTCACAAATTTCAACATTCAGCTTATCAGCGACGAGCCTTTCATTATCCTGGTCATCGACAAGCTCACCTTCACGTCACACAACGGAAGCAAACCGGACTGCCGGCTCTCTCTGAATACAGTAGAGTTCGGTTCTCAAATGCAATGGGTCCGAGACCTGGCGGCCCTCCTCAATCCGTCCAACGGCCCGTTCATCGAACTTGCCGATGCGTCCATCCGCGCTGGCTTCCGCTTTGCCATCTCAGCTATCACCATGGGTGCCTTCAACCTCATGCAGCTTGCCATTGAGGTGGCTGTCGCTCTGCCCTTTGACGGCACACCGGTTCGCTGCGAATTTGGCCTCTCAGACCAACAGCATCCTTTCCTGATCAGTTCCGGAATTTTCGGCGGCGGCGGCTTTCTGCAGCTTCAGCTCGGCCTTGATGGGGTGCAACTCCTGCAAGGGGCACTCGAATTCGGAGTTTGTGCCGCGATCAGCATCGGTCCATTGCAGGGAAGCGGTTTTGTGGTTGCTGGCATTTATTTCCGCATCACCAAGAACGATGCGGAGATCTGCGGGTTCGTTCATGCCCATGGGCACATGGACATTTTTGGAATCATCAGCATGGATGTGGACCTATATGTGGCAGTCTGCTACGAGAAGCAGCTCAATCGCGTTCGAGGTGTCGCGACCTTCTCCGTCTCGGTCAGCATCGCTTTCTTCAGCGAGACTTTCACCATGCAAGCGGAGTACACCTTTGCCGGCTCCGACCAAAAACCAAAAACCCCCCTGCTTGAAACGGCGGATAAAAGTAGTGAAGTATTTCTCGTCTCTCCCGAAGAGAGTAGCGCCATGGCCCTCGGAACAAATGCCTGGGGTGATCAGGGGCCGAAACCAAAAACCAGGACGGTTTGTCCCGATGCCTCGAAGAGAGAACTCTTTATCGATCCAGAGAAGTGGGCCAAGTACTACAACGCTTTTGCCTAGGAAGAGAACATGCAATCCACCGACCAGCTTTTTCTGACTGCGCTTCCCAATGGGAGAGGGCAAGATAGTTCGGGTAAACTATTCCTTCGCCTTTCCCTGCTGCTCACTCCTTCGTTGAACGACAACACCGTGCTCTCAAAGCCGTTTTCATCCTGGCCGGACACCGCCAAGGATCTGGAATGGACTGTAACCTTTCTAAACCCTGACCACAGCATCATCAGCCAAGCCATCTCCGCGCCTATTCCGGCACAACGCGATCCGCTCAGCCCGCCAGATTTTGACGGTAAGCTGTGGCGTGAAATTTTTGGAACTGACACTGGGGTGAAGAAGCGTACCGCGACGAACCATCTGCATAAAACCTGGAGGCTATCTCACAAGATCACCAAACTTCATTACCGTCACGAGCTCTACCAGTTGGCCCACGCCTATAGACAGCTGTTCGCAAACCCAGAAAGTACCCTTGTGGATGGGATCACCCAACTCCAGCAGCAGACCGTACCGCCTCCGCTGTTTCTTCATCCGGAGTTCCAAAGCGATCCGGACAATAAGAGCGACCTGGCAGTCAAGTTTGAGGACCGCGACGCTGTAATCCGGCAATGGTTGGCCCTGGTCTCCACCCTGCCTAACGCTGACCTGATTCAGAAACGCGCCAACTATGCAATTCAACAGCTTGAAGACTATGGTGACGCGAAACTTTCCGCCGTATCGCTTTGCGCAGCTTATATCTTGTCTTTGCAATCAGCGGGGCCAGCGGGAACACCTGACCCGACCATAACTGCGGCATGGCAGCAAATCATGAACTGGCCTGGCAACGGGGAAATCATTCGCTTAACAGACTACCCGGATATCGAGAGTGTCATTCATTACACGCAGATGCTGCTCTTTCATCGTCGAACTGTGACGGTCGTGGATCCCGGTCCAATTAAGCGGCCGGACTTCCATCAGCTTCTTGGCCTCCTGCACAACTATCCGGCCATCATGCGGAGGCTCGGCCTAGTGTACGACCTCGTTGTAAGCCCTCCAGTGGGCCTGCCCGAAAAGTGCTGCATAACCATCAATCCCGCGTCCGGCGATCTGGGACGGGCACTTGCAGTGTCTCCACTCTTCACCCAATGCACCGTCCGAGCAAACGATTTTTTTGCGACTCCGGAAGATGCGAACCTTATTCAAAACGGCCTGTTGAACCTGCAGACGAACAGTAGCGATGGAACTCCGCGGTTCACTCTGGTTCAGGAAAACGCTGATGGACAGGGGCTGAAGCTTACCGACCAGATCAACAATGCAAGGCGCGGAAAGGAGTACACCAGTTCTGCGGTCACGGCCATCAATCCACTAGTCCCACAGAGCCCACCGGCAGCCTCGATGGTGATGACGCCGCAAGCCACTGCCAACCCAGCCTTACCTCCCCCCGCGCCGCGTACCGTTGGGTTAGCTCTGTTCGATCAGGGCCGTCTTGATCAGCTTGAACAATCAGCCCGTAAGGTACCGCCAACACCGGAAGGCGGTACGCCTGCTCCCCCAAAGGACTTTTTTGCCGAAGACGTGATCCTGGGCTATCGCGTTGACGTGTTCTACAACCAGAAGTTCTATTCGATCTGCCAACGCAAATCGACTTATGATGTCTATACACCTCGAACCGATACCAAAGTAGATTCATTCTGCCCTTCCACTCCCATGGAGCTTAGCGCTGACGAAGGTTTTGTCTCCTTCGGCGCCACCCAGTCCACCGTGGATCCGACAGCAAAACCGGGCGACTCCAGCAGCACGCAGACGCAGATCCACCAATCCGTCTTCACCTGGACCGGCTGGTCGCTCTCAGTACTCCAACCGGACTTTCCCGCCATGAATCAGCAGGAGTCCGACGAGGCGCGCAAAGGCAACAATCCTTTTGACAGCCAGCACCTTGCCATCCGGCCGCAATACGAGTTGCTTCCAGGAACCAAATTACCCCCGCTCCGATTCAATGGCGACTACAAAGTCCGTTGCCGGATTGTAGACCTGGCTGGTAACGGCGCGCCGCCGGAATTGGATCCGGAGAATCTCAAGTACGACAACTTTACTGCGTGTCCCTTAACGCCTTTCAGCCGGCACGAACCCATCCGTGCTCCGCAGTTCCTGCTGCTCGAGCCGATCAACCGGACCGGCGAGCCTGGAACCCACATAGACCACATGGTAGCGCGAGACAATGACAAGAGTTCTTCTCGAATGCTCATTCCTCCGCGCGAATCTTTGCGCCTGGCCGAACTCAGCGGAATACTCAAGAGCGACAAATTGCCGGATGCCGCTTTCGGCCACCAGCAGTTATTGGTGGATGGTTCCTTCCCGTCAGTCGCATGCGCAAAACACGAAGACTGGATCGAAGGCACGATCAATCCAGATGATCCTGGAGACAATGATCCGATCTTCCTTCGAAATATCGAGCACAACACAGTCAAGAATCCGTACTATCCGGATCCCCTGGCAAACTACGTCCGCATTGACATCTTCGAACTCACTGACGACCCGGCGCAGTCGGTGCCTTTCGAGCCAAGGTGGCTGAGTATTAGCAAGGATCAAGAGTGGCCGGATCGCCTGCCAGTCCGTGTACGTCTCAACCCTAAGTCCGCACACAGCGATTTGAAGATTAGCGTGGACGACGAAGGTCCTGTGCGAGAAAACATTGGTTTGATCTTCGCGCCAACCCTCGAGGTTGAACTTCCGGAAGCCCGCACTGTTGTTCTCCGAATCAGCTCAGCTGCAGTCAAGGGAACCTCAAAAGGATCAAATTCGTCCCAAACTGCGGCCGTTTCAAAGGAAGTGGATTTTGCCGATCGTCGGGTCCATTTGTTTCATCTGGCTCAGTTTCACCGGCAGCATCCGGAGGTTCTGGGGCAATTGGTGGGGGGACTCGCCGGAACTACCGCGCAGTCTCTTGGGGAATCTATCATTTCAAATATTCGCGGCAACCCATTTGCATCACCGGATATCTTTGTAGACGGCAATCTGGACCTCGTGACCCCGCAGCGCACCATGACTTTGGTTCACGCGGTCAAGCGGCCACTGGAGCCTCCAGATTTTGCGCCTGCCGGTAGCGACGGAAGCCTTCAGGTAACGCGGGACCCTAGCAAGGCCGAAGCCAACGTCACGGGACAATTACTGGCGCACTGGCTGAGTACCGGGAAAATCACCTGTTATGCCGAGTGGTGTGACCGGGTCGACGACCTGACCAAGCCGGGACCCATCGACGTCCACCATCGCGAAGTTGCCTTCGTGGTGACTGCGGGAGACTTCAAGCCAGAGCCGCCTAACCCGCCGATGCGCTTGCGGACGCTCAAGGACCATCTCCTTGAGCGTTTTCTGGATACACGTGCACATGATGTGACCTACAAACTGGTTGCCTCCACAAATTTCCGTGAATATTATCCGGGCGCCGGTGACGCCAAGACTTCCGATAGTCCGGACTACCAACGTGAAGGCAAGAACCAGGTAGATCGCACGGTATTGAGTTCCGTCCGTCCTCTTGCGCCGTCTGTCCTCTACATCATTCCGGCATTTATCTGGGACGACACCTACGATAAGAAAACAAAGACCTGGTATTCCGGCCGCACGGTTGTCCTCCGCGCATACATGGAACGTCCCTTTCTGCTGTCCGGAAATCGGGAGACTATCGGCGTTGTGCTTTTCCACCCATCGTCCGGCGTTGACCCCGCTAACCAGAATCTTGTTTCGCGTTGGGGAGCGGATCCAGCGCGCCCGATCACCACACCCATCCTCCACAACGAACTCTCTGAGGTCAATCTGTGCGAGGCCGGGTCTGACATTGTGGAGTGCACACTTGCTGAAGGCGATCTCGCACGTATCAAGCCATGCACCATCCATTACTCTGACGAGCGCCAGCTCTGGTATTCCGATATCCCCATCAATACTCAGCATGCTAATGCGCCGTTCGTCCGTCTGGCGTTGGTCCGCTGGCAGCCGGACGCTCTCGCCGGCCCTGGCGAGGCTCGCTCTTCGCAGGTGGTGTTTGCCGAGTTCATGCAGATTTCTCCCGATCGCTGGGTGTCAATTCAAAAACATAATGGTTCGAATTACATCATCACCATCTCCGGAGCGTTTGCCAATGACTCTTCAGCAAGTCCCTTCCAGCTCAAACTCCAAAAGCGTTGGTACGCTCTCGGCAAGGACACGGGGTGGAGAGAGATCAAGCCTAAAAAGCCAATCAGCTTTCACTTTACCGCGCCGGATCCCAACGGTGTTTCTACATGGACCACAGAGTTACAGACGCCGCATTCGGCTTACGTCGCCAAGTACAGAGTTTTCCTCAGCGAACAGGAATTCCCGGGCCAGGAAAGTCGCAAGTCGTTTTCCACATTGATAGATCTTCCTTGAAGGTCAGCTCAAGGAGGTTAGAAACGAGTGGTAGGAATACTAAACACAATCGTCTCAAGAAGGAGAAGCAGATGCCTAAATCCAGAAGCTCATCCAAGAGATATGCTGACAAGTCAATGCCAGTGGGCAGCGAACAGCCGCACAGAATCGAGGATGGTTCCGCCGAACAAAGCGCATGGAATAACGTCTCTGCTACGGCTCAAACAGCATTGAATTTTTGGAACGCCTTTATTCGCCTTCAATCGGGAACCGACCCGCTTGATTCTGGTCAATTGGCACGTTTGCTTTGTATCGTCCGCGCAGTGTCATGGGTGGAATCGCAGCATGGAACAGGGTCAGGCACTTCAGCATCTGTAGATCCCATGCAAGACGGTAATCCGGGCGACTCCTGGTGGAAGGAACTCACTGACTGCAACCAACCACAGGATCGTTTTGTTGGCGGAACGGGAAAGCCAAACCTCAACGCATGCGAACTACCAGATAAGGCCGCCGCCGATCCTGGATTTCCCACAGACGCCCAGCTCTCGAACCTGACTGACCCCAAATTAGGTCACAACGATCCGAACTTTCGGCCAAATGGCAGGCCCCCTCTCATGAGCTATTGCTGGGGAGTTCCTTTTCTAATTCACAAAATTAATACTACGGTCGGAGATCCAACCTATCAATGTGAGAGCCTCGACCGTCCCCGTTTGGTGGCCGGAGCGGTCGCCTATAACGGCGGCGGCGATCCGAACTACGAAACCAAGATTAACAACGCATTGGATATGATCGGCTGTCTTTCTCTGGCTTCTGACTTGATGGCAACCTCAACAGATCCCCAGAAGATTATTGACATATGCGAGCACGAGTATCCAGCCAACAAAGATGACTGCAATAAGTTTGTCAAAGCAGTTTCACAGGACCTTGGAGTAACACTTTTCCAACCTGGTGATGACGCAGACAAAATTGTGCAACGCCTTCTGGATGCTGCGGACTGGGTGCGACTCCAACCCGGAGACGGTGTCGGCGCTAAAGCCAAAGCTGATGCAGGTCTATACGTGATCGCCGAATTGAAAGGCGCCGATCACAATCCGCCGCGCAAGCACGGCCATGTAGCCGTTGTAGTCTCTGGTCCGCTTGCCAAGGGTAAGTATCCAACAGCGTATTGGGGAAGTCTGGATGGAACGCCCGGAAGACGTCAGACGCTAAACTTTGCGTGGACCGCTAATGATCGCGATAAGGTTGAATACTTTGCCAAGAGGTTGCAAACCCAACTTACGGTTGCGAAGCAGCTCGATGAGGAAGTCAACGAATCGCCTCGAGAGGCTGCGGTGGCGATCGTACGAGAATTAGTGCAGCAGCTTCAGGGCGGTGAGCCAGAGAACAAGACGCGCATCTTCTTTCCTAATGGAATTGATCTCATTGACATCTCAATTCAGTACGGCAACGCAAAAGTCGAACTCAAGGTAGCGGGTCCGAAATCCAGTGGCTCTTAATTTAAGGATGTTAGAGCTACACCGCCTTTCGTTTCCTTCGCTTGGTTGGTGAATTCCTCTATTAGGACTAGGTGATGGGAATCCGCAATTGGTGTCCACGCCGGAACGGAATAAAGCTGGACTTGGTGTCCAACCAAACGCAAGCTCTGCTGAAGCGGATGATAGCAGCCCGTGGTAAAAGGTGTTGAAATTGGGCGAAGCCGACAATGTGGTCTAAAGGAATGATTGGGAGCACAAACATTCCCGGCAGCATGAGCTCTGGGTTCCAAACCACGATTCGGAACCTCCACGCAGGAGAAGAAGAAAAAAAGACGCAAAAATAGCATTCCACCTCGGTTCTTCCATTCCCGTGGTGTTCCCGCGCCCAAAACATCTCGCAAGATCAAGCTCAGGTTAAAGGCTCCGACATGAATCAGCTGGCGCTTCAAAATGTTTTCGTGTCCACGCAGATGAGTGCGTCTCATACCTCCGGTCTCGTAGCAGTGGGCAAAGCTGCGTTCCACCAACTCGCCACGTTTTCTCAGTA
>Ga0209168_10002269_pt1 | contig 14094 bp, 14 predicted proteins | sample Coa_R1_FD_187156 | JGI IMG/M metagenome (GOLD analysis project Ga0209168, IMG submission 187156) | Surface soil microbial communities from Centralia Pennsylvania, which are recovering from an underground coalmine fire - Coalmine... | ecosystem: Environmental > Terrestrial > Soil > Unclassified ... | reverse complement strand
CACCGAGCCCAGCCCACCGATGCGATCATCGCGCACCGGCCGGGCGGACAGGAGGTGATATCGAACACCTGACGGGCTGGGGAATTTTCAACCGGCACTACGCGGAGATTTCAACCGGTGTTGACACACCGATGTTCCGCGGCTCACGTGCCGTCGAACGCCATGTCGCGAGATCTCGTGATGACACAGTGGACCAGCCGCTCTCGAAAACCGGTGGGTCGGGGTCGTATCCCTCAGGGCACACGAGGACTTGCGTCGGGCACGTCCACTCGGGAAACGACAGGATCCCCACCGAGCGGAGCAGAGACGCGATGGCTGTTGCGAACTCGGGACATCTGGGGATCGCCTTCGCGACCAGGCGAATCGGGTGCTAAAGCCATCGTCTGACGCGTCTTCTGTAGAGCCGCCAGGTGTCGCCGAATGCCTCAGCAAGTATCCGCTCTTCTGCTGAAATGAAGCGAACATCGAGCAACACCGCAAAGACGAGGACGACGACAAACGGCGTGAGCGTTCCGAGCAGCACGGCGAGACCGGCGAGGATCAGGACCATGCCGAGATACATGGGGTGTCGGCTCACGGCAAAGATGCCGCTCGTCACCAGATGGCTGGAGCGCTCGAAGGGCTTCACCGTTGTGCCATGCTTCTTGAGGGCACGGTCGGCGAACAGCGTGAGAGCAATCCCAACTGCAATCGGGATCGCCCCGAGCAGCGAGGCGGGAGGCGCAATAATGCGCAGCGTCGGGGCCGCAAGATGACCGAGCAGCATCGCAAGCAGCGCCACACACAAATAGACCGGTGGAAGGATCAGTTTACGGTGCGTCGTCGGCACAGGTGGCTCCACTCTCAGGCTTGGGCCCGTTCACGCGAATGTCGGAGCTTGGCCTCGCATTTGATCTGTCACGACGATCTCTTCCAGGATCGACGGACTGTGACTGTGGCACCAGGGACGTCTACCCGCCCGCTCGCGTACGCAACTCCCATTCGATGGCTTCGAGGTCGGGTAGGGTAGTCACGCCCAGACGACGGAGCATGTTCAAGACTTGCGCACGGTGGTGTGCACCATGCGTGATGACGTGCACGAACGCGGTGCCACGGCTGAAGCACTCTGGGGTGAACTCCACTCGCATCATCTCATCAAATCGACCCTCTCGGGCGACGCGGGCGACGACGTCCTGGAGTTCCCGGTTCACCTCGTCCAGCAGCACCAACAACTCGTCTGGCGTGTGAGGCGTTGGGGTCTCCTCGAGGGGCTTCCCCGGAGGTCGGTCGGCGATTCTGTTGGCCCACCGCCGCATCACGCTGATGATGTGCCGAAGCGTGTCGTGCAGGGAGCCGGGACCGATTTCGAATCGCTGATGGAACTGCTCTGGTGTCAGTGATCGGCACCGTTCAAGCAGGACGCGGGCCGCCCAGGCATTGTGTCGAAGGAAGCGTTCTGTGTTGTCCATCGCAGGCTCTCCTGAGCTAGCTTCTCGATTCGGGCCATTTGTATCCGAACCAACCAAGGGCCTGCTCCCTTGTATGGCCGAGCTCCTGCCCGAGAACTGGCTGAGGGGAGAGGTCACGGTCTCTTTACTTCGGATCGCGGCGGGCGCACCTGGCATTGTGGCATGCCCGCGCTCCCATCGCCCCCGCCGGTCGAGTGCGTATGCGGGGGGCCGGCAGGCCCACGCAGGCGCGGTACGCAAAGGCGGAGAAGACTAGCAGCGAGGTTACGTCACCACCTCATGGGGGGCACGCCGAGATGGAGTACGCTCACGTCTATGATGTTCTGACTCAGGCCCGCCAGCGTCTCTTCGATTGGGTCCGCCCGTTGAGTCAGGAGCAGTATACGCAGCGGTTCCCCTTCGGGCTTGGGAGCCTGCGTGCGACGCTGATCGAGATCGCCAGAGTTGAATTGGTCTACGGCAAGCGGTTGCGCGAGGAACCCGTCCCGCCGCCGCCTCTTCCCGACACATTCCCGATCAGCGAAACGAAGCAGCCGACGTTCGCCGATCTCGAGAACGTGTGGGCGACACAGGCTCGCGAGACGCGGACGACGCTCGCCGGGATCGGCGACTGGACCAAAACCGTGACCCGGCGGGTCGAGCAGGGCGACAAGGTCATCGTCTCCACGGCGAGCAAAGCCGACCTCGCGATGCAACTGCTGATGCACGAAGTGCACCACCGTGCCCAGGCAATGACGATGTTGCGCCAACTCGGCGTCGCGGCGCAAAACCTGGACTATCTGGCCTTCGCCGCCCGGAGGGAAGAATATCCCAAGGGCAGCGCTCCGGGCGCCTGACGGCGGCATCCTGCGCATGCCGGGTAGTCGCGATCAGCCGCCGCACCGCGATGATGACGCCGAGAGCGTTTCCTGGCGCATGATTGCACCGGGGATGCCTGTCGTCGCGTCCGACGGCACGCAAGTCGGCCATGTGACGCATGCCCTCGGCGATCCAGACCGAGACATCTTTGACGGTGTCGGATTCCGCCAGCATCTGTGGTCGTCACCCCGGATGGCGCCGGCGGCGATGGTCGCGCGGGTGACGGAATCGGCGGTGCATCTGAGCATCCCGGCAACGCAAGCGGAGCAGTGTGCGGCCTATCAGGAAGAGCATGTATTTCGGATCGGCAACACGGGTTTCTTCCGCCACCGAGAGGGTTGGCGCCCGAGTGATCGCGCGTGAGGGGCGCATCGTTGGAGATGTACGGATAGCACGATCACCCGCGGGGAGTCTCCGTGCTGTTGGCGCGGAGCGCATGGGTTTGAATCCCGGAGTGCGGGGAATAATGACTGTGGGTGGGGAGATAACTTCCTCTTCACACGGTCTCGCATCCGTGCAGGTATATCCGGCGGTGCGGGCCGTTTTCTTTTCGTTCACTTTTGTTGGGACTCTGCGCTCGGCGTGCGACTCGCACGATCGTACGCTCGGACAGAAGGCGGGAAGGGGATGAGAACGCGCTGAAGGTGCGGGGGTGCTCCCAGCGCGTGTCCCGGCGCCCGAAGACCGGACTCCCGCCAAACTGTTAACGAGACGCGAAGGTTGGATGAAAATTCGGCCAAGAACACTGCGACCCGGGAGGAGTTGCGGGGGAGTCGCCGCACTGTACTGCCATGGTTGGCTCCTGCCTCGTTCCGTCGATGCGTGAGCGCTCCGCCGCTGCTGCGGGCAGCGGGGAGGATCGGGCCGCTGTCATCGACATCGGGAGCAATACGATCCACCTGCTCGTCGCAGATTGTGCCGCGGGTCGCCTCCAGCCGATTCACGACCGACACGTGCGCGCCGGACTCGGGATCGCCGTGATGAACGGCGGGCCTCTGGGCAGCGACCGAATTCGTACGGTGGCCTCAGTCGTGCGCGCGTTTGCGACCGAGGCGCGCGAGCACCGCGCCGGCGACATCATGGTGGTCGGCACCCATGCCGTCCGCGCGGCGCCCGATCGCGAGACCCTCGTGCGCGCGATCGAGCATGACGCCGGCGTGGTCGTGCACGTGCTCTCTCCGCAGCAGGAAGCGGTGCTGTGTGTGGCCGGCGCGGCACTCGGGCCATTGCCGCCGCCACCGTTTCTGTGCGTCGACGTCGGCGGTGGGAGTTGCGACCTCGCGGCTGTCGACGCGTCTGGCGTGCGCTGCGTGGTGTCGATTCCGGTCGGGTCGGGGGTGCTGGCCGCGCGGGATCTCGGCGGGGACCCGCCCCCAACGTCGCAGGTGGTCCGAACACGCGGGATGCTGCGGGACTTGTGCGACGCGACCGCCTTTCCGGCCTACCCGGATTTCCTCGAGATCGTGGCGACGGGTGGTGCCGCGCGGCGGTTGCGGCGCCACGTGCGCGCGGAGCCGGACGCCGCCCTGCCGACCAGCCTGCTGCTGGAAACGGTCCGATTGCTGCTCCGCGAACCGTGCGCTCGCTGGCCGCTCGCGGTGAAGCCCGAGCGCGCCCCGCTCGTCCGCGCCGGCGCGCTCATCGTGGAAGCGATCGCGCTCCGGTGGCGCGCGGCACGCTGGCGGGTGAGTCCGTACGGCTTGCGAGAAGGCGCGCTTGCGCGCCGGGCGCGCGGTCTGACCTTGGACGCCGCGGTTCCCGGGGGTGCACCGCCAGTGCATCCACCCGACGTGGAGGATTCCCGTGGACATCGAGGTGCGTGAGAAGCCGCTGGCACCCCCGGCGGAACGCCGATACTTCTCCAGGGAGCTCTCGATGCTCCAGTTTCACGAGCGCGTCCTCGACCAGGCGCGACCGGGCGCGCACCCGTTGCTGGAGCGGCTGAAGTTCCTCGCCATCTCCGACTCCAACCTGGACGAGTTTCTCTCGATCCACTTTTCGATTCTCGTGGGTCGCGTCGAGATGGGCGACACGGCGCTGACGCCGGACGGAAACACCCAGACCGAGCAGTTGCGGCGCGTCCGGGATGCGCTGCGACGATTCATGCTGGAACAGCGGCGCATCTTCCGTCAGGAGCTGCTGCCCGACCTGGCCGAGGCCGGCATCCACCTGTGCGCGTACCGCCGCCTGACGCCCTCGCATCAGGTCGAGCTGCGGGAGTGGTTTTTGAACGAGGTGTTTCCAGTCTGCACGCCGCTCGCCGTGGATCCGGCCCACCCGTTTCCCTTCATCTCGAACTTCAGTCTCAACCTCGGAGTGGTGCTGTGGGACGCCCAGAGCGACGTGTCGTTTGCGCGCCTAAAGGTGCCGGCGGTCTTGCCGCGCCTCGTCCGGGTCGCGACCGCGGGGTCGGACACGCGCGAAGCCGTGTTCGTCTGGTTAGAGGACATCATCGCCAACAACCTCGATGTGTTCTTTCAGGGTGTGGATGTGCGTGATGTGTTCCTGTTCCGCCTGGTCCGTGACGCGGAGATTGAGTTCACGGAACGGGAGGCGGCGAACGTTCGCGACATGGTGCAGGCCGGCATTCGCCGGCGCCGGTTCGGCGAGGCCATCTGCGTGCAACTGGAACGCGAGATTCCGGACGCGGTTGCAAACGAGTTGGTAGCGCGGCTGGACGTCCATCCCAAGGATGTTCACGTCGTTGGGGCCCCGCTTGGCCTGAAAGACCTCGCGCAGCTGACGGGGCTGGACCGGCCGGAACTCAAGGACCCCGTGTTGGTGCCGAGGGTACCGGTCGTGACCACCGGCACCAAGAACTTCTTCGCGTGCGTCCGCGAAGGCGACATCCTGCTGCACCACCCCTTTGAATCGTTTACGCCCGTGCTGGATTTCTTCGCCCAGGCCGCCTCGGACCCGGACGTGCTCACGATCAAGCAGACGCTCTATCGAGTCGAACGGGCGTCACCCTTGGTACAGTCGTTGTTGGAGGCGGTCGATCGGGGCAAGCAGGTGGCGGTCGTGCTGGAACTCCAGGCGCGCGGCGACGAGGAGAGCAATATCGATTGGGCGCAGACGCTGGAGCGGGCCGGAGCGCACGTGAGCTTCGGAGTGATCGGCCTGAAGACGCATGCCAAGCTGTCGCTCGTGGTGCGCCGCGAGCCGGACGGACTGCGTCGGTACGTCCACGTCGGGACCGGCAACTACAGCGCCAACCCCTATGCGGATCTGAGCCTGTTCACGTGTCATCCCGCCATCGGTGCCGACGCCACCGCGTTGTTCAACGTGCTGACCGGTCGCAGCCGGCCGGACCGGTATGCGCACATGCTGGTGGCACCGATCTGTCTCCGGCAGGCGATCCTGGAGCGGATCGGGCGTGAGACCCAGTGCCACCGCTTGCAGGGCGGCGGTCACCTGATCTTCAAGACGAATGCGCTCGTCGATCTCGAGGTGATCGACGCGCTCTACGAGGCGTCCCGCGCCGGAGTGCGCGTGGACCTCATCGTGAGGGGCATGTGTTGTCTCCGGCCTGGCGTGCCGGGGCTGAGCGAGACGATCCGCGTCGTCAGCATCGTCGGGCGCTTTCTGGAGCACAGCCGCGTGTATTACTTCCGAAACGGCGGACGCGCGGAGACGCTCGTCGGAAGCGCCGACCTGATGGAGCGCAATTTGGACCGCCGCGTGGAGATCCTGGTGCCCGTCCTCGAACCCGGGCTGACACGTGCCCTGAAGGACCGCCTGCTGGATCCGCAACTGCAGGATACCGTCCGCGCGACGGAGCTGCACGCCGACGGCGCGTACCGGCGGGTGCATCGCGGCGACTCTCCGCCGGTCGACGCACAGCTCGCCTGGACGGTTCTGGATCCGGCGGTCCCACCATGAGGCCGACGGCGGATCGTGCGTCCGGTCCGCCGTCGCGGCGTCCGGGCTGATCTCGACCAGGCGCGGCGGTGCAGTGTCGCCGTGTCTGTTTCGATTGTCAAGGCAGGAGGGCGAAAAGCGCGTCCCACGCGCCGCATCGTCCTGTAGGGCGAATAGAAGTGGCTCGATCGATGCGAACGGCACAGGAGGAATCATCGGTGGCGAAGGTACCGAGGGGACAGACGAATCGACGCGCGAGAACGACACGACGGTCGGCCGTGGCCCCGCGCCCGACGGAGGAAGAAATCCGGGTCCGCGCCTACGGCATGTACGAGCGGCGGGGCGCCTCCCACGGACAGGACCTCGACGACTGGCTGGCGGCTGAGCGGGAGCTACTTGCGGCCGGCGACACAGAGGCGTAGGCCGCGATCACTTCGCGCGTCCGCTGGCACCGTACGGCCGCCGCGGGCGAAGTGAGTTCTGCATCGCGGAAGACGGCAAACGCGGGTCGGTGCGCACGCGAGCGCGCACACGAGGATAGGGGTCCGGACTGTCGCGGCGCCAGGCAGGCGATTCAGTCGAGCGGCAGACGCACCTCACGCCCGGTCTCGGCCGAGGCGTAGACCGCGAGGACGAGCGCGAGCACTTGGCGCGCCTCTTCGCCGGTGATGGCTGGGTCGCGGCCGGTCTCGAGGCTCTCCAACAGGTCCGCGAGTTGGCCGCGGTGCCCCGCAGTCTGTCGCGCGAGGCTCTGAGAGGCGGCCGCCTCCGGGCGCGGGTGCCGTGTGGCCCGAATGCCGTATGGGCCCACGTCGCCCCGCTCGTCGAGGAGTTCCCAGACGACGATGTCGTCGTCCTCGATGATCACGGTGCCGTCCGTGCCCGTCACCTCAAGTCGTTCCGGTAGGCCGGGATACGCCGCCGTGGTCGCCTCGATCACCCCGAGCGCGCCGCTGCGAAACGTGAGGACGGCGAGCGCCATATCCTCCACCGGGATTGCGTGCGCGGCGGTCGCACAACGGCCGAACACCCGGTCCACCGGTCCCATCATCCACTGGAGCAGATCCACGTAGTGGATAGCTTGGTTGATGAGCGCGCCGCCTCCGTCCATCTCCCGCGTGCCCCGCCAGCCCGCCGTGTCGTAGTACTGCTGGCTCCGGTACCACTTCACGACGGCGTCCCCGAGGAGCGGGCGCCCTAATCGGCCCGCCGCGACCGCCTCACGCAGACGGCGCACGGCCGGCGCGAATCGGTGCTGCGAAATCACCGTCAACTTGACCCCGTGGGCGCGGCACGCCGCGATGAGGCGGTCGGCCGCCTGCAGCGAGACGTCGATTGGCTTCTCGAGCACGAGGTGTTTGCCGGCCGCGGCGACCTGCGTGCCGACCTCGGCGTGGAGGCCGCTCGGCAGACACACGCACACGACATCGATATCCGGACGGTCCAACACCACCCGCAGGTCCGTGGCGCTTTCGACCCCGAACTCCGCGGCCAGCCGCTCTGCTCGAGTGGGGACGACATCGACCACCGCGCGGAGCCGGGCGTTGGGCAGGGTCGTGATGCTGCGGGCGTGGAACGGCGCGATGACGCCGCACCCGACGATCGCGAAGCCGTACTCGCGCTCGCGCACCGGCATCATGCCCACCCGGCGTCTGCGGCCGCCTGTCGCACCCGCGCGAGGCTGTCCGCGATCTCCGCCGGGAAGTCGGTCCAGGAGCACTCAATGGAGCAGTCGCCTTGATAGCCTGCGGCGCGCAGTCGGCGGAAGAACGCGGCGAAGTCGTAACCACCGTGGCCCGGGGGCCGCCGTCCGAGGTCCGCCACGTGCGCGTGGACGAGGAGGTCGCCGGCCGAGTCGATGGCGGACAGCGGCTCGCCTTCCTCCTGCATGTGGTACGAATCCGCTACGAGCCGGATCGCGTTGAGCCGCCGCTCTCGCAGGAACCCGGCGCACTCGCCAATGGTGTTGAAGATGTTGCTCTCGGCGCGGCGCAGCGGCTCCAGCGCGATCACGAGGCCGCGCGCCCGGGCGGCAGCGGCAGCCCACCGGAGGAGCCGCTCGAGCTCGTCGAGCGCAACCGCGCGGCTGACGGCCTCGGGAACGGAGCGCGACTGGCCGCTGCCAAAGACAACGACTCGTTCGCCGCCCGCGCCGATCCGTTCCACGGCTTCGATGAAATAGCGCGCCACCGCATCCCGGTCGACCGACGGGCCGACGAGCGGGAGCGTGCGTGGAAACAGTACGTTGTACGCCAGAGGCTTGAGGCGCGTGCGCGTGACCGCTTCGCGGAACGCCGCGGCTGGCGCCGCGACGGCCATGACGAGGGTCGCGACCGGTAGTTCGTAGTAGTCCCCGCCCGCCGCGTCGAGCGCGGCGACCTGGTCAAATCTGGCGATGCAACACCCCATCTTCATCCCGGACCGACACCCCGCGGCCGCGCACGCGTGCACCGATCGGGCCTGCCGATTCGGGCGCGCCCTTTCGTTTGCATACCATGCGGTTGATGGGATTGCAACGATTCGAGAGACGGGCGAGAGGAGCCGCCTGGCGGTTGCGACGCGGAGATCGCCGGCGCGGGGTCGAGGATTTTCGGGTTCCACGTCGGCGAGTGAATCGTGCCGCTTCCCGACGTCCTGTTCGGGCGCGGGATGATGGCGGACGGCGTGATCGAAGTGCGCCGGCTCCGCGTCGCCGCGCACGCCGCGGGCTACGAGGGCCCGATCGAGGTGGAGATCTTCAACCGCGCGATCCGCGCCATGCCAGGCGACGAGGTCCTGGCGCTCATCGCGGAGCGCGACCGGGCGCGCGTGACGTAGGCACGCGGAGCAGGTGCGCTGTGCCGGTCGAGGCCCGGGAGGCGTGCCGGGGTCCGGGCGTCACCGCGGCGCCAAGACGCTCTGAAGAAACTCCGCGATCGACTCCGTGAGCTTCCGCGGGTGCGCCGTGCGCGGCATCGCGAGCGCCTGGCGGCGGATCAGGCGGTGCCCCGCGATGCGCAGCGTGCGAAAGAAACTGCTCTGCCCACGCAGCGCGTATTCCGGGAGGATCGAACAGCCGAAGCCCGACTCGACCAACCGCTTGATCGCCTCAGTGTCGGCCGCCTCCATAACCACCTTGGGCGTCAGGTCGATCTCCCGGAAGAACCGGTCGATCACCGACCGCATATTGCTCTGCTTCGGATACAGGAGAAACGGCACGTTGGCCAGCTCCCCGGGGCGGATCGAACCGACCTGGCCGCCTCGGACCCGCACGCGCGACGGGCGCAGCAGCAAGAGCTCCTCCTCGTAGAGCGGCATGATTTTGAGATTGCGCTCGCGGACGGGCAGCGAGACCAACCCCAGGTCGAACCGGCGATCGAGCAGGCCGGCCACGATCTCCTCCGTGGTCAACACGCTGACGCGGATCTCAGTCTTCGGGTACTGTGTGCGGAGGAGCCGAAGCGGACGTCCCAACCGATAGATCAAGGTCGTGGTGCCGGTGGCGAAGTGGAACGGCCGGAAATCCGTCGAGAAGTCGCTCTGATACTCGTGCTGGATCTCGCGCAGCTGCCCGAGGACCTCCCCGGCGCGCTCGGCCAGGCGCAGTGCCTCGCGCGTCGGCACAAAGCGGTTGCCGGACCGCACGAACAGGTCCGTGTGGAGCTCGTCGGCGAGATGCTGCAGTTGGAGGCTCACGGCGCCCGGCGAGAGACGCACCCGCTCGGCCGCGCGGGTTACGCTCGCAAACTGCATGACCGCGAGGAAGATCTCGAGTTGACGGATCGTCATGTTCGCCTCCGCGGGCGTGCCGCGGTCGCGCGCCGTGGGCTGCCTCTCGTGGGGAGGCGCCCGTGGACCTGTTCGGCGTCCCGGGGGGCTGCGGCCTTCCGGCGGCCGGACGCTTTAGTCCGGCTAAACGGCGCGTTCAGCCGCTTCGCGGGACGGGGAGAAAGGGGCGCCCAGGTTTGGCTGCGAAAGGTGGCGGGTGTTGGGGCATCCGGTGGGGGCGGGACCCCGGTCTCCGTTCGCCCGCCAATCGAAGGGAGGCGCTGGCCATGCGCAAGCTGCCACGACGCACGTTTCTGCGCGTTGCCGGATTGACCGCCGCGGGCGCGGCGACGCTCGGGCATCGCCCGGTGACATCCGCGTGGGCCCAGGCACCGACCGAGCTTCGAATCATGTGGTGGGGATCCAAGGACCGGCACGACCGCACGATCAAAGTGCTCCAGATGTACCAGGACCAGCATCCGGGCATCAAGTTCACCTATGAGTTTGCCACGTTCAACGATTACTGGACCCGGCTCGCGACCATGGCGGCCGGCAGTAACCTGCCCGACATCATTCAGCAGGACTACGCCCGGCTGGTCGAGTGGGACACCAACCATCTCATGCTCCCGTTGGATGACTTCGTCAAGGACGGGACGATCAACCTGACGCGCGTGCCCAAGGCGTCGATCGACGGCGGCCGTGTTAACGGCAAGTTGTACGCGATCAACCTCGGCAACAACTCGCAGGCGGTGATGCTGGACGTCGATGCGTTCAAGAAGGCCGGGATCGCGCTGCCGAATGAGAAGTGGACCTGGCAAGACTTCGAGCAGATCTGCCTCGACTTCCACAAGAAGCTGGGCATCTGGGGGATGGGGTGGGGGTTCAACGACCCGCAGATCTGGAAGTCGCTGTACATCGGCTACGGCACGTGGGTCTACACGCCGAACGGGCAGGCGATCGCCGCGATCGACGACAGCAAATTCGTCGATCTGCTGAAAATGCTGCTGCGCCTGCAGGCCGCCGGCGCGGTGCCGACACGCCAGCAGGAGATCAGCGATTTCAACAACTCGGGGTTCGGCAGCGCCAGCATCGAGACCCAGCCGATCGTGACCGGCAAGGCGGCGATGGCGTATCTTTGGAGCAACCAGGTCGTGGCCGTGGCGTCGGCCGCCGGGAGCGGCCGCACATTCAAGCTCACCCATCTGCCGAGGCCCAAGGGCGGGCACGCGTCCAACTACCTGAAGCCGTCCCAGTTCTTCTCGATCACCTCGAATTCGAAGCACCCGAAGGAGTCCGCACAGTTCATCGACTTCTTCACGAACTCCATCGAGGCCAACCGCATTCTGCGGGCAGAGCGCGGGATCCCGATCGTGCCGAAGGTACAGGAGGCGCTCAAGCCGCTCTTGTCGCCCGCCGAACTGGAGACGTTTCGCTATATCGCACGCGTCACGGCTGACGGCAGCCCGCTGCCGCCTCCCGATCCAACCAAGGAAGGTGCGTTCGAGAACACCGTCTACGGTCCGCTGGTTCTGGACCCCGTCCTGTTTGGGAAGATTTCGCCCGAGCAGGGCGCGAAGACCCTCAGGGCAGAGGGGGACAAGGTCCTGGCGGGGCAGAGAGCCTAGGCGCGCTGGCGGCGGACTGACGCTGGTCGGGAGGACGGACGGGTGAGTCTGGTGACGTTGCGTGCCGACGTGTGCACCGCTCACCCGCGCGCCGGCGCGTCATGATCGGCGGTCGGTTCGGGGCGGTCGCGCACGTCGCCGGGACGCGACGCCGGCGGCGGCACGTCGATCGCGACGACCTCGCGGGATACGCGTTCATCGCTCCCTGGTTGCTCGGATTTTTCGCGTTCACCGTGATTCCCATTGGGGCGTCGCTCGTGCTGGCGTTTACCAACTACAATATCCTCTCCCCCTCGCGGTGGACCGGTCTCGAGAACTTCGATCGCATGTTCACCCAGGATCCTCACTTCTGGATCTCGGTCAAACAGACGTTCTATTTCGTGTTCACGTCGGTTCCGCTGAGGCTGGCGTTCGCGCTGGCGCTGGCCATGGCGCTGAACGTCCACCGGCGCGGTGTCGGCGTCTACCGCGCCCTCTACTACCTGCCGTCGATCGTGGGGGCGAACGTGGCCGTGGCCGAGATGTGGCGGCAGGTCTTCGGCACCGACGGGCTCGTCAACGCCGCGCTGGGATCCCTCGGATTCCCTTCGAAGATCACCTGGCTGGGAAGTCCGGCCACGGCGATCTGGACGGTGGTCGCGCTCGCGGTCTGGGAGTTCGGGTCCCCGATGCTGATCTTCCTCGCCGGGCTCCGGCAGATTCCCGCGGAGCTGTACGAGGCAGCGGCGATCGACGGTGTGGGGCCGGTGTCGAAGTTTGTGCGGATTACGCTCCCGATGCTCTCGCCGATCATTTTCTTCAATCTCGTGCTGCAGTTGATCTTCGGCTTCACGGTCTTCACGTCGGCGTTCATCCTCTCGGGAGGGACGGGCGCGCCTCTCGACACCTTGCTGTTCTATCCGTTGTACCTCTACCAGAAGGGGTTTCGGGACCTCGAGATGGGATACGCTGCGGGCATGGCCTGGGTGCTGCTCGTGGTCGTCGCGGCCCTCACGGCGCTGGCGTTCAAGTCGTCGCGCTATTGGGTCTTCTACGCGCACGAGGAAGGCTGAGGCGCATGGGATCCGTCGCCACCGCCAAAGCCGTCGGCGCCAGCGGCGCCCGGTTGCGTCACGTGCTGCGGTCGGGGCGCGTTCGCGTCGCCGGCGGTACCCTCCTTTACCACGCAATCGTCATCGGGTTTGGGTTTCTCATGCTCTACCCGCTGCTGTGGCTGTTCGCAAGCTCGCTCAAGGCGCCGTCGGAAATCTGGACGAACATGTCGTCGCTCATTCCCCGAGCGTTCACCCCCGGCAACTACGTCCGTGGGTGGGAGGGGTTCGGAGGCGTCACGTTTGCGACGTTCTACCGGAACTCGTTCATCTACGCGGGCGTCGGGACGGTGCTGACCGTGGGCTCATCTGCGGTCGTCGCGTTCGGCTTCGCCCGGATTCGGTTCGCTGGGCGGGGGTTCTGGTTTGCGGTGATGATGCTGACCTTGTTGCTGCCCGTGCAGGTCCAGATCATCCCCCAGTACATCGTCTTCGCGAAGCTCGGGTGGTTGAACACGTTCCTGCCCCTGTTGCTGCCGCGCTTCGGCGGGCAGGCGTTCTTCATCTTCATGATCATGCAGTTCATCCGTGGCATTCCGCGGGAGCTCGATGATGCCGCGGCGATCGACGGCTGCAGCAAAGCCGGGATCTTCTTTCGCGTCGTTCTGCCCTTGATCAGGCCGGCGTTGGTGGCCGCGGCGATCTTCTCGTTCTACTTCACCTGGGGAGACTTCCTCAATCCGTTGATCTACCTGAACGACCCGAGGTTGTACACGATCTCAGTCGCCCTGCGGGCGTTCGCGGATCCGACCAGCGGGACCGACTGGGGGGCCATCTACGCAATGTCGGCGCTGTCGCTGGTGCCGGTGTTCATCGTCTTTGTGCTCTTCCAGCGCTACCTGGTCGAGGGGATCAACACCACCGGGTTGAGGGGGTAGGCGAGATCCGGCCGGGCCGTTCGGGGCCGGCCGCGCCCGGCATCACACGCACGCGAGGAGGCGGACCACGATGAAGATCGCGTTTGTCGGGGGAGGCAGCGTCCAGTGGACGACCAAGCTGGTGACCGACATGGCGCTGAACGCGACGCTGGCCGGTTCGGAGATCGTCCTCCACGACATCAACGCCGACGCACTCGATCTGATGACGCGGGCGAGCCGACGCATCGTGGAGCAGGTGCACGGGCGCATGACGATCACGAGCACGTTGGACCGCGCGGAGGCGCTGCGGGACGCGACGTTCGTGTTGCTGTGCGTGGCCATCGGCGGGTTCGACGCGGTGCGTCGCGATCTGGCCATTCCGGAGCGCTACGAGATCTACCAATCGGTGGGGGACACGGTCGGGCCCGGCGGCATGATCCGTGCGCTGCGGCACATCCCGTTCGCGGTCCAACTCGCGCGCGAGATGGAGCGCCTCTGCCCGGACGCGTGGCTGCTGAACCTGACCAACCCGATGACGACGATCTGCCGAGGGATCACGCGCGCGACGGGCATCCGCACCGTCGGGCTGTGCCACGAGATCGACCTG
>Ga0209168_10002268_pt1 | contig 14096 bp, 11 predicted proteins | sample Coa_R1_FD_187156 | JGI IMG/M metagenome (GOLD analysis project Ga0209168, IMG submission 187156) | Surface soil microbial communities from Centralia Pennsylvania, which are recovering from an underground coalmine fire - Coalmine... | ecosystem: Environmental > Terrestrial > Soil > Unclassified ... | reverse complement strand
CGGAAACAGCGCCATATCGAGACGATCGACCGTCTTGAGAACGACCTGACGCTTCGGCCGTGACGTGTCGCGCGCAAGCCGCGCGATTAATTCGTCAGTGGCATCTCCCAACTCGCCGACATGCAGATAATCGAAAGAAGGATAGTAGTCGGGACAGGCGCTGACCGACGGTCCCCCAAGCGCAACCGGCAGATCAAACCTGTGTGCGCGACGGCAGATGTCGTTCATTTGGTGCCGTTGAATATGCATACCACTGACGAAGACGGCCTCCGCCCATTCGAAATCTTCCTCCCTGGCAGCGCGGATGTTCTCGTCGATGAACCGGACGGGCCAGTTGGCCGGCAAATAGGCTGCGATCAACAAGAGCCCCTGCGGAGGCATGAAGGCCTGAACGCCGTCCGTCAGCGGATAGGCATGTTCGAACGTGCCGAACGCGGACGTGTAGCGGGGAAAGATGCAAAGGATACGGCGTACGGCCTCAGGGCTTTCAGCTCTCATAGCTCCCTCTACGCTTCCAGGCCGGACCAATATGCGGAAGGCTCAACCACAAATTCCTCAGGATTATGGCAGTCACCTAACACGCCGGTGAGCGGATGGTTGCAAGGCAATAACCCACAAAGGTCTTCAAATCTCAGCCGAGCAGTGCTCGCGCAAAATCGGATAGCAGATCGCCGCCCACCGCAACGCGAAAGTCGGTATTCACGAGGCCGGCGCGCAATAGCCAGTCGTCGAACTCCGGAGCGCGCTTCAGCCCGAACACGTCGCGAACATAGAGCGCATCGTGAAACGACGTCGACTGGTAATTCAACATCACGTCATCGGCGCCCGGGACCCCCATGATGAAATTCACGCCGGCCGCCGCCAACAACGTTAGCAGATTGTCCATGTCGTCCTGATCGGCCTCGGCGTGATTGGTATAGCAAATGTCTACCCCGAGCGGCAGGCCAAGCAACTTGCCGCAGAAATGATCCTCAAGCCCGGCGCGAATGATCTGCTTGCCGTCATAAAGGTATTCCGGACCGATAAAGCCGACCACGCTGTTGACAAGTAACGGACTGAAGGCGCGTGCCACGCCGTAAGCGCGCGCTTCGCAGGTCTGCTGATCGACGCCGTGATGCGCATTGGCCGATAGTGCCGAGCCCTGTCCGGTTTCGAAATACATCACATTATCGCCGACCGTGCCGCGCCGGAGCGACTGGCCGGCCTCCCGGGCTTCGCGGAGAATCGCCAGGTCGACACCAAAGCTTCGGTTGGCCGCCTCTGTCCCGGCAATCGACTGGAAAACCAGATCGACCGGCGCGCCCTGCGCGATCAATCCAATCGTCGTCGTGACATGTGACAGGACGCAACTCTGGGTCGGAATTTGCAGTCTTGCGATGATGTCGTCGAGCAAATGTAACAATCTGCCGATGATGAAGGGGTCGTCGCTTGCAGGATTGATGCCGATGCAGGCATCGCCCGCCCCCAACACAAGGCCGTCGAGGATCGAGGCGGTAATACCTTGCGCATCGTCGAAAGGATGGTTGGGCTGCAACCGCACGCTCATCCTTCCGCGCAAGCCTATGGTACAGCGGAAGCCTGTGACCACCTCGCATTTCTTGGCCACCAGAATCAGATCCTGGTTGCGCATGAGCTTGGAAACCGCGGCGGCCATTTCCGGCGTGATCCCGCGCGCGATCAGCTTGAGAAGATCCGGCGTCGCCGTCTCGGAAAGTAGCCAGTCGCGAAACGATCCGACCGTATGGGAGGAAACCGCAGCGAAAGCTGCTTGATCGTGGGTGTCCACGATCAGGCGGGTGACCTCGTCGCTCTCGTAGGGAATGACCGTTTCGTTGAGGAACTGTTTGAGCGGAACGTCGGAAAGCGCGATCCGTGCGGCCATCATCTCCGCCGCGCTCTCGGCCGCGATGCCAGCCAGCTGGTCGCCGGAACGCGGCGGCGAGGCCTTGGCCAAGAGCTCACGAAGACCCTCGAAGGCGAATATCTTGTTACCTATGGTGTGCCGATAGGCCATGCCGGCTCCGGACCATCGGCGCCATCCCATGGGACCGCCGCAAAAAACCTATCATTTCATGTCTGCCCCGACGACCGGCACTCGCGGCGAACGATCGCACGAAGCCTCGGTCGCATGACACAAGCGCACCAACTCCGCCTAGCCTGGTTAGAACATGATATTGCTTACGAATTTTTGCAATCAGGGCGGCAGGCTGTCAGCGTTGGCTCGTGCGCTGGTGGGCAAAATCGCGAATATCGCGGCCCTCTGCTGCTTAGGTCAGGGCATGAGAATCCATACCCTGCGGCAAAGGTTAAGATTTTGTACAGAAAAACTTCTCATAGTTTCCATGATGGCCATCACATGCTGACTGGCCTCCTCCGCGAGGCCTGGGGTGCCTTCATAATGAAATCGATTAAGCGATCGGGCTTCCTGAAAGGCTCAGGCTTTTCACTCGCCTTCAAACTTTACGCCATATTTGCTCTGTTCGCGCTTCTGACCGCGGCGATTACCGCGCTTTCGGAATACAACACCCGTCACAGCGCCGAGCTCACCGAAGCCATCGAAACGGCGAACCAGGCCGCCCTCAATGTCGAGCGCGTCAATTCGCTCGTTTACGCCGTGGTGATGGAGTCACGCGGCATCTACATGTCGACTGATCTGCCCGTCGTGAAGAAGTACGGCGAAGGGCTGCACAAATTCAGCAACCAGCTGCTTGAGGTCGTCAAGGGCTGGCAATCCATCGTCCAGAAGGACGATGAAGAGCAGTTCGCGACCTTCAAGAAGCGGATCGATCAGTTCGTCGAGTTTCGCAAAGAGCTCGTCCGCCGCGCCATCGAGGTCAGTCATGAGGCAGGCCGGGAATGGGGCGACAACGACGCCAATCGCAGTGTCCGCACGGCGCTCAACAATGATCTGGCGGCGCTCTCCAAGGTATACGCCGAACGCGCCAGAAGGCTTGCAAAGGATGCCGTGGTCAATCACCAGCTTTCGTTTCTCCTGACCTGTCTTGGCGGAGCAGCACTGATTCTGGTTGGCATCGGCGTCTTCATCATCGCACGCATGGTAGCGCAGCCCCTCTCGGCGATCACCACCACCACCAAGAAGGTCGCCGACGGCGCCCAGGGCGTGGAAGTCCCCTATACCGAACGGCAGGACGAAATCGGCGCGCTCGCCCGCGCCATTCGCGTCTTCCAGGAGGCGATGGATCACAATCGAAACCTCAATTCCCAGGTATTGCTGGATTCGAAGGCACGCGAAGAGCGGACCCGGCAGATCGAAAGCTCGGTGGAAGCCTTCCGCGTCGCGATCGGGAGCGTATTGGGCGCGGTGAACGACAACGCCTCGGCCATGCGTAATACCGCGCAGTCGATTTCAAAGGTCGCCGCCGATGCCAACGGCCGCGCCAGCGAAGCCGCGCACGCCACCGAACAGGCTTCCAACAACGTTTTCGCCGTCGCGAGTGCGGCGGAAGAGCTTTCAGCCTCCATCGAGGAAATCGGCCGGCAGGTCCGCCAGTCGGCGAGCGTGGTCGAACAGGCCGGCCAGCGAACCGAGAAATCCGTTGCCGAGATCGAAAGCCTCGCCGCCGCGACCCAGCGCATTGACGGCGTGCTCAACCTCATTCAGGCGATTGCCGAACAGACCAACCTCCTTGCTCTCAATGCCACGATCGAGGCGGCGCGCGCCGGTGAAGCAGGCCGCGGCTTTGCGGTGGTGGCCCATGAGGTGAAGTCGCTGGCCGGCCAGACCGCCAAGGCCACCGCCGAAATCGGCCAGAACATCAGCATGATCCAGGCCTCCACGCGCAACGCGGTCGATGCGGTGCGCGAGATCGACACGGCCGTGCGTGAGATCAATCAGGTCACGGCCAACATTGCGGGCGCGATCGGACAACAGGACTCGGCAACCCGCGAAATCTCCTCCAACGCCCAGCTGGCCGCTGACGGGAATTCGACGCTGGTCGCCAGTATCGGCTCGCTCAACGACGCGATCGCAGACACGAACAAGGGTGCCTCGTCCGTCCTTTCGGCGTCAACCGATCTCGCTTCGACCGCCGAGCTGCTGTCGCGTGAGGTCGAAAAATTCTTCCGCGATCTGCGCGCGAGCAGCGAAAGCCGCGAGGCGATGCGCAGTGGAGCGGCGAGCTAAGCAAACGCGTATCGGCCAGGCGACGACTGCCTGGTGTGGCGGTTCAGAAGTCCGCATCATTTGTGCCGAGGGTTCGTCATGCGGACTTCTGAACCAAAGCCACACCAGATCAATAGGTTTGCCAGTGTCCTTTCGATTCCGAAGTTCGAAATGTGGCTCCGAAAAATGATGCGAACTTCGGAATCGGGACACTGGCCGGCTTCAATCTCTCGAAATTCACACGGGATACGAGCACCGAACGTCAAACATCCCCCTCGGCATGCTTGACGTCGGCAAGATGGCTCAGAACCAGGGAATCATCCGGACGCCGCATACGACGACGAGCGCCGTCGAGATTGCAAGGCCCGTCACGCTATACATCGCGATCTGGTTCAAGATGCTGGCTTCGTTGGAAGCGGCCCCGTTGCGGGCAATGAACATGGTTGGCATTTTTGACCCCCTGATTTTCACAACATTTGTTGTTATTTTTCGCGGGAGCAACCTATGGTGATCCCGTAACAGGAGTCTTACGATCGCCGGTGCACGCGTCCTTGGGCTGAGGAATTGCAAAGACGTGGTTAAAAATCGCTATCGGCCTGCGCTGCGTGGGGCAATCCTTGGCGAAGCCACGCGAGTTTGGCGCCCCAAGTTAGGTGCTATGCAGTTTTCAAACAGCCCCAGACATGGACGCGGCTTCGCTATCTCGCCGCGCCCTGCGCGCGAGTTTTAACTTAGACGTCCTGCCCTAAGAAATCAGAGGGCGCAGGGAAAGCCGGGTGTCCGTTGCACCCGCAGCCTCGCGTGCGAAATAAGAAAGCACACGAGCGTAGTCACCACAGGTCCGTCGGTTGCACCCGACCTTCCCTGCGCAATGGTTTTAACGGTTTCCTTCGTGCTCTCTCTGGCGATCGGGCTTTCTTGTCACCATCGCCGGCGCGATGCGCAAAGCATCATCGCCGACTTGACGCCAGCGTCGAGACGTCAAGACCACACGACTTCGCCGTCCGCTTTCGCGCCTGTCGTCGTCAGGCACCAACGCGTCCACCGCATTCCGCCCAACGTTCGTGACGATGGCCAACGCCCCTCCTTCGGGCGGAACGGAGCGAGTTTGTAAAGATGATTTGCCCGACAGCGAAAGCGGAAAATTTTTCACGAAGGCACTGGACACGCCGGGCAAATCACCCAGGGGTGTAGAGCGGATCGGAGGTGACTTCTCCGAACTCGCTGTCATTGCGAGGAGTGCAAGCGACGAAGCAATCCATCGTTCCGCATTTCGGCTCGATGGATTGCTTCGCGGAGCCTGTCAGCGGGCGCGCATTCGCGCGACCCGTTGGCTCGCAATGACGAAATTGGCGGTCCTCGTCGACCCTCCATCGTGCCCCAAAGGACCCAGCGCGTAGGATGGGTCGCGCGAAGCGATACCCATCAAGGAATTTTAGAAAGCCGTCCTCGTCGCGATGGTGGGTCCAATGCACGATGATTTTTAGCCGTTGCGAACAGAACCGACCAAGCGGCATGGCCACCGCTATGAGTGTGAATAATAAGGGAGCGGCAGTCCGTCGTCCGAATCTGGCTTCAATCGATGATTTCGTCGGCGCTGGCACTGAACAGATCCGATCTGTCCGCTTTGCACCTACAACCGACGTGGGACAAACCTATTCGATCACCTCGTCAGCCAATGCGATCAGCGCATTTGACGGAGTGACGCCCAGCGCCTTGGCGGTCTTTAGGTTGACCACCAAATCGAATTTGGTCGGCCTTTGAATCGGCAGATCGGCCGGTTTCCTCCCCTGCAAAACCTTTGCAATCATGGAACCGGAATCGCGATACAGGCCGAGCAGGTTAGGCCCATACGCGATCAACCCTCCCGCTCGTGCAAAATCAGGGAATAGAGTAATCGCCGGCAAATGGTGGAGGGTCGCAAGCTCGGCCGCTTTCCGGACATTCGCACCGATAAGTGGGGACGATAGTATGATGAGGGCGTCGACACCTTCTCGCTTCGCCAGATCAAAAGCTCCATCGAAATCGGATGGCGTGTGCAACTCGATCGTCCGGAGCGCGACCCCGGATACCTTGGCTGCGCTCTCAATCGCCTGTTTTTGAAATATTCCCGTGGATGGATCCCATAGAATCGTGACGCGCGTCAGCCGAGGGAGCGTGTCCCTCAACAGCTCCAACCATTTCGCGGCAAAATCCGGGAAAGCCAGAAATACGCCGGTGATGTTTCCACCGGGATGCGAAAGGCTGGCGGCCCAGCCGGTATCCACCGGGTCCGACTCAAGGTCGTTTCCGACAATCGGAATGGTCTGGGTGGCCGACTGCGCCGCCCGTATCACCGCCGCACTGATAGCCATGAAAACATCGACCTTGGAGGCGATGATGTCCGTCACCATCAAAGCAATCCGCGACGAGTCGCCCTCGGTGACCCGCAAAACAACCTCGACCTGCGCGAACCCCGCAGCGCGCAACCCCTCCACAATTGCGCCGACGCGCGGCGGTGCACTCCCCATGGGGCCCGGATAGAGCACGCCGACCCGGGGGACACTGCCCGTTTGCTGCGCCCTTGCCGCAAGCGGCCACGCCACCGCTGCGCCCCCTACGAGCGTGATGAACTCGCGTCGATACATTACGGATGCCCCAAATGCCCTCAACCGCAGCGTAGACGATTTTTTGGCAAAGGTTCAAGCGACGGGGGATGATGGATCGTTTGCGACCCGGGTCGAGGCAGCAGCGATTCCCATTTCCGCCGTGTCGCCGCTCTCTGAAGGCGCGGGTTATTGCGTAGCCTCCAACCTACCTTACGGACCTATCCATCGTCATTGTAGGATGGGTGGAGCGCCCATCAATTGAGATTTGCGAACATGATGGTTTCGCAAGGGCCTCAAGCCATCCGACGCATTTTTCAAAAAGGCGTCTGCCACGGTGGCTGGTCCCGAACGAGCGGAACCGCTCGTCCCTTCGGCCGTACGAGCACCCGGACCAAGAAATGCTTAACCAGATTCATTTACCCTCGCACATGCCTGGAGATTGCGATGACGAGGCTTGTCGCCTGGTTGGCGTTTGTGGTGCTCTGCATAGGACTTGCGCCGGCTGTTGCCGGCGACGCAGGGGATTTGGCCGGAATTTGGCTCACCGCGGCCGGAGACGCCAAGGTCCGCATCAGTCCGTGCGGTGATGGGCTTTGCGGCGTCATTGTGTGGTTGAAAAGCCCGATCGATCCCGTCACCGGCAAGCCTCAAATCGACGACAAGAACGCGGACAAATCCCTCGCCGGACGCCCGATCATTGGTCTGAATATCTTCAGCGCGATGCGTCCGGCCGGCAAAAAATGGTCGGGCAAAATCTACAATGCCGACGACGGCAAGACCTATTCCAGCGAGCTGCATCTTGCGGGCATCAGGAAGCTGGAAGTGCGCGGCTGCGTGATGTCCTTCCTGTGCGGTGGCGAGACCTGGACCAAAGTGGCCGATCTCGCCGTAGCTTCGGCCGGTCAGTAGTCGACCATCCTCACCGCCGCACCTTACATCGCGGGCACCCTGGCGGCCGCCGGCGGCGCCGCCAATGAAGCGATAACCGTCGGTTCCGAAGGGCGATCCTCGAATTCGACATTCTGGGGCCGACTTGAATTTTCCCCATTGCGGACATAAATATGGTTTTACGCTTTTATTGTAACAGGGCAAGCAAATGAAGACCACCGTCGAGGTCCCCGACGATTTGTACCGACGAGCCAAGGCTGAGGCGGCGCTGCGCGGCCGCAAGCTGAAGGATCTGATCGAGGAAGGTTTGCGGCAGGTCCTGGAAACTCCGCGCGGGAAGCGCCGGCAGCCCAGCCTTGCCGGCCTGATGAGGCCCGCGCGTGGGACGATCGATTCGGGAATGACCGACCTCGCTTCAAATCCCAAGCATCTCGCAGGCTTCGGCCGCAATGACCGCAGCCATCGTTGACACCGGACCGCTGGTCGCCTTTTTCGATCGAGCGGAACGTCACCACCGCTGGGTCGCTGAGCGCATCGAGGAGCTCGACGCGCCTCTTCTCGTCTGTGAGCCGGTGCTCGCGGAGGCGATGTTCTTGCTCGCGCGCTTTGACAAGGCACAGGACGCCATGTTGGCGCTCGTCGAAAATGGCGCGCTCAACATCGCGTTTCGGGTCGACGAGCATATCGTGGAATTGCGCAAGCTGCTTCACAAATATCGAAACGTTCCGATGTCGCTGGCCGACGCGTGCATCGTCCGCATGTCGGAAATCAATGATCGACATTTCGTCCTGACGCTCGATTCCGATTTCTCGATTTATCGAAAACATGGCCGGGCCTCGCTCGCGCTCATTCACCCGGCGGCGGGGTAGGTCCGTAGCGCGTTAGACGAAGCTCCACGAGCGAAGGCGGAAGGCGTAACCTGCCGTCTCTCGAGACGATAGGTCATGCATCCTCATAGATCGTGGCCCTTGTTTCTAAAGTGGCGGGTTTACGGCGTCGCCTCCAAAGCGGCTTACGGACCTAGGTCCGCTATTACCCGATAGTGTAAAATTCCGCAGGCGAAACGAAATGATGCGATGTGCCAGAAGCAGACCATCACAGGTCGATTGCTGCGCTCACCACTGGTACCGCACGATACCCTTGCCCGCGTAGCTTTGAGTGACGTTGGAGAATTCACCTTCGAAAGTTGCCGCCGCCGACCAGCCGTTGCGCCATTTCATTTCTACTGACGCCGTGGTGAGCGCGGAGTCCGCCGCCTGCGCCGCACCGTTGACGACAAAGGAGGTGCCCGGCAGCGCTTGGAAGGTCGCGGCGATCGAGCGATGGGGATCGTAATCATGCGCCCAGGCGACGCGGCCGCGCAGCGTCAGTATGCCGTCAGCCATTGCCCAGGATTTGTCGTCGCGAATGCCGAGCTCGCTGCCGCGTCGGTGACATCACGCGCACCAAAGACCTGAGCGAAAGTGTTGGCGCCTACAATCGCTTGCTCGGCATAGGCTGGCAAATCGAACGTGACGAGCTGCGCCGCCGCGTAAGGCGTGATAGCGAGCCCACCGGCCCATGGCACGACAAAGCGGTAGCCGCCTTCCAACCTTCCTGAGAACGCATTGGCATTAAACTGGGCGCGGAGCTGGTCGACACCTGCCGACGTCACCGTACGGTTGGTGGTGATGTCCTGCCAGCCATAGGCGAGCGCGGCGGTGACATAGGCCGGGCCAAAGTTGTGGCGCACATAGGCGCCGATCTGGAAAAGGTCGGAGCGGCCCGTGCCGCCATTGGCCACGGAGAAATTCGTGCCGCCGCCGGCAAGCGCGAAACCCGCCAGCGTCGTCGGCGAGATCAGATAATCCGCGCCGATCGCCGCGCCGGCGATATTGCTCCTGGTGTTATTCGTTCCGGCCGCCGCGTTGCCATCAGTCGATTGCGAGCCTCCAAAACCTGACCCCCACACGCTCCAGCGCTGCTCGAAGGTCGGCGGCGCCTTGGTGAACGTCGCAAACGCATCGGTTGGATTCGAGTTAGCGGCATAACCTAATGACGGAGGCGGGCCGCCAAAGCCCTCTACCCGGTTCACGAAGGGGTCGGTTAGGAGGCCCATGAAGAGGCCCATCGCGTTGAATGTCGTCTGCTGTGAGCCGGTTGCGGTCTCGCCGGAAGTCTGCGCCAACGCGCTTGAGAACTGCGGGCCCGATGGGGAAGAGGTCCGTGTGCATGACAGGTTAGCGAAAAAGATGCCGCCGACAACGGTGCCGCCGCAATTTGATCTCAGAGCCCAGGCTAGGCCGCCTTCATAGGCCGACGCCGGCGTGCCGGCGACTAGGCCCAACAGCAGGCTTGCAGCTGCTAGCGCAGGACGCATTTCCGACCTTGCCACGCCCCATCACCCCAACGCAGGCCGCGCTTCGCGGCCGCCAAGACGCCTCCCTTGATTCCGGGAGCCCAGATTGTCTTATGGAGGATATACTACCGTGGCGCTAGGGTGTTATACCACGCGCAGGCTCAAGGGAATGCAGGTGTTGCATATCGGCGACGGGGGCGCGGGGCCGATTGGACCAATCCCGCCGAAATTCCGGACCATGACGAAAACACGACGTCGATGCCTCTGAAGGACATAGTGAGCTGTTGCGCGGCCGCACCTGAGAAGCAGACTCTCCGCTGATTGCACGGCCTCGCGTTTTTACACAGCCAAGGTCATTCGCAACCGGGTTGAGCCAGCAGCGAGTCCGCCGATGTCCGCTACGCCGCCCAAACCGGAAATAAATCCCGCGTATTCGGCACCATCGCAGGTCCGTTGGGTAAATCGTCCATGCTCGTCGTGGCCGGGTGTAGCCGTCCGAAGGACGGCGGCGCTTCCCGGCAGCCGAGGCGAGCTACGCGGCCCGCACCGTGGCGAGGAATTTCACCACTTCGGCCTTCAGACGCTTGTTTTCGTCGGACAGCAATTGAGCGGACGAAAGCACCTGGGCTGACGCCGACCCGGTATCGCCCGCGCGGCGGTTGACGTCGGCGACGCTGCTGGCCACCTGCGACGAGCCAACAGCCGCCTGCTGCACACTGCGGGCGATCTCATGGGTCGCTGCGCCTTGCTGCTCGATTGCAGCCGCGATTGTAGCGGCAATTTCGGATACGCGCCCAATCGTGCCGCTGATCTCCTTGATCGCCAGCACGGAATCCTGCGTTGCGGTTTGCATCCCGGCGATCTGCGTGCTGATCTCGCTGGTGGCCTTGGCGGTCTGCGCGGCGAGCGCCTTGACCTCCTGGGCCACCACCGCAAAGCCGCGGCCGGCTTCGCCGGCGCGCGCCGCTTCGATGGTTGCATTGAGGGCCAGCAGGTTAGTCTGCTCGGCAATCGTGGTAATCAATTGGGTGACGTCGCCGATGCGACCTGCCGCGAGCGACAATTCGGCGATACGTGCATCGGTTTTCTCGGCCTGATTGACTGCCTCATTGGCGATCCTGTTGGATTCCGTCACCTGGCGTCCAATTTCACCGATGGAGCTCGTCATTTCATCCGTTGCCGCCGCAACGGACTGCACGTTGCTGGAGGTCTCTTCGGAAGCGGTCGCAGCGACCGTGCTGAGCTCTTGTGTCGCCGAACTGCTTTTTGTCAGAATAACGGCCGAACTCTCCAGCTCGCTCGACGCGGTGCCAACCTTCTCGATGATATTGCCGACGGCCCTTTCGAAGCTTTCGGCCAGATTATGCAGCTCGGCGCGTCGGGAGGCCGCCAATTCGCGGTTTTTTTCTTCGCGCTCCGAGGTCTCTCGCTCCGCCTTGGCAATGGCCTGCACCTTGAATTCCTGGATTGCGCGAGCCATCTGGCCAACTTCGTCGCCGCGAGTGAGGCCGGGCAGGTGGACGTCGAAATTGCCCATTGCCAGCTCACGCAATGCCGTCGACATCGTGACTACCGGGCGAGAAATGCTTCGGCCGATCAAAAACGAAACGATGATGCCGGAGAAGGCTACGAACAGGAGAACGACTGTCAGCGTCAACTGCTGCTGATCCAGCCTGATCCCGGCACGCGCAATCTCGCGATCCTTACTGTCGGAGTTGCGGGTGACCAGGTCGTCGGTCAGCTTTTCTATTTCGTCGAAGCTTCGTTCGGCACCCTTGATGAACAGCAACGCCGATCCAGCGTCGCCATCGGCCATCTCGATTGCGTTCTTCGATTGCTTGAAATAGCTCTTAACGGCGGCGTTCAGCTTTTCCAGATTGGCCGATTTGGACTCGCCCTGGGCAGCTTCGACCGCCTTCACGGCATCAGAGATCTTGGCGGCGGCGGCAGACGCCTCCTTGGCAAAGGCCGCAATCTTCTTTCCGTCATTCTCGTTGGACGCAGTTGCGGCCAGACGATAGAGCTTGGCGTGCGCGATCCAGGCCGTGGTGACGAGATCACTCGCAAGTTCCGATTGGCGTACGGGTCCGGAGACGAGCGCGTCGACGGCCGCCTGATTGGATCGCAAGGCCATCAAGGCGTACACACCGACACCGATCAGAACCAGCACCAGCAGGGCGGGCGCGAACTGAACCTTCCAGGACAGCCCGACGTTTCTGATCCAGCCGAACATGTGAACCTTTCAATACGATGTCACGGACACAATGACTATCGGTCTCACGACTTGTAGATGCCCGCGCATACGGCTGTGTTGTCCAGCTTCTCGCAGTACATCTCCTTCGGCTCGACCTTCTTGTCGACCGGATTGACGAACTTGTAGTCTTGCCAAAACGACCCTTGCTTGACGGCGAGTTCGACGCGCTCCTTGACGTAAAGCTTGCCGTCGACGTCCTGCGCGTCGATCAAGTCCTTGCCGATAAATTTTTGGTTCGATCCATGCGCCAGCACTTTGCCGTCGAGCTGATAGACCACGACATACAAGTCGCGATCGTGAAACTGGCTGGCCTTGTCGTCAATCACGGGGTAAGCCTTCTCCGGGCCTTGCTCCTTGATGAAGGCTACCGCTTTCTTGACCATGGCAACGGCTTCGTCCTTGGTCGCGCCGCTACCGGCCGCAGCGCCGCCAACAAAGGTCAACGTCGCGACAAGAGCAGCAATCAGTGGCTTCCCAGAGCGAATGTTCAATTTTCCCTCCATCGATTGGCTAGGCGGTATGACACTGCGGCCAAAAATCGCATAGAAGAGCAAACCATTCGTTAATAATCGGCCTTTCGGAGTGCAGCCGCGAAGACCTGTTCGGGCTTTTATTCACGGCCGCGAGGCGCCATTCGCCTATATCGTCGCGCCAAGCACCCAGGGCGCGAACTCAGCACTACCAAAGTTGAAGCTTGCTCTTTCTCCTACATGCGCTTGTACATCGGCGCGTTGGTTGCAAGCTTGATGGAAGGGGGCCGGTCGCAACTCGGCGTATCCATGAAGACAAGCCCTTCTTGGTGACCGGCTCGGCATAGTTCAGCACATCGACCAGGTTGGTGCCCGCCGGCCTTTGAAAATGGCGCCCAGCGATTTTTCGAGAACCGTCGTGAGACCACCGGCCTTGTTGCGGGGCTCGGGTTGGCGTTCATCTCCGCGCCTTCACGCGCGGTTTGGTCCTCCCGCCAGCGCATTGGAACCGAATAGCGTGTGCCCTTGTTATGAATGGAACCTGAACGCATCAGTCGCCTGCGAACTGAGTGTTGGGCGTAGCGCAGCGGATGGGTGCATAGACCAGCGAGTCATCCATGAAGTGCAGGACAGCCAGGCTTCCGATCCCATTCCCACCCCTTCCGCGCAACTCGGCTCCCATCTTGGCAGCGCTATTGGCCTGCAGCGCCCTTGCCGCGCAGCCAGCCATCGCCCTTACGCCGACGAGTTGCGAGAACTTGACCTCGTTCTCTTATCCGAACACGACCATCAACTCGGCGACATCGATGCCGGGAGGGCCGTATGTGGCGCCGGACACCTGGCACCTCGCCTTCACCAATCTGCCGCCCTATTGCCAGGTCAGCGCGACCATCGCGCCGACGGCGGATTCCAGCATCGGCGTGCAGGTGTGGATGCCCACGCAACGCTACAACGGCCGCTATCTCGGGACCGGCAATGGCGGCTATGCGGGAGGTTTCTTCCAGAGCGAGCTCGCTCAAGGCATCAACAACGGCTTCGCCACCGCAAATACCGACATGGGAGCGACCGGCGCCGCCGGCGTCAACGGCGATGCGCTCACTGGTCATCCGGAAAAGTGGAAGGATTTCGGCTGGCGCGCCACGCATTTGATGACGACGTTCTCCCAGGCGCTGATCGAGGCCTTCTACGGCACTGCGGCGCATCACTCGTACTTCGCCGGCTGCTCGACGGGCGGTCAGCAGGCGCTGATGGAAGCGCAGCGCTTCCCGGACGATTACAACGGGATTCTTGCCGGCGCGCCGGCGCACAACCGCACGCACCTGCACACCGTGCTGATCGCGAGTTATCGGGCGACCCACCTGCCGCCGACGGGATTCATCCCGGCGACCAAGTTCGACATGGTCAACAAGGCGGTGCTCGCGCAGTGCGGCGGTCA
>Ga0209168_10002263_pt1 | contig 14106 bp, 9 predicted proteins | sample Coa_R1_FD_187156 | JGI IMG/M metagenome (GOLD analysis project Ga0209168, IMG submission 187156) | Surface soil microbial communities from Centralia Pennsylvania, which are recovering from an underground coalmine fire - Coalmine... | ecosystem: Environmental > Terrestrial > Soil > Unclassified ... | reverse complement strand
AAGAGAGGTCCCCGATTTGGCGAAGAGTGTATCTATGATTGTATTTCGACGCAGGAGGTTGTCAAAGTAGTTTGGGCCATTTAGTCGCAGGCCTTGCGAGACGCGGGCTCGAACTGGTCCAACTGTGCTTCGCGTTGCGATGTGAACCTGCCCTTAGGGGTCTTGCCGTAGAGATCGGTTCCGGGGCAGTAATAAAGCGCGGTGTGGAGATCGACCCAAACCTGTGTGTCAGGATTGCCTTTGTATTCCGGAGCCGGAGGCGGTTCCGCCAGTCCGAGGCTGATAAGCATCCGGTCGAAGAGCGAAAGGTCCGCGTCCCCAGCGGGTTTGTGACGGCTCGCGGCTGCGGTGGCCGGACTTCCTGTAGCGCTTACCGAGTGATTAGACCAGATTCCCCAACGAACCACCGCTGCGACCAACACAACGGCGACCGCCAGGTAAATGTCCCCGCGTCGTGCTTTCCAGAATCGAGCCAGAGATCCGGGATTTTTCGCCCCTGCGAGTTGCTCGAGGAATTCGCGAGCGCTCATAGCCGAATTCCAGTTCGCTGCAGGTTGAGGCTTCGCGAGCGCCGTTGCTGGCGGCGGCCCCTGTAACTCATTAAGCTCTGCTTCACCGTCCTCGTGAGCGGCTTCGAGCGGAATCAAGATTTCCGGCTTGCCGATCTCTGGCGTCGTAATATCTAGCCCAGCAAGTTCCGGTGTCGCAATCTCATTCATCGGCTCACTGGCTCGCTCCTCTAGAGAACCGGGCGGCGGCATTTTGGCAACCCGCAATTCGAGGGCAGCGAAAAGTTCCGGCATTTCTTCCTCGATCGAATCCGCGAGAGGTTTCTCAGCGAGAATCGGATCAGAGATCGGCGGAACTTCGTGATGAGTAACACCTCCATTTGCGGAGGCTGCGGTCGCACTTTGTTTGCTCGCCTGCTGCACATGCATCAGTGAAGCGATCTTGCTCTGCATGCTGGGCGGTTCATAGGTGCTGCGGTCGCTCGTCGCCCGCGGTGATCCGCACGTACCGCAGAACTGCTCTTCTTTCATGAGCTGATGTCCGCACTTACGGCACAGGACCACCGCCGCAGCCGTGATTGGTACGGCAGCAGTTGTCTTAACAGACGAGGCTTTTGCTGCTGGCGCGTCCACCAACGCCGTGAGTTTGGGCTTCAGCTTCTCCAAGGCCTCAAGCATTACGGCGCGCTCGGAGGCGACAGATTTCTTCCACGAGAGTTCTTCTTCGCGCGCCAGCGCTTCAGTGACCAGTCCCGCCATCAACTGACAGGTATGAACATCCTGATTGCTGAATGCCCGGGTGGTGGCGTAATAAAGTTCCAGACCGCCGGCAATTCCTCCCTTGTGGAAGACCGGAACTGCGATCATTGCCTGGATGCCGCGGCGCTGGCACTCCTCGACATCGAGAAGAAACTCCGCATTCAGGTTCGAGCAGCGGATGACTTGGCCGGCCCGCAGACTGGCAACGCAGAGCGCCTTGTCGATCGGCATCTCGGTTCCTGCCGGAAGTCCCATCGCGCCCGCAACGCTTCGATAGCGGACCTGGGTGCCGTTGAGCATCGCAATGGCGGCGCCGTTGGCCTTCGCAATCTCAACCACGCGTTCGGCGACAAGCAAAATCGCGTCGTCCAGCCCCAGATGGCGAAGTCGAATCTGGTCTTGTGTGCCTACGATTTGCGCCAGAGTAAACGCGTAATCTTCTTTTTGAGCAGGCACTGCGGAAGGTACAGCTGGAGCCGGCTCCGGAAGAAATTCGTCGAGCGCAACTTCTTTGACGGGAGGCTGTTGAGCAGGGGATTTTACGATAGTGGGTTGGGGTAGAGAAGGCTCCGCCTCTTGAATCCGCAGCTCCGGATGGACCGGAATCGAGACTGGGGGCTCTTTTACCGCAGGGCCTTCCGCCTTGATTTCAACCGGCGTGGCTTCAACGTGCTTGGCTTCGACCTGTTTGATGACGGCCGGCTCCGCCTTTTGCAGGCCGCGATTGTGCTCCTGCAGGACGAAGGCGGCCTCCAGCAGCGTCGCTAGCGGCTGGTCGTCGAAGCCTGGTTTTTCTTTTTCCTCGGACACGATTTTTATTCGCCACCGGCCGAAGTTATCGGATAAGGCGCTGCCCCGGCGCTCAATCAGCCGGGAGATGCGTTTATTCTAGAGCAAGTCCCACGCCAACACAGCGCTTAGGCTGGTTCCAGTGGCACGAGACGCTCACAGGGGGATCGTTTACCTCGGGCTCCTTTGCAGGGAGGCGGACCTCAACTCTTCCAACAGTTTACCGCCCGAAGCGGTGGCTTGCGAACCACTTTGTTCAACCGGGAGGCCCGCGGAGCCAGATGGGTGACTATCGTAACGCGCAAGAAAATGCAAAGTCGCCCGGTGTTTTTCCTATTTCGTCGCGAGCGAAGGTTGCTCTCCTGCAGGCTCGCTTTTGCCGCTGAGATAGAAGTACACCGCCGGGGTAATGATGAGGGAGAGCACCATGGATATGAGAACGCCACCGATAACCGCGATAGCGAGTGGTTGCAGCATCTGCGATCCCGCGCCGATCGCAAACGCCAGAGGCAGCATTCCCGCGACCGTAGCCAAAGCTGTCATCACGATGGGCCTTAGCCGGCGGCGGGCGGCTTGCAGCATGGCGTTCTCGGCGGGCATGGCGAGGGCGCGCATCTTCTGGTCGGCGTCGAGCAGCAGGATGCCGTTCTTCGCGACGATGCCGATCACCATGATCATGCCCATGAACGACGAAATATTGAACGTCGTGCGCGTGATCAGCAGCGCAATGAACACACCAGAGGTCGAGAGCAGCGCAGATGACAGAATCGCAATGGGCGCGCCGAACGTGCCGAACTCGAACATCAGCACAATGAAGAGCAGCAGGATCGCGAGAATGAGTACCATCGAAAGGTCACGGAAGGAACGTTGCTGCTCTTCGTACTTTCCTCCATATTCGACGCGGATGCCGGCCGGAATATGTAAACCGGCGACGACTTTCTGGACGTCGGCCATGCCGCTTCCCAGGCCTCGGCCTTCGAGTCGGGCGGTGACCACAACATCGCGCTGCAGGTTCTCGCGGCGAATCTCGGTCTGCCCCGGATTCTCCACGACTGACGCGAGGGCCCCCAGGGTAGCCGTATGTCCTGTACTGCTAACCAGCAAAGTATCTCGCATAGCTTCAAGCGATACCCGGTTTGCCGCTGGGAAACGCACCCGCAACGTGTAAGCGCGGTCATTCGTTACTACCGGCGTAGCTGCAGGTTCTCCTTCGAGGATTGCGGATGCATCCACGGCGATTTCCTCGGTTGTGAATCCCGCCCGCGCCGCAACGCTGGGATCGACCTGGAAGGTAACTGCGGGCCCGCTGATGGTGTTCTCGATTCCATTGCGCAGGTCGACCACTCCACGAACCTCGTGAATCGCATCTGCGACTTTCGGTGCCCATTCCTCCAGTTGCTTGGCATCTTGCGAGAACAATTTGATTTGAATTTCTTCCGGCGCTGACGTCAGGTCTCCGATCATATCCTGCAGCACCTGGGTGAACTCCACTTCGACGGCTGGTTCCTGTTCGGCAATCTGCGTTCGCAGGTCGGCAATGACATCGTCGATGTCGCGGCTACGCTTAGCTTTGAGCTTTACAAGCACGTCCCCGTAATTTGCTTCCGTGACCGCAGCCAGTCCAAGCTGCAACCCCGTTCGCCGCGATGTACTCTCGACCTCAGGAGTCTCGCGCAGCATTTTCTCGATGTGGCTGACGACGCGGTTGGTCTCGGCCAACGAACTTCCGGCAGGCATGAGGTAGTCGAGGACGAACCCGCCTTCGTCCATAGCTGGAAGCAGGTCGGTGTCGGAGTAATTGAAGCAGACGTACGAAACAACGATAAGTACGGCGCTGAACAGCGCGAGCATTGTGGGCCGTTCGAGGGCTCGGCGCAGCCAGCGTTCATGAAAATTGATCACGCGTAGAAAGAAACCGCTGAGATGCTTTTCTTCCGCCGCCAGCAACTTCGCAGCATCGTCTTCCTCGGATGCTTGCATTTCAGAGGAGGGCGAAACCTCAGGGACTTCCTTTTCGCGTCGTCCCCTGATGAAGTACTGGCTCAAGTTCGGGGTCCAGGTCAATGCCAGCGCCAACGAAGTGAGCAGCGACACAGTCATGGTCACGGCAAGCGCGCGGAAAAAGACTCCCGTAACGCCGGTGATCACGATCAGCGGAATGAAGACAACAACTGGCGTGATGGTCGAACCGACCAACGGGACCGTGATCTCTTTCAGTGCCAAGCGGATCGCTTCGAGCCGGGTCTGTCCCGCATCGCGATGCAGAACAATGTTTTCCACCACCACGATGGCATCATCGATCACCAATCCCACAGCTGCGGCAAGACCGCCCAGCGTCATCAGGTTGAACGTTTGCCCCATCAACTTCAGCGCGATGAATGTGACCAGCACGGTCACGGGAATTACCAGGCCCGCGACCAGCGAAGTTCCCCAGTCTCGCAGGAACACCACGAGAATGATCGACGCTAAAATGAGGCCGAGCAGAATGGCATCGCGTACGCTGCCGATCGACTCTCCGACAATGATTGATTGATCGTAGAAGGGCTGAATCTCGACCCCCGGGGGCAGCGTCTTGCGAATGCGATCGATCTCGGCGTGGACTTCTTGTGCGACCTGCATGGTGTTGCCATCTGGCTGGCGATTGATGTTCAACAGTACTGCAGGCTGTCCGTTGGCCGTGACCACCGTATAAACCGGCTTCACGCCCGGCGCCACCGTGGAAATATCGCCGATGCGCACGGGAATTCCGGTCGGGGTGTTCTTGATGACGGTATTTGCGATCTCATCGGGTGTTCGAACCTGACCGTTGACCAGCCCCAGATAAAGCTCATGGTTGCGCTCGAGCAGTCCAGGAGAGTCCACGAGGTTCGTTCGCCGAACGGCGTCGAGGATGTCAGACACGGTGACGCTGGCCGTCAAGAGCTTCGCCGGATCGGGAGTGATCTGAAACTCCGGCTCTTGCCCGCCCTGTACGACAACCGTGGACACACCTTCGAGACGGTTAAGCCGTGGTTTCATCTCGTAGGTCGCCATCTCCCACAGCTTCGTTTGAGGCATGCTGGCCGAGGTGAGACTGTAGCCGATGATGGGGAACGCGGCGAACGTGAGGCGGTGCGCTTCGATCTTCGCGCTGGTCGGCAACTCCGGCTGCACGCGCGAAATTGCCGCGTTGACGTATTGGAGGGTCTGGAACATGTCGACGTCCCAGCGGAAAAACAAATCGATCTCGGCCGAGCCACGGCTTGTGGTGGAGCGTACGGTGAGAAGCCCGGGGACGCTGTTGACGGCTTCCTCGATCGGACGAGTCACCGTCACCATCATCTGGTCGATCGGCATCACGCCGTTGTCGACGCCGATCAGCACACGAGGAAAATCCGTGGTGGGGAACACCGACACCGGAATTGTGAAGGCGAGATAGGCACCCAGCAGAGCCAGCGTCAGAATGAGGAAGATCACTGGCCGGGAATGTTGGGCGATCCAGTGCTGGCCCGAATTTTGGTCTACTGCGCGAACGGCGTTCGGCGAGTTCACGCAGGCGCTCCGCAGCGATTATTGTTCACTCTTCCCCTCACTCGGAGCCTTCGATCCTTGTGCCGGAGCCTGAGCCGCTTCAATCTTGATCCTGGTTTTATCCGGCAGGCCGTAGGCGCCGCTGGTGACGACCTTGTCGCTGGCAGTGACGCCGTCGAGGATCTGCACATCGTCGCCGTTGCGAATGCCTACCTTGACGGTCTTCTGGTGAGCTAAGCCGTCAGAGCTCGCCAGCATGACGGAGGTCGTTCCGTCAGTTGCCGTGACGATCGAACTGGCCGGCACGACCAATGCATCCTTCACCGTTTGCGCCGTCAGCGAAACCTGGACACTGGTCCCCGGTTTTAATTCGTGCTTGGGATTCTTGGCTTCAAACCAGACTTCGACTGTGGTGCTGTTGGGATCAAGCGCCGGACTTATGACCGTAACTTTGCCTTCGATTGGTTCTGCGATTCCTGGCACGATCATCGTTCCGCTGTCGCCAACTTTCAAGACCGCAGCATCGTCTTGCGGAATGTGAGCCTTGGCAATGACCGAGGAAATGTCCATCACGGTGAGCAGAGGAGTGCCTGCCGCTGCCATTTCTCCCGGATATAGGGGGCGGTCGGTAATCACGCCGTTAATAGGGCTGCGGATTTCCGAGTATCCAAGCTGCGCCTCCGCTCCCAGATATTTGCCTTTGGCCGACTCCAGTTGCCCGGCAGCGGCGATAAGTTCCTGTTCTTTGCCTTTGGCAATCAGGTAATCGCTATGTTTTTTCGCAATTGCGTATTGATTGCGAGCCTGCGTGATGTCCACGCGAGATTGATCGAGTTCCTTTCGCGGTAATGCACCCTGATCGAAGAGTTGCTGCCGGCTCTGAAAAATCTTCTCCTGGGCGTCGAGCATCTGCTTGGCCTGTTGTTCATCGGCCTGTGCTTTCTGGATCTCTTCCGGCAGGCTGGCCGCCGTGGTCGTCTCGTACGCGGCCTGAGCTTGTTTGTAGGAGCCCCCCGTGTCCTGTGCAGCGGCGGCGAGATCGCGGTTTTCGAGTACGGCAAGCAATTCTCCTTCGTGAACTGTGCTGCCGCGCTTCACCAGGAATTTCTGCACTGGAGCGCTGATCTTGGGAACAATCGCCGCCTGCTGCCGCGGAAACAGGATGGCTTGCGTCGTGATGGTGTGCTGGATTGTCGTTTTTTCGACCTGAGCGACCTGTACGGTGACGGTCGGAACGGGTTCACCCTTGTCTGAGGAGCAGCCCAGGAGAGCATCAATACAGCCAAGACTGCGCACCCGGACACCGCAAGTCTCAAGGGGCGAAAGAGCACGCGCCTGTCGCTATGGGTCTCGGGTTCAATGAACGTCGTTCTCATTTGATTAGAAGTTTCCGGTGAGAGTCTGCAAGTTTGCCACGGCAACGCGGAAACGCGCCTGGCCGTCATCATATGCGTTGCGTGCCTGCGTGAGCGTGTTTTGGGCGTCGACCACTTCCAGCACGGTGGACTCGCCTGCCTGGTAGCGCATCGTCGTGAGCCGCAGGCTTTCGGCCGCAATTTCCGCGGAACTGGCGAGCGACTCCATCTCCGAGCGAGCAGTCTTTGCTTCCAAGTAAAACTGGCGCAGGTGGCTGAGCAATTGTTTCTGCGCGTAATTCAGTTCCACGTGCGCCTGATCGCGCCGCAATTCGGCTTGCTTGAGTTTGCTGCGATCCGATCCCCAACTGAAAACTGGAATCTGCAAGGTGGCGACGGCAGAATAACCCACGTTGCGCACCCCATCCGTGCGGATGGCAAACTTGTTCGAGTCGATTCCGTAGAAATAGTCCACGTTCAGTGCCGGCAGCAGACCGCCCCACGCCGCCATGACCTCATGATTCGCGACCTCGAAGCCCGCCAGGGCTGCGCGCATTTCAGGATTGTTCTTTTTTCCGGCCGCCTCCACTTCCTCAAACGTAGGGAGTGGCTCCGGGGTTTGCAAGTCATCGACGATGGAGTAATCCTGATTGAAGTCAGGGAACAGCAAAACGGCGAGATCCAGACGGCTGCGTTCCATGTCGAGTTGGGCTTCTTGCAAGTCGCGTTGCTGCTGCTGCGCCTGAATTCGCGCCCGGATCACGTCAGCATGGGCGACTTCTCCTCCACTTTCCAGCTTCACGCTGATGTCAAGAAAGCGTTGTGCTTCGGCGTCGGCGTGTTGTGCGGTTGAATACTTGCGTTGAGCGACGGCGAGTCCGTAGTAGGCCTGAGTAACCGTGACGACGAGTCCGCGCGTGGCGATCTCGGCCTTGGCCCGCGCTTGAGCGAGCGCGGCAGAGGAGCGCCGGTAATCCGCATAATTCGTTAGCGACACCGACTCATGCGCGTCTGCCTGGCTGATGTACTCATGTACGCCATTGTTGGCGATGAATCGTGAGTCTGGGCAGCTAGCCGTAGGGGTTTGGCACCTTTCGGGCAAAGGTCCGGTCCCTTGCGTGTAGATGAATGAATTGTTGTAGTTGAGATTTGGGAGGAGCCCGGCGCGGGCTTGCACGCGGTCCTCGCGTGCCAGTCCGAGGTCGGTGATCGCGGAACGATACTGAGGATCGTTCAGGCGCGCCCGCTGGAGCGCATCCGGGAGCGTGATCGTCAGCGGAGCGCCGCTCGTGGGTCCAGCGTTGGCGTTCTGACTCTGCAGTGTAAGCGCAGCCTGTGCAAAACCCGTGGCCGCAGTCGTCAGCAGGACCAAAATGAGAATACAGGGGTTCCGGCTTCTGTCGATCTGGGACGAACTCTTTTTCATACCCACCGAACTGTTCTGGCTTATTTTCATGGCGTACCTCGATGCGAAAGCGCGTTGCTTGGCAGAGATAGAACCTCCTCAGCACCAACGAGATGGCTTGTGTGCTGCGCCGCGCCGCGGTGCCCGGGATCTATCCCCTGACAAAACTTCGGACTCGTTGGAGTGCAGAGGCATGAGATTCGTGCAGCTGTCATGGGTCGAAAAAGTTGGACCAATTTGGGACTTGTAAGGCTAACATGCACCGCCTGAAAGCCACCTGAAAACGACGGGCTGTCGCGAAAAGTACTACGCCCTAAAGTACTTAGTTAAAGCAACCTCATCCGAGCGAAAGATTGGCGAAAGTCGTGCTATGGGAATGGGCGAGTGCGATTTTTAGAGCAACCAGGAGGAAGCAATCGTGATTGATCTGGATCAAGTCAAAGTAACACCGCGTGACCAGCAGGTATTGAATCTGCTGGTGCAGGGCTGCAGCAACAAAGAAATTGCGGGTCAGCTCAACATCAGTCCACGCACGGTAAAACAGCATCTCCGTACGCTGTTCCTGCGCGCCGGAATTCGCGACGGCCGTAAGCGGGTTAAGCTCGCCATTGCCATCTTCGCCAAGGAAGAGGCCCAGTCATGATGCCTCGTGAGCGTCTTACGCCAAAGGAAGTACAGGTCGCAATTCTGGTCTGGGAGGGCTTGACCAACCGCGAAATCGGCAAGATCATCGGCACAACCGAACAGGTAATCAAGAATCATCTGCGCAGCACCTTCGACAAACTCGGCGTCTGGAGCCGTCTAGAACTCGCCATGTACGTGGCCAGCCACGGCGGGAAGAATTGGCCGCCTGAGTCCGAGTATCCGAGCGCCCCATACACCCAAGAGATCGGCGCCGACTAGGCCGCCCCATGCGGGGAACTTTGTCGCCAGGGGCACGAAGCCACGGAGGAGACCGGACCGGACGGCCTTCGTGATGCTTCGTGCCCTTCGTGGTTGAAGGTCTTTCTTCAGATTCCCCAGCTTTTGCGCAAATTGCCGTTCCGGACTCTGCAAAAGGTTTCACGCGAACGTCCATACCGTGGGATGCTCAGAGGCCCTAACTCCATTGCCGGCAATGACATCAGGGAATTCAGCCAGCGGTCCTTCGATTGCACCGTAAGACTTGATCGTCAAAGTCGGCTCTAGAGCGGCGGCGAGCCAGCTTCGCGGTCCAATGGTTCACAGTCCAGATTCCGCGCCAAGCTTCGCAACGAACTTCGCAAAAGACTTCGCACCCAGGGCGAACCCGGCAAATGGCCTACAAAGAGACTTTCTGGATGGCATGCGACTCCACCGAACAATTGCGGGCGGAGTACGGCCCATTCCACACTCGAGCTGAGGCGGAGGCAGAAGCCAAGAAACTCGGATTTGGCTACTTGCTGCGCTATGAGCACATCCTCGGCGAAAACGAAGAGATCGAGGAAGTCCGGTGCATTTTTGTCGAGTTACCCGGCGCTACGCCAGTCGGGGTCGAACCTACTCCCGTAACGCTGCACACCCGCTGCGCCACCTGCGGCGAAGCCTCTGCTCACGAAAAAGGATGGCAAGCCGAGGTCTGGGCCGATATCCACGAATTCGAGCACTCGCGCCACAGGGTACGCCTTTTCGAGCACGCCCGCGGCAAGGGATTGAAGGAAATCGGCGACTGGCGCGGGTAATACAAAGCGTTCAGAGTGAGAAAGATTTAGCGACCCGACATCCGGGTCGGCCAGCCCCAACTCTCAGATTACCTTCCCGCTCCTACTCGTGCCGTAGCGCCACCATCGGGTCAAGCCTTGACGCCCGCCGTACCGGAATGTAGGTTGCCAGCAGCGCGATAGTCGCGAGCAGGACCGAAACCCCACCATAGGTGATCGGGTCTGTGGGTGAGATCCCCACCAGGAAATCCCCAACCAGCTGGCCGACACCGAACGCCGCCAGCAGACCTGCTAAGAGCCCAGCTCCTACGATCACCAATCCCTGTCTCCCCATGACGCGGACAATGTCGTTTCGTCGCGCCCCCAGAGCCATCCGAATCCCAATCTCTTGCGTGCGCTGCGTGACCGCGTACGACATCAGGCCATAGACCCCCACCACGGCGAGCACTAGCCCAAGGAATCCCAGGCTGGCTGCGAGGCTCGCTCCCAGTTCGAAAAACAGCAGTCCATTCCCTCCGTGAAGTACCTCACTCATGGTGCGCATCCCGTAAATCGGAATCGTTGGGGCAAAGGACTGCACCACCTCCCGGACTTCGGGCAGGAGTTCCTGTGGCCCGCGTCCAGACCGAAGTTGGAGGATCTCAACTGGTTCGTAACTCTGCGCAACGGGCCGGTAGTAAATGAGATCGAACGGCCCATACAACCCGGTCATGCGGACGTTTCGGACCACTCCCACAATGGTCAGCGAATGTTTTGGATCGGACGTGAGCGAGAAAGACCGGCCTATCGGATCCTGACTGGGCCAGAAGTGTTCAGCCATAGCCTCATTGATCACGGCTACCGGCGCCGCGCCTTCATTGTCGGCGGATGTGAAGTCACGGCCGCGGACCAGCGTTATGCCCATGGTCACGAAATAGTTTGGGGATACGACATCGTACAGAGCGTGAGGCGCGGGCCGGTCCGAGGACGTTGCCAACCCCGGAATCACGAGATCGCTACCCGAAACGTTGTCGCCGAAAGGAATGCTGGACGCAAGGCTCGCTGATCGCACACCGGGCAGCGCTTCTGTTCGCTCCAGAACCGCACGGTAAAAGACTCGTCCTTGAGCCTCGCTGTAACCGATTTCATTTGGGTCAAGCGTGACATTGAGCACCGATTGCGGATTGAATCCCAGGTCGACATTCTGGACGCCACGCAAACTTCGTACAAACAATCCGGAAACGATCAGCAGCGTGAGGCAGGCCGCAACCTCGCTTCCAACCAGAATGGCGCGAAGACGCTGACGCCCACCCGTCGAGCCGCGGCCGCCGGCGTGAAGGATCTCCCGCAGATCGCCACGCCAGATGCGGATCACCGGCACGATCGTAACCAGAAGAGCCGAGGCCGCGGCCACTAGAAACGCATAAGCGAATGCCCGCCAGCTGAAATCAAAGTTGAGGACAAGAGGCAACTCACTTTGCAAGGGGACCGCACTCAGCACGTGGGTTACGGCTAGTCCGAGGAGAATTCCGACGGCGCAGCCGAGAGTGGCTACGACCAGACTTTCGGTTAGCATCTGACGCATCAGTCGCCGGTTACCGGCGCCCAAAGCAGCGCGCACGGCCATCTCGCGTTGCCGGGTCGAGGCTCGAACCAGGAACAAGTTCGCGACGTTTACACATGCCAGAGCCAATACCAGGACCGCCAGAGTCAGAAAAAGAGCGGCGAGCTTTGGCAGAGGATTCACGTCACCGCTCAAAAGTCCGGGCGGTCGGAGTGGATTCGCCCTCAGCTCCCCGATTCCAGGGTCTCTCGGGTAATGCTTCAGCAGATGCCTGCCTACCACGGCGAGTTGGGATTGAATCTGCCGGTCGGTCGTGCCTGGTTTGACCCGGGCAAACCCTACGATGACGCGCGCCTTGGGATCGGCGAGGAAGTCGCCTGAAACTCCTCTTTCGATCGAGTACATTCCGAGCGGCAGATAGGCCTGAGCCTCAATCATGGGCGTTGGTCCCAGAAATCCCTTGGGGATAATTCCTACGATTGTGACCGGATGACCATTGATCGACGCCGCTTTGCCCACGATGTTCGGATCGCCGCCGAAGCGGCCTTCCCAGTAGTTGTAGCTGAGCATCACCACAGGATCCGCGGTCGCGTCTTTTCCTTCCCTGCGCAAAAGGAGCCGCCCGGCGCCAGGCGCCACGCCGAAGAGCGGAAAGAAATCACTTCCGACATAGACGGTCTGAATCGGTTTCGTTACACCATCGACGGTTAAACCGTTCTGCGAGTTCTGCGCACCCTCCAGTCCACCGAAAATGAATGGCGTCATACCCGAGAAAATGTTGGTCGTCTGCGCAGCAATTTCACCGAACTCTTGATACGAAAACTGCACTTCACCGTTCGCGCCGGGGCGCGAAAAGACGAGAAAGTGCATCTGCTCGGGTTGGGGGATTGGAAGCTTCCTCAGGACCAGCCAGTCGACTAGGCTGAAGATCGCTGTGTTGGCCCCGATGCCAAGTGCCAGAGTGAGCACGACGACGGCAAAGAACGCCGGATTCCGGCCCATCTGTCGTAGCGCGTAGCGGATGTCTTGAATCAGCGTCGCCAATGTCGTCCTCCTCCGGGCGAGCGGACATCATTTTGGTGGCCCCAGGGTAGCAATCAGATCACCAGCGAGGGAGTCGCACAAGTACTTGAGAATCAGGCGGGAGGCTTCGCGGAAGGCGCGCGGATCGTCCGTCAACGCGAAACCCATGTTCGGAATTGGACAGAATTGAAAACTGCGGCTGAAAGTCTGACGCTCAGTTCCCGCCTGTAAGTTCGCTGGCAGCGGCACGATCGATTAGCCAGATCAGCTTTCCGTCGACCGGGTGCACCAGCTTTGCGGGGTACTGTTCGCCTGGAGCGTCACTCTCGAGAACAGCTCGCAGCGCGGGGGCCTTGTCGGTGCCGCTGACCAGAAATGCCACGCATGCAGCCGCATTCAGAACCGGGAACGTGAAACTCAAACGGCTGGTCTTCAGTTTTTCGACCCAGTTCGCCACAACCAAGCGCGATTTTTCCTGAAGCGCAGCGGTTCCGGGGAATAGCGATGCGGTGTGCCCATCCGGCCCCAAGCCCAGAAGGATGAGATCAAAGCGCGGAAACGCTCCTGCCCCGAGCGCAAAGAATTTCCGCAACGTCTGTTCATAAGCGTCTGCTGCCGCTGCGGCATCGGGATTCTCCGTTGGAATCCGAAATACATTTCCCGCCGGGACTGGGACCTTCGACAGCATGGCCTCGTCGGCCATGCGGTAATTGCTGTCCACATCGGTTGGAGGCACGTGCCGCTCGTCGCCCCAGAAGAAAAACATGCGATCCCAAGGCAGAGATGTGCGGGCATTGGTGGCCAGCAGGTTGAACATGCTCCTGGGAGTGGATCCGCCCGAGAGCGCAATCGTGAAACGGCCGCGCGCTTCTACCGCTTCCTTTGCTGCGTGCACCACTTCTTCGGCCGCAACAGCAAACAACTCTTGGGGCGTAGTCAGTGTTCGGATTTCGACGGGAGAACTCACTGGACTCAACTCACTGCTTTCATCATAGCGCTGGACTGAGTTCTTGCTGTCCTCGAACCGACGCGCACCGCGCAGCTCCGAGAAGCCCAGCTTTTTCATTGGTAACGACTTGCACCGGCATCGACTCTACCAGCGGACGCAGCCGCCCTTTTTCGAGGAATGCCTGCATGAACTGAGGACCGGACAGCTTGGGAAGAATTTTCGGTGAGATGCCGCCGGCCAGGAAAAGTCCTCCGGTTGCCATTACCTTCAGTGCCAGATTCGCAGCCTCGGCGCCATACACGGCGATCCATACGTCCAGTGCTTTTTCTGCGAGAGGTTGAGTTCCATCGAGTGCCGCGCGTGAAATCGCCGCGGCAGGGTCGCTGTTCTGCAGCACGGCGGCGAACTCGGCAGATTCCTTGCCGCATCCGCTATCTCGCAGGAATTCGTAAACATTCACGAGTCCCGGCCCGGACAGGATGCGCTCGTAGCTCACGTGTCCAAAGCGCGCTTTGAGAAAGCGCAACAATTCAATCTGCAGGTCTCCCTGCGGACCGAAGTCAGTGTGTCCGCCCTCGCAGGCGA
>Ga0209168_10002262_pt1 | contig 14110 bp, 12 predicted proteins | sample Coa_R1_FD_187156 | JGI IMG/M metagenome (GOLD analysis project Ga0209168, IMG submission 187156) | Surface soil microbial communities from Centralia Pennsylvania, which are recovering from an underground coalmine fire - Coalmine... | ecosystem: Environmental > Terrestrial > Soil > Unclassified ... | reverse complement strand
CACGTTGTCCGGATCGAGGTCGAGGACGCGTTCGTAGTACGGGACGGCGTCGCGCCAGTTGACCCCTCCACGAGCGTACGCCGCACGCGCGAGGAGAACGTCGATCCCGTCTTCCGCCGTCGCCCGGCCGGCGTTGACGACCGCCTCGGCCCGCTCGATCCACGAGGCCTGCTGGTTCCGGCTCTCCGCGAGCGACGCGGTGAGCAGTAGGCGTTGGATGGTGGGCGCCGCGTCTACCGCCCGTCGCGCGAGCGTTCGCGCTCGATGCTCGGTGGGGTCATCGGACCCGGTCGACACCAGATAACGCGCGTAAGCCTCGAGGACCGCCGGGTCATTCCCCGCGATCGTCCGCTCGAACGCCTGAACCGGCCCCTCGGGCCCGAAAGCACGGCGCGTCGCGTCCGCCTTGACGGGCGCGGCGGCGCCCCCTTGAACGGTCGATCGGCTCGGGTCGGCGTTGACCTCGAGCGCTTCGTCCGGCGCGCCGTCGACCGACGCCACGCGAAGCGACAGCATGGGGGCGTGCTCCTCTCCGCAGACCTTCGCCGTCACGCGGTTCCAACCGGCCCGGAGCGTGGCGCCCGCCGCGAAGCGATCGGAGTCGAGGTCACGGTACTTGCCGTCGTGGATCACCTCGACGCCGTTCCAGAAGACGCGGACGGCCCCCGACGCCCCCGCCAAAACGGAGATGCCGCGCGACGCCCCGACCTTGACCCGCGGGTCACGGACGAACGTCGTCGCGTAGACGCAGACGTTCTCCTCGGGCCTCACGAACGCGCCGAAGTCTACCCATGCATACGGCGACACCGCCGGCAGCAGGCGCCAGCGCACGGGCCGATGGCTCTTGCCGTCGTAGTCGCGCGCGACGTTCAGGGGTGTGGTGAGCTCGCGCTCCGGGTCGAACGCCGTGGCAAGGCCTGCCTTGCCCTCGTTGTCGAAGGGCCCGACGAGCATCCACGCACCTACGTAGCCCAGCCTCGCGATGCGCGATCGCGCGCCGTCCAAGTCCCCGCGGCGCCGCCGGGCGTACGCTTGGAGAAGCCCGGCGTACGTGCGAACCGGAGCCGGCTCGGCCCGATCGGTAGCGATCGAAGCGAGGACCTCTTCGATCTCCGTCGGATCGCTTCGATCCCACTCGGACCACACCTTCCGAAGCGCGGCGTAGGCGAACGGCCCTCGTGCCAGTCGAACCTCCTCGCGAAGGCGCGACATGCGCGCGACCGCGCCGATCTGTGCCGGTCCCGCGCGACCGAGCGCCGGCGCGAGGCAAGCTGCCAGAACGAGAAGGAACGCGATCGGGCGGAGTGTCATCGTCGAAACGTTACGTAGCGCGAGACTGTCACGGGCGAGCCGTGTTCCGTCAAGCGGGCGGACGCTCGAGGCCTCCATCGCGTCGTTCCATTCGGATGCCAAACCGCGCGGTTCGCGCTATCTACGGGGAAAAGGAGGGTTGCCGGCCGGCGACGCAGAACCCCGAATGCACTCCGCCCCGGAGACGCCCAGCGCGGTCGTGACGTCGTCGGGGCCCCACCCGACGACCGACGATTCGCGCCCTCCCATGGCAGCCGGCCGGCCCTCGACGTCCGGAATCGTGCGGGGGCTAGTCAAGACAGCCAGGCCCCATCAGTGGGTGAAGAATCTCTTCGTCCTGGCGCCGATGTTCTTCCACAAGGACGTCTTTCTTGCCACGTCCCAGGGGCCCGCCCTGAACCTCACCGTCACGGGCCGCGCGCTCGGCGCAACCGCGGTCTTCTGCTTTCTCGCCGGAGCGGTCTACACCATCAACGATCTCGTCGACGTCGAGGCAGATCGGATTCACCCTGTGAAGCGCAGCAGGCCGATCGCGAGCGGCTCCGTCCCAGAGGGGGTCGCTCGCGTGGCCGCGGTCGTCCTGGTCATCGGTTCGCTCGTGGCGGCTTATGCGATCGCCCCGCTCTTCGCCTTTGTCGCCCTAGTCTATTTCCTCGAGAACCTGGCGTACAGCTTCAAGCTGAAGAGCGTCGCGTTCTTCGACGTCGCGCTCATCGCGTTCGGATTCGTCCTACGCGTCGTGGCGGGAGGCATCGCGACGGCGGTTCATGTTTCAGCCTACATGCTTGCGTGCACCGCGCTACTCGCCCTCTACCTCGGCTTTGGCAAGAGGCGCCACGAGCTGGCGCTGGAGCACGCGCGCAAGCAACGCGCCGCGCTGCAGGCGTACAGCACGCGCTCGCTGAACGTCGCCATGTGCGTGACCGGCATGGCGGCCGCCCTGACGTACGTCGCCTATACACTCGCCCCGGCGACGCGCGCGTTCTTCAACTCCGATCGCCTGTGGCTGACCGCTCCGTTCGTGGTGTACGGGATCCTGCGCTTTCTCTTGCTCGTGAACGGCCGCGCTGGGCGAGGACTGCGGGCGGAGTCGCCGACCCAGGAGATGCTGCGGGACGTGCCCTTCGTTCTCAATCTGACGCTTTGGGTCGTGGTCGTGGTGGCCGTGGTCTACAAGCTCCGCCCCAACGGTTAGGGACCTCGCTCGGGTTAGACGCGCAATGGAACCTCCCGGCGATCGCAGCCAGCTCAGCGACAGGCCCGGCGCGTGGGCCGAGCTCGCCCTCACGCTCCCGGTCTTCCTCGTCTACCAGCTCGGCGTGGTCTTCTTGAACGTGCGCAACGCGACCGACGTCGTTACCGCTCAGCTCTTGGCGCTCGTGCGCGGGGATCGTCTCACGTACCTCGAGCTCACCGCGGGAATCGGCGTGACGATGCTCGCCGTCTTCGCCGTGCTCGGCCGCGGTCAGGCGCTGCGCGCGTCGAAGCTCGTTCAGATCGCGCTCGAGGGCGCGCTCTACGCGTTCGCCATGGGGACCGGGACTTCATGGGTGGTCGGCAGGATGTTCGCCGGCCCGGCAGCAGGGGCGGTCGAGACCCCCTTCCAGGGCGTCGTCATGTCGCTGGGGGCTGGATTCTACAAGGAGCTCGCGTTTCGAGCGGTCCTCTTCGGGCTCGGCGCGAAGGTGCTGGTCCGGCTCTTGGCCGGACAGCGCATGTCCCTCGTCGGCAAGGCGCCGCCCTTCCGGGCGCGGGCGTTCGTCGTGGCGACGGTCTGGGCTGTCGCGTGCGCCGCGGCGTTCAGCGGGATGCACTACGTCGGAGCGCTGGGCGACCGGTTCGCGCTCCGGTACTTCGTCGCGCGGGGCGTGCTCGGGCTTGCGCTTACACTCGTGTACGCGACAAGGGGTTTCGCCGCGGCCGTGTGGACGCACGCGCTCTACGACGTGTGGGTTCTCGTGCTGTAGCGATGGCCGCTCGGTCCAAGCGCGTGGAAATCAAGGGACATGAGCGTCCCGCGATTCCCAGCCCGTTGGAATTCGTGGGACGGCCGTGTCCTGCAAATGGAACCGCGTCGGCTGCATCGTCCTTGCCGTTAGAAATCGCGGGGCAGCCGTGTCCCGCGAACTCCACCGCGCGAGCACGTTCCCCCCCGGTTCACTCCGTCGTGTACTCGACGCTCGCGAGCGGCACATAGCTCGTCCCGTCCCGCCCCACCTCGCTTCGATAAAGGGTGAGGCGCGCGGCGCGGCATTCGGCCGCCCCCTCGGCCAGCTCGGGGCGCAGCCAGCGACGAGCGTCGTATTGCATCTTCAGTCGCGCGAGGGTCACGTGCGGACGAAACGTGCGCTCTTCGCGCGGGATCTTGTACTTGAGCACGAGCTTTTCGATCTTGGCCGCCAGCGCCGCGACGTCGCGCTCGGGGTCCTCGAGCTCGAGCACGACGACGCGCGCCTCGGCGGCGGACGGGAACGCCTCGAGCCGAAGGGCGCCGACGATCGGTGCGCGCTTGCCCGTGGCGAGTGGCCCGAGAGCTCGGCCGAGGTGGGCCGTCGCGTCGGTCGGCAGCTCTTCCATGAACTTGAGGGTGACGTGGACCTTCGCTGCCGGCGTCCACGTCGCGCTGGGGGCGCCGCTCGCCATACGCAGTCGATCGGCGACGCGCGCGACGCGACGGACGCTCGTCGGGTCGAGATCGAGCGCCACGAAGGCGCGGATCGTCTCCTTAGCACCCATACTCCCTCGTCACGCCCGATCGGGACCACTAGCGCACAACTCGCGGACCATTTGAAGTCCTACGTACGCCGCGAGCGTCTGTATCTGGCCGCGATCGCCCCCGAAGACACGATGCTGTACCTGCGTCGTCCCGTCCTGGCGCGCGACCGCGAAGTAGACCGTTCCGACCGGCTTCGCCTCGGTTCCGCCGCCCGGCCCGGCGACGCCGGTCAGCGCAAGCGCCACGTCAGCTCCCGACACGCGCTTCGCGCCTTGCGCCATGCTCGCGGCCACCTCGTGGCTCACGGCACCGTGCCAGCGCATCGTGTCCTCGTCCACCCCGAGGATCCGCGCCTTGGCGCTGTTGGCGTACGTGACCGCGTCGAGCACCAGGAAGTCGCTCGCGCCGGGCTCGCGCGTCACCATGTGCCCGACGAGGCCCCCGGTGCACGATTCTGCGATCGCGAACGTCCAGCCGCGCGCCCTGAGGGCTCGCGCCACGACCCCGGCGAACGTGTCCTCCGCGTCGCCGTAGACGCACGAACCAAGCCGCGCGCGCACCTCGGCCGTGGCCCGCTCACACAGGTCGCGCGCCGCGGAATGGGTCGCTGCGCGCGAAAGGACCTTCACCTCGATCTCGGGGAAATGGGCGCGATAGCCGATCGTCGTACCGGCGAAGGCGGCCTCCACGTCAACGAGCTTCTCGCCGACGACGCTCTCGGGCAGACCGAAGGTCCGGAGCCGGTATTGAAAGAGGTTGTTCGGGGCGAGCGGCCGGATCCTCGGAACGACTTGCTCCTGGAACATGCGCTTCATCTCGCGCGGGACGCCGGGCATGAAGTAGGCGACCGAGGAGCCCAACCGGACGCCGAAGCCCGGCGCCGTGCCGATGGGATTGGGCAGAATGTCGGCCCCCTCCGGGAAGTCGGCCTGCTTGGCGTTGGAGGGCGCCATCGTGCGGCCGGCCCGCTCCAGTCGCCGACGGATCTGATCGAGCGACGCCTCGTCGCGCGCGAGCGGCTTGCCCAAGGCCGTCGCGACCGCTTCGGTCGTCAAGTCGTCGCTCGTCGGTCCGAGCCCCCCGGTGGCGACGACGACGCCTGCGTCCCGCGTGAGGCGATGGAGCGCCGCGACGATCCGCTCACGATCGTCGTCGACCACGGCGTGCTCCGTCACCTCGAAGCCCACGGACGTGAGCTCGGCGCCGAGCCACGCGCCGTTTCCGTTGACCAGCTCTCCACGTGTCAGCTCAGTCCCTATCGACAGCACGGAGCAGCGCATCGGGACCGCAGAGCCTAGCGCAACCCCGCGCTTAGGGGGGATATGCGCAGCGCAGACCGACCCTCGCGTCCCTCGACCCTGAGGGAAGCTCGACGCGTGCCCAGATGCGCAGCTCGGTCGCCAGGCGGCTCGCGTACGAACCGCCCTTGGCGATATCGAGGGCGGGGGCGCCTGCATCCCCTGCATCGGGGGAGACCCATTCGGCAACGTTTCCCGCGAGATCGTGGAGACCCACCAAGGAGTCGCCGTCCGGGTGCGCGCCGACCGTGTCGGGCCCGTCCGCCCCCGTGGCGCAGGGGCCGCGCGTCAGGCCCCAAGCGGCGCGACGACAGACGGCGCCCGTGTCCCCCCAGGGATACCGGGGTGGCGGCTTCCTTTCCGACCCCGCTGCCACCATCCATTCGTCCTCGGTGGGCAGGCGGCCTCCCTGGCTCGCGCAGAACGCCGCGCCTTCGTTGCGGCTCATCCCCGCCGCCGCCCTCGCCGGGTCCGCGGTTGCCCGCTCGTACCGGCCGCGGGTGACCTCGAACGCGTCGAGGCGGAACGCCGCCACGCGAACCGTTCGGGGTGGGACGGCCCGCTCGGCTTCCCAATCGCCCGGTCCGATGGTGATCGACGCGGCCGCGATCGGGACCCGCACGTCGGGCGCGTCGCAGCCGGCCGACGTCGGGAGCAGCGGGGGAGGGCACCGATCGGTCGGGACCAGGCACCGGGTCCCGCGCGATTCGAAGCCGGGCCCGCACCGCGCGCCGCCGTCACCCCGTTGAGCGATCGCCAGCAAAATGGCCACGACCACGGCGAGTCCGGCGACCCCCACCGCAACGTCGCGACGCACGTCGCCTACTCCTTAGCCCGCGGCCGGGGCAGCGGCGGCCACGCCGCACCGCAGGACACCGATGCCCGAGATCTCCACTTCGAGCGCGTTGCCCGGCAGGAGCGGTCCTACCCCTTCGGGGGTCCCCGTGAGAAGGACGTCGCCCGCTTCGAGGGTCATCATGCGGCTGACGTACGAGACGACGGTGGGTACATCGAAGATCATGTTCGCCGTCGGCCCGTCCTGCCGGGTCTCGGCGCCGACGCGGCAGACGATGTGCTGCGCGCCGGGATCGAGGCTGGTCTCGATCCACGGCCCCATCGGGCAGAACGTGTCGAACCCCTTTGCGCGCGTGAACTGCACGTCCTTTCGCTGGAGGTCGCGCGCCGTCACGTCGCATGCGCAAGAGTAGCCGAACACGTGCGAAAGGGCCGACTCGCGCGACACGCCCTTGGCCCGCCGCCCGATGACGACCGCCAGTTCGGCCTCGTGCTCGACGCGGGAGCTCTCGGGAGGCAGATGGATCGTTCCGCCCGGTCCGGTGAGCGCGGACGGCGGCTTGAGAAAGAGGAGCGGCTCGGCGGGGACGTCCTGGCCGAGCTCGCGCGCGTGGGCCGCGTAGTTTCGCCCGATGCACACGATCTTCGAGGGGCGGACCGGGCACGCGAGGTCTGCGTCGCTCCAGCGCCACGTCTCCGGCGTTTCGGCGCTACCGAGCCACGGGGGTCCGTCGAGGGCATGGGCGACCGGGCCGTCCAGGCGGGCGAAACGGTCGACCCCGCCCGGGATCCGCAAGAGAGCGAAGCGCATGCCCGGATGTTAGCCGACCGCGAGGCGAGGTACCGTCGCCGCCATGACCGCCATCCGGTTGGCCTTCTCCCCGGACAGTGACGACATCTTCATGTTTTGGCCTCTCCTCACGGGGCGGATCGACACAGAGGGCCTGACGTTCCGGGCCGAGCGAGCGGACACGGAGAGTCTCAACCTTCGCGCCGTGGCGGGGGAGATCGACGTCGTCGCTGTATCGATTGCTCGTTGGCCGGCGATCGCGCGCGACTATGTCCTCTTGCCGCACGGAATGTCGGTAGGGCGCGGCTACGGCCCCGTCGTCGTGGCGTCGCGCCCTCGCGAGCTCGCGTCCCTCGAGGGGGCCCGGATCGGTGTGCCGGGGCTGAAGACGACGGCGTACTTGGTACTCCGTCTGCTCCTTCCGCGCTTTGACCCCGTGGTCGTGCCGATCAGCCCGTACGCTCGCGCGTTCGAGGCGGTGCGCGCCGGGGAGGTCGATGCGGTCCTCTTGATTCACGAGGGCCGCCTCACCTACCAGCGCGAGCGATTGGCGAAGGTCGTCGACCTCGGGGCGGCTTGGATGTCGTCCACGGGCGGCCTACCGCTGCCGCTGGGGGGCAACGCCATTCGCAGGGGCCTCGGCCAAGACCTCGTGGCCCAGGTGTCGCGGCTGTGCAAGAGCTCGATCGCGTGGGCGCTCGCACATCGCGAGGAGACGATGGACGCGCTCCTCGCCGGTGAGTCGCGCGAGGACCTCGCGCTCGACCGCGCGACGCTCGATCGTTACCTCGCGATGTATGCAAACCTCGACACCCTGGACGCACCGGCCGACGTACGACGGGCGGTCGACGAGATGTACGAGCGCGCGGCGAGGGCGGGACTTCTCGAGCGCGCGCTCCGCGCCGAGTTCGCGCCGTAGTAGGGGGAGGTCCTTGGGTGTCTCGTCCGATCTGTCGCTTGGGTCGAGCGTGCGGACGCGTTACTGCCCGACCGGTACGCAGGTCGTCGCGCCGCAGATGAAGGGCCCCCCGCCGCCGCCGGTACACGACGAGGCGCCGAAGGTGATTCCGCTGCAAACCAGCGCGATCGAGTCCGGCGTGCACATGCCATCCGCCGTGCTCAACGTGAGCCCGCGCAGCGTCTGGCCGCCGCGCACGGAGCAGTCGTAGCGCACGTCGCAGAGGAGGCACGTGTCCACGGAGTCGCGCGTCGGCGGAGGCGTATCGCGGATGACCGGGGGAGAGTCCCGTCCCGCCGAGGTCGACGTCACGAGCGGGCCGCTCCCCCCACCGCAACCGACGAGCGCGACGGCACCCCATCCGACGGCCACGCCCAACCGCGCCGTGGCAAACCGTACTCCCATCGCCGCCTCCTCCGTCAGAAGTAGTACGTCGCCGAGATGGTGTCCTTGAAGATGGCCCACGGGTCGGCGCTCACGTTCGTCCCGAACGTGTTGGTGCCGTCGGAGAATGAGTTGTTTCCCGACTTCCACTTGAAGACGGTTCGCCTGTAACTGAGCCCGACGGTCGCCTGCAGCGCCAGCTCCGGGATCCCGATGAAGCCGAAGTGGATCTCCGCGCCGATCGCCGCGCCGCCGTCGAAGAGAAAGCCGCTGAGGTCCTGTCCGATGCCTCCGGTCGGCGTGAACGATCCCGTCGTGACCCCCACCGTGAACTGCGGGATGAGAAGGAACGTGTAGTGCTTGCCGTGAAAGAAGGCGATCGGCAGCCCGCCATGGAACGCGAAGCCACCGGTGGACGCCTTGTCGGCCGAGTTGTCGGCTGCTCCCGTGACGGTCTCCTGGGAACCCCCCGCGTAGCCGGCGCCGATCCCCACGTCGACGCCGAAGTCGCGGTGGAACCAGTACCGGACCCCGACGACCGGCGCCGAGACTGTGCTGCTCGTGATCCCGGCGGCCGCCGGCGCGAAGGCGCCCGCGGTTGCGACCGGGTTGGCGACAGGGAGCGACGCGATGTCGAAGTAGGTGACCCCGATGTGGCCCACGAACCGCTCGTGGTCGGGCACTTCCTCCGCGGGCTGCGCGCGCGATTCCGGGTCGGGCGCCGGGGGGGGCGCCGGGGAAGGCGGCAACGGCGTCGACGCCGCGGTCGTCGCGGGCGGGGGGGGAGGCGGCGGGGGCAGTGGCGGCTGCGCTCCCGTGGGTTGGGCGTACGCCAGCCGTGGGACCAGGCTGGCGACCGCGACGATCGCGGTGAGCCCGGCCTTCGTGCACTCCATGCTTTTCATCGCATCCCTCCGTGGCGATTGGGCGGGCCTCGGGTCGGGCCGCTGCCTGCCGGATTGCGCAGGCCATCAAGCCACGGCCGAGGCGCGATGAGCAAAATTGCGGCGAAGCGCCGCGTTCGGCGTGCGGTTGCCGACGGCGCCCCGGCAAGTACGATGGGGTCGATGGGTCGCTGGCCGAAGCACGTCGCCCTGGCCCTGGGGTGGATCGCTGGCTGCGGGTCGCCGGCTTCCCCCGCCGCCCCCTCCACGGTCGAGGCCACGGCGACGACCACCAGCGCGATCGAGGACGGCGTCCTAGATACGACTCACAATTTCGCGGTCGGGATCGTCCAAACGAGCCAGCTCCAGAGCCATCAGATCTCGGTCTGTTCGGGGGCCCTCCTCGCCCCGAATCTCGTGGCCACCGCCCGCCATTGCGTTTCGCCGTTGACGAGCCCGATGGTCGACTGCGGGACGTCGACGTTCAGCGGTGTCCTGCCGGCGTCGGATCTCCTGATCACGACCGATCCGCAGCTGTCGGCCAACAGCACCTTCGTCGGGGCGACTCAGATCGTCGTCCCCACCGGAACCGATCACGACAAGGTCTGCGGCAACGACATCGCGCTCATCGTCCTCGACCGGAGCATTCACGTTCCGGAGTACGTCGTTCCCGTCATCAGTCCGCCGATGACCGACCCGATGTACTCGACGAGCGTGACCGCCATCGGGTACGGCATAGATAGCCCGACGGACATGTCGGGGATGAGCGCGGGCGTCCGCCGCATCAAGCAGAACATCGGCCTCGCCTGCATCCCAAACGATGGCGCGCTCGGCGCGTGCTTCAAGTCGCAGGGAGCGCAGCAGGTGTTGGCCGCGAACGAGTTCGTCTCGGGGGACTCGAGCACGTGCGACGGAGACTCGGGGTCGAGCGCGTTCGACCAGGGGAGCTTCGACCAGGGCAAGTGGGTGAGCTTCGGCGTTCTGTCGCGCGGGGCGGTGAGTCAAGACGGACAGACGTGCATCCAGCCGATCTACACGCGCTTCGACGCGTGGCGGGCGCTCCTCGTCGAAACGGCAGCCCTGGCGGCGTCGATGGGCGGGTATGCGCTGCCGTCGTGGGCGTCGGCCCTGCCCGACGGAGCCAATTGCAGCGACAGCGACCAGTGCGCGTCCACGAGTTGCGTCTCGACGCAGGGCGACGCGATGACCGGTGTGTGCGCCAGTCCATGCAACGGCGGCTCTTGCGCCTCAGGCCTCAGCTGCCTGGGCGGGTACTGCTTCGCGAGCCCGCCGCAGTCGCCGTCGCAAGTGGGCGGCTGCTCGGCGGTCCCGGGCGCGCCCACGACGCCCATCTCCCTTGCGGTCGGTTGGGCCGGGGTCGTGCTACTGGCCGTCGGCCGCCGACGTCGTAGGTAGCCGGGGCAACTGTCAGGTTCCGGACAGCGCTCTCCCGGGCAGACCGGACCCTCGAGGGTGTAGGGCACTGAAGGAGGGGCCTTGCGCCGCGCTGCCTTCGAGCCACCTTTGCGGGTGGGCGTCGTGGATCGGCCAATCGCGCGGCCCCCCCCAACCCTCCTGGCGCACGAGCACGGGATTTGCTGAAATGGGGTCGATGAGTCCAGCCGTCCAGCCGGCAACCGCGCGGGAGCTCCAGCATAGGGCGCGGTTCGAGGCGCTTCGCGGGCGGATCTTCGGCGAGTTGGCCCGCTCCTCGGCCCGCTGGCGTCTCACCTGGATTTTGCCCTTCAACGTGCTGGTCGTCGCGCTGCTGATCGCGCGAGGCGAGTCCGGCGGTCACGCCGTAGCGCAGTGCGTCGCCGTGGCTGCGCTCGGGGGCCTCTTCGGTGCCCAGGCGCTTACGACGCGGATGGGCGTCAAGTCCGCCGGGTTCCTGGTCGGCATTGCCAGCTACTTCACGCTCCTCGTGACCACCGGCGGACTTTCGAGCCCTCTGCTCGTCACGGGCACGCTCATCATCGTGGGCGCGGCCATCGTCGGGCCGCGCAACCGCTGGCTCAGGCCCACGGTGTTCGTCGCGTGCTTGCTGGGCTTCGTGGCCATGGCGGTGCTCTCGCGCACCGGGGTCGGGCGGCTCGCCGCGCCCCTAGCGCCCGTGGCTGGCTGGTCGACGGCGGAGTACGTCAGCGTCGCGCTCTTCGCCGCGGTCTTCACGATGGTCGGGGTCTTTCGGCTCGGCTGCATCGTGTCGCGCGGGTACGAGCGAGCCGCCCTCGAGCTGGCCGAACGGCGCGAAGAGCTCTGCACCGAGAACGAGGATCGCTCCCGCGCGCTCGAGGGCATGGCGGCCCGCCTGGCGCACGAGGTCAAGAATCCGCTGGCGGCAATCAAGGCCCTCTCGACCCACATGGCGCGCAACGCTAGCGATCCCAAGGCGGCCGAACGGCTCGCCATCGTCGCGGCCGAGGCGGACCGTCTCCAGTCGATCGTCGACGGGTTCCTGTCCTTCTCGCGGGGCCTGGACGACCTAAACCTCGCGCCCACGCGTCCGTTCGAGGTGGCTCGCGAGCTTTCGGTGCTCCTCGAGACGCGCGCGCAGGAGGCGGGGGTCGCGATCGACGTCCGGGGCGACGAAGGACTCGCGCTCGACGCGGATCCGCGCAAGTTGCGGCAGGTCCTGCTGAACCTGGTGCTCAATGCCCTTCAGGCGTCTCCGCAGGGGGCCCGGGTCGGGATCGCCGTGGAGCGGGCCTGCGAAGGGGCTCGGATCACGGTGCATGACGACGGATCGGGGATGACGCCGGAGGTCCTCGAGCGAATTCGGAAGCCTTACTTCACGACGAAGGAGGGCGGTACGGGCCTCGGGGTCGTCGTCGCTCGCGGGCTCGTCGAGCAGCACGGGGGGCGACTGGAGTTCACGAGCAGCCCGGGCAAGGGGACGACCGTAGTGATCATGCTGCCTTCCAAGGCAACGCCCTGCCAGAGGCTGCCCAACCCCTCTCGCGCCGTGGAGCGCGAGCCCGAGGCCGAGACGTCGAAGCCAGCCGTGCTCGGCGCCCGCTGAAGCATGAGCCGCGTCCTCGTCATCGACGACGATGCGTCGCTCAGATTCACGCTCGAAGCGGTACTCAGCGATGCGGGATTCGTGGTCGAGGCATGCGATGGCGGGCCCAGCGCGCTATCGGCGTTCGAGATCCGGGGCGCCGACGTCGTCCTGACCGATCTGGCGATGCCCGGAATGGACGGCATGCAGGTGCTCGAAAGGATGCGAGCGAACGACCCGAGCGTCCCCGTCTTGATGCTCACGGCGCACGGGTCGGAGCGGGCCGCTGTCGCCGCGATGAAGGCGGGTGCCTGGGACTACATACCCAAGCCGTTCGACCCGGACGATCTGGTACTCGCGGTCCGCCGCGCGGTCGAATGGCGCGAGCTGCGCCTGCAGAACGCACGCCTGCGTACCGAGGCCGCGCTGGGGCGCACGATAGTGGCCGAGAGCCCTGCCATGCAGCGCGTGATGGACGTGGTGACGCGGGTCGCGCCGAAGGACGTCACCGTGCTGCTCACAGGCGAAAGTGGCGCCGGCAAAGACGTCGTCGCGAACGTGCTGCACGCGCACTCGCGCCGCGCCGACAAGGCGCTCGTGCGGTTCAACGCGGCGGCGATCCCGAGCGAGCTCGCCGAGGCGGAGCTCTTCGGCCATGCGCGGGGCGCCTTCACCGGCGCGCAAGGCGCGCGCCTCGGGTACTTCCAGCAGGCTCACAAGGGCACGCTGTTCATCGACGAGATCGGCGAGCTCCCCCTCGGCATTCAGGCCAAGGTGCTGCGAGCGCTCCAGTCGGGAGAGGTCCAACAGGTCGGCGGTCGGCCCGAGATCGTCGACGCGCGACTCATCGCCGCCACCAACCGTGACCTTGCCGCGGACGTCAAGGCAGGACGTTTCCGTGAAGACCTCTTCTACCGGCTGAACGTGGTGCCCATTCGCGTTCCGCCCCTTCGCGAACGGCCCGAGGACGTCGAGCCGCTTGTCCGAAACTTCGTCCGGAGTTACGCCGATCGCTACGGAATGGGCCCCGTCGAGGTGGAGCCCGCGCTCGTCGACGCGCTGCGCGCCAACAGCTGGCCCGGAAATGTACGCGAGGTCGAGAACACGGTCGCGCGGCTCCTCGCGCTCGCCCCGGACGAGCGCGTGACGCTGGCCCTCTGGCGGTCGCTTTCGGAGGGAGGCGCGTCCACTCCGTCCGTGCCGCCGCCGGCCGCGGGGGATCCTGGTCCGGGTCGGCCGCTTCGGGCCCGCGTCGAAGCGTTCGAGCGCGCGCTCATCGCCGAGGCGTTCGAGGCGGCCGCGCGAAACCAGAGCGAGACGGCGCGACGTCTGGGCGTTTCGAGGCCCGCGCTCATCGAAAAGCTGCACAAATACGGTCTCGTCGGGAAATGACTCGCCGGCGGTTCGCGACGCTGTTCCTCGCGGCGGCGCTTGGGTCTTGCTGGCGACGTCAGGCCGCGCCGGCGAAGACCGATGGCCCACGTATCGTGTCGATCACTCCGGCCGCCACGGAGACCCTCTTCGCGATCGGCGCCGCCGACCAGGTCGTCGGGCGGTCGAGCTTCTGCGATTGGCCTCCAGAGGCAACGAACCTCCCGGCCGTCGGCGGGGTCGTCGACGTCGACCTCGAACGCATCTTGGAGCTCCGCCCGAGTCTGGTCGTCGGCGTACCCGGTCCTCCGTCGGCCGATCGACTGACCGATTGGCTAGGCGCCCGTGGCGTCGCGACTTGGTTCCCCTCGGTCGACTCGTTCGCGGCGATCGACACGATGATCCGCGAGCTCGGCGCACGGACGGGTCACGGTACGGAGGCCGGGCGCGTCGTCGACGACGTCGACGCGCGCATCGCGGGAGTGGAGGCCCGGATCGCGCACGACCGAACGCCCCGCGTCCTGTTGGTCTTCGATCCGTCGCCGCCCGTCACTGCCGGGCCGAAGAGCTTCGCCGACGAGATGATCCGTCGGGCTCACGCG
>Ga0209168_10002261_pt1 | contig 14113 bp, 8 predicted proteins | sample Coa_R1_FD_187156 | JGI IMG/M metagenome (GOLD analysis project Ga0209168, IMG submission 187156) | Surface soil microbial communities from Centralia Pennsylvania, which are recovering from an underground coalmine fire - Coalmine... | ecosystem: Environmental > Terrestrial > Soil > Unclassified ... | reverse complement strand
CGGCTTCCACAACTTCGGATTCAGATTCGTGTTCAAGTTCATGGCCAGCAGTTTCCGGTTCGCTTGTTTGCAGGGGATAGGCAATCGGCGCGGCGCTGAGGAAAGCTTCACTCGGCAGTGACGCAGCAATTGGTTCGTCGCGTTTATCCTCGACAGCTTCTCTCGCCGAAGGTGATGCATAAAGCGAATTCGGCAATCCGGACGGAGCTTGAAAAGAGGATTCACCGCGCCCGGCGTCGTGCACGAAATCAGTTGATGTCCGCGGTTCGGCTGGAACCGCCTGCGTTCCTGCAGCAGCTTCAACAGGCGGCGCGGCCGGAGATGGCGGGGCGGGAATGCGATCCTTGTATTTAGCCAGCGATTCGCCCGGCAAAATGATTGGCTGATAATCAGCCGGAGGCGGTTCGTACGGTTGCGACTCGCGCGGCCGGGAATCAAACGGTTTTGGCGAAGCATATTTCGACGGCGGCAAATCGCGGCCCTGTTGCCGGCCACGCCCGCCACCTTGGCGGCCCCAACGGCGATTGCGTCCGCCGCGTCCACCACGGTCGTTAAATCCGCCACGTCCGCGATCTTGTCTTTGCTCGAAAGGCCGCTGCGGGCGTTGAACCGGAGGAGCGGGTTGCACGGCGGCATTCGAGACGACGTGTGCGGCCGACTCTGCCGGCGGCGCGCCCGATTCGGTCGCAGCACTCGGCGGAAGAACAGAGTCAAATTGATGTTCTGACGCTTCGCTTGAAGCGTCCTGAGGATGCAATGCCGCCGCATCATCTATCGGTTCATGCGCACCGCCGGCGTTAGTCGTCGAAGGGGCAAACACTTCGCCCACCGGCTGTGGCGCCTTTTGGAATTTGGGCTCCACCGGCGCAGCAACGTGATCGTAGTCTTCCAGATGTTCCAGGAAATCGCTGACGTACAGGAAGGCGTCGCTATCGAGGCCAATATCCACGAAGGCCGACTGCATACCAGGAAGAACTCGTGTGACGCGGCCTTTGTAGAGACTTCCGACTAAAGCAAATTCTTTTTCGCGTTCAATATAAATTTCACAAAGCTGTCCATCTTCCACAATTGCGACCCGGGTCTCGTGCGGGGTCGCCGAAATCACCAGCTCCTTCGACATGAAAACTCCTCGGAGGGCATCGCCACAATCCGGCTCGGCGCACAAACGAACGCTCCATCCCGCGCAGCGGGATCGCCGGGGAAGTCAACCATTGGGATCTTCCGTAGGGCATGCGATGCAAGCCTCACCATCAAAATTTTCTTTCCGGCGGGCCGCTCGCTCCATACACAGCGCGGCGCTGGCCGAAAAGCAAAGCCGCAAGCTCAGTTGACGAAACGCCGGATGCGGACGTTCATCACGAGCCCTAATGCCAAAAAGACAAACAGTGTGGCTGACCCGCCATAACTCATGAGTGGAAGCGGAATCCCGGTGACCGGCATATATCCAATCACCATAGCCACATTCACCAGTACGTGAAAACCTAATACTGCCGCTACGCCCATTGTCAGGAACATCCCCGCGCGATCATGCGCGCGCTGGGCGTTCTGGACCAGCCGTAACAGCAGGAACATATAGAGCAGCAGCGCGACGAAAACTCCTGCAAATCCTAATTCTTCCGCAAGCGCCGCCAGGATAAAATCCGAATACCTTACGGGCACGAAGCCTAACTGATTTTGGCTTCCATTGCCAAGTCCTTTGCCCCAAAATCCGCCGGAGCCAACTGCAATCTTGGATTGCAGGATTTGATATCCCGCGCCGCGAGGGTCATCTTCCGGCCGAAGGAATGTTGTTACACGATCCTTCTGGTAAGGCTTCAGGAAGTGCCAACCTACGGGCAACATCAGCGCGGCCAACGCCAGTATAGCAAGGGCGTGCTTCCATTGCAGCCCGGCCAAGTATGCTCCTATGGCCGCCAGCGGCACCAGCACTAAAGCCGTTCCAAGATCCGGCTGCAGCATGATCAACCCGAGAGGCAACCCCACTACGGCAGCTGCCTTTACTAGATCACCCAGGCTCAGTTCCTCGGTGCGCACTTCCGCAAAGAAGCGCGCCATAACGATAATTATAATCAACTTGACCAGTTCTGACACCTGTAAAAAGCCGCCCAGGATGGGCAGCCACCGCTTGGCGCCAAAACGTGTATGCCCCATAGCCAGCACCGCGATCAGCGCAATTATCGCGACCAGGTACAGCATCGGAGCCTGCTCCATGATCCTGTGGTAGTCCACACGAGAAATCACCAGCATTAGAATCGCGCCCAGCCCGATCCAGTACATCTGGTGCGTATGCATGCCCGCAAGATGGCTTGCATGCGTCGCGGACCAGATCTCCAGCACTCCGATGCCGCAAATGGCGAACGCGGTGGCCAGCAGCCACCAGTCGTAATCGTTGATACTTGCTCCTTGTTTCATGGCCTCACGATCCTGCTTCCTTCAATTCACAGGACAAAAATCTTGCTCCACAATTTCTCAGCGAGTCGCTTTCGGGCTCGCGGCGCCCGGCGCAGCCTGCGCTGCAGCCCGTCCGACGTCCGTTCGGGTGTCTGTCAGTGACGGATCATCCACCGAGGTCGGCACAATTTCGGGCCGTTTCTCTTTCACTGTGTATATCTGATCTTTATGGCCGGACTTTTTATCGTAATACGCCTTGACGATATCGCGGACCACGGGCCCTGCCGTTGTTCCTCCGTGCTCGCTGCTGCCTTGGACCACTGCCGCAATCACGATCTCCGGGTTGCGTCGCGGCGCGTAACCCACGAACCACCCGTTGGTTTCTTTGCCCTTCTTTCCCATGCGGTTTCCCGCCTCATAGCTCATCAGCTGCGCCGTCCCCGACTTGCCTGAAAACTCGATGTTCTGAAGTTTCAAGCTTGCTCCGGTTCCGCCCTCATTGATGACGCCATACATTCCCTGCGTGACCTGCTCGACCGTGTCATCGGAAAGCGGAAAGTGATCCGGCTTCGCTGTGAAATTCTTCAGCAGATGTGGCTGCACCAGTTCGCCACCGTTTGCCACCGCCGCGATCATGCGCACAAGCTGAATCGGAGTGACAGTAACCGCACCTTGGCCGATGGACACCGAGATGGTTTCGCCTGCGTACCATTTGTGATGGTAAACGCGCTGCACCCATTCTTCTGAAGGAATCAGCCCCGTTTCCTCGCTGGGCAAGTCGATTCCGGTGCGCCGGCCGAGGCCCAATCCCGTAGCGTACTCATGAATCCGTTCGATTCCCATGCGCTGTCCGATGGTGTAAAAGAAAACGTCACAGGAATCCACAATGGCCTTGTGGAGATTGGTTACGCCGTGTCCCGCTGGCCGCCAGCAGTGAAAGATGCGCCCGTAGAAATCAGCGTGTCCAGGACAAAATGCCGTGAAATCCTCGGGGAGCGCCTTGGATTCAAGCATTGCGGTGGCCATCACGATTTTGAATACAGATCCGGGAGCCAGCTGCGCTTGAATCGCGCGATTCAGCAGCGGCGTCCGCGGATCGGTGTTGAGAGATCGCCATTCGGCTGCCGGAATGCGTACCGCAAAGTCGTTGGGATCAAATGTGGGACGGCTGACCATTGCCAGGATTTCGCCGGTTCGCCCATCCATAGCTATGACCGCGCCTTCTTTATCGGCCATGTAAGTATCCGCAACGGCTTGCAGGTCGTAGTCGATGGTCAGTTGGATGGGCTTGCCAGGAATGGCGTCCTGCTGTTCCAGGCGGCCAACTTCCTTTCCAATGCTGTTCACGATCACTCGACGCAAACCGTCCGTGCCCATGAGCGTTTCGTTATACATTCGCTCCAGGCCGGCTTTTCCGACGGTATCTCCAGGTTTCAGTTTGGAGTCCGAGGCGTCGACTTGTTCGGCGCTGACCTCACCGACATAGCCAACTGCGTTTGCCAGCATATCGCCGTGCGGATAACGGCGGCGGTGAACCATGAGCATTTCGAGCACAGGGATGTCAGCGCGATGGGATTCGATGAATGCGATGTCGGAGGGGCTTGCTTCGGGCTTGATAATGATGGGCTGGAATTTCGGCATGGCCCGAGCCGCATCAATTTCTTGCTTCAATTCTTCCATTGTCATGCTCAGGCCGTCGGCGATTTGCGGGAGCAGTTTCTCAACCTGCCCGGGGGCGTCGCGCAGCAGAAGCACGCTGAAGGATGGATAGCTGTCCACCAGGACGCGCCCTTCGCGATCAAGCATGGATCCGCGCGGAGCGATGATGGGAATTGAGCGCACACGGTTGCGCTCGGCCAGCTGTGCGTAACGGTCCGAATCGATAATCTGCAGCTTCCAGAAACCGAACAGCAGAAGCGCAATCATTCCGACGATAACGTAGGAGGTGACGGCCAGGCGTCCCTGGGGCATGCGCTTATCATTTTGAAATGAAACTGGCAACTTCACTCCGCGGCGTCTATCACAGCGCGCAAACGGCTAAATTGATCCTCTATCTAAGCGTCATTCACACTAGCATTTGCACCATGCGTCCGCAAGACGCAGCGCGACCTATCGGATAACTGTACTTTGTAGCACAGGCTTCAGCCTGTGTGCTCTTACCCCGATACAAAGCAAAACCCACACAGGCTGAAGCCTGTGCTACTGGGGGCGTCGAGGCGATCACGACGGCTTGCGGAACTTATCCAGCAGGGGAAATAGCCCCATAGCGATGGTCGCGTTTACCACCGAAGCTATCAGGATCGGTAGGCTTAGGTAGGCCTCGCCCTGCTGCGCCAGCAATAGCCGGCTCATCAACGCGAACACGGCGTGGTGGAACAGGTAGAATCCAATCGTCAGAATGAACCGGGCGATCGGGTGTTCGACATCCAGGCGTGCGCCGATCGAGGAGGCCACAAATCCCACCAGTGTTTTTGCGATTCCGTAAAGTCCCAGCGGCGTGCGGCTCAAGCTGTCCTGCAGAAGCCCGATCACCATTCCCAGCATCAATCCCGAGGACGGATTGCGCTTACTGAGGGCAAAATACAGCGTGACCAGCAGCGGCAATTCCAGATAATGGACCCACCCGGCGTGAACGGGAAAAAATGCCTGCACCACCAATGCCAGCACCACGGCGGCTGGAACTACTCCGCCGTAATACTTGTGCACTTCAATGTGGGGCTCAGGCCCTATGTATATTTCTGTGCTTTCCATTTTCTTTTTCTCAGTCTTTCTAAATCAACTATTGCGCGGTCGCGGGAGTTTTAGCTGTCGTGGGAGGCGCCGCAGGGCTCGTTTCCGCTTCCTTCTTTAGATCCAAATCCTGTCGTGTGAGCAAAATTAGAACTTCTTCCAGACGATCCAGATGTGCGGCTGGCTTCAGCACGATCTTCATGAATGGAGCCTTGCGGTCCTCGGTGGCCTGAACAACGGTGGCGACCGGCAAATCTTTTGGGAAAATTCGATCCTGGCCCGAAGTCAAAACCACTTCGCCGGGCGTTACCTTGGCGTCGTTACTGACATAATCCATCGCCAGTTCCGGTTTGCCCGAGCCTTTCACAACTCCCTGCGTCCGGGTGTTCGCCAGCAGTGCGCCCACGCCACTGTCTTTATCGCCAAGCAGGAGCACCTGCGAAATGTCCGGGTAAACAGCAAAAACTTTTCCAACCACGCCGTCCGGCGTGATGACTCCCATATCGCGGCGAATGCCGTCACGTGAACCTCGATCGATGTTGACCACCAGGCTTCCGGAGTCCGGGCTGCCCCCGATCACATGCGCGGCGGTCATCGGAACTTCCTCATGGCTGTGGCGGAATTTCAGCATGGCGGCGAGACGATCAGCTTCAAGTGCGCGTCCTTCGAGCTCGGCGTTCCGCACTTTCAGGCGATCCAGTTCCGAGCGCAACGATTCATTGTCCTTCCTGGTGTTTCGCAAGCTGACGTAGTCGCCCCAGCCATGCTCGAAATTGTAAAGAATCCAGGATCCTACACGCTGCACGGGTGAAATCAGTTCCACGGCCCAAACGCGGATCAGACGCACTTGCCGCTCGCTCTTGATCTGCGTAGCGAGCAGCAATATCTGCGCGATGACGACGGCCGCGAGCAGCGTCGTGGATTTATGTCGTGAGGGAATCTCGATCATTGGAAATACTGCCAGCCCTTGAAAATTTTCAGCGATTTCTGTCGCGACTCATCGCTCGTTGCGACTAATCGATTTTCGTTAATCGATGGAGACCAGACGTAGCAGCCGGAAATCGCTCAACATCTTTCCTGTGCCCAGCACGACCGATGCCAGCGGATCGTCCGCGATGGACACCGGCAATCCTGTCTCTTCACGGATGCGCTTATCCAGATTCTTCAGCAGCGCGCCGCCCCCAGTGAGTACGATGCCGCGATCGCTGATGTCGGCTGAAAGCTCCGGCGGTGTGCGCTCGAGCGCTACACGGCAGGCGTTTAATATGGTCGCCACGCACTCGGAGAGCGCTTCGCGAATTTCGCTGTCATCAATCGTGACAGTTCGCGGCACGCCTTCGATCAAATTACGGCCCTTCACTTCCATCGTCAGCGGCTTTTCCAGCGGATAGGCCGACCCAATTTCCATCTTGATTTGCTCGGCGGTCCGCTCGCCAACCAGCAAATTGTATTTGCGCTTCAAATAGTGCATGACGGCTTCGTCCATCTCATTGCCTGCAACGCGCACCGACCGCGAATAGACGATCCCGCTCATGGAAATGACGGCAATGTCGGTCGTGCCTCCCCCGATGTCCACGACCATGTTGCCCGAAGGTTCTTCAATGGGAAGTCCCGCGCCGATCGCCGCCGCCATTGCTTGCTCGACCAAATATACCTCGCTGGCGCGAGCGCGATACGCCGAGTCCTGCACCGCGCGCTTCTCCACTGGCGTGATTTCGCTGGGTACTCCGATAACGATGCGTGGATGCACGAGGACGCGCCGGTTGTGCGCCTTCTGGATGAAGTAGGTGAGCATCTTTTCCGTCACCTTGAAATCGGCGATAACGCCATCCTTCATCGGCTTGATGGCCACAACATTGCCCGGCGTGCGGCCGAGCATGTCTTTCGCGTCCTTACCCACTGCCACGACTTCGCCGCTGTTCTTATTGATGGCTACGATCGAGGGCTCGTTCACGACGATGCCCTTGCCCTTGGAGTAGACCAGCGTATTGGCCGTGCCCAAATCGATCGCCAGGTCGGAAGAAAACAAACTAAAGACCGACCGAAGGCTGTATCCATTCTTGTTCATTGTCCCCTCAGTTCCGGGCGGCTCGAGAGATCTGCGGTTGCCGCGCATCGGAGTGCGCCCGGCTGCGCCTTGGATGCATCGTGCCGGTTGTCTTGCTACGGAACTACAACTTCCACACGTTTGATCGCGATGCCGCCCCGGCGATTCTGTCCGGTGACGGCAATCGTATGGCTGCCACGCCCCAACGACGGTGTAAAATATTTGAACGAGCCGTCCGGATGTATATCCGCTACGGATTCACCATTAATGATAAGTGCCGCGCCTGGCTCGGTGCGGCCGCTAATCTCCACTACGTTACCATGCAACTCGGTGGGCCCGATTTCCAGCATCATTTCCTGGCCCTTGCCTTGTGTCGCGAGTGTAAACTTGAACGTGTCGCTTGCTGCGCTGACGTGCTTCTGCGCATCCGTGGCCATCACATCCCAGAAGTAATCGCCCGGCTCAAATCCACTTATATCCGCCGAGGTGCCCGCCAGCTTCCGGTCTTCCACGATGCGTGAGAACATTGACGTCGTGCTGACGCGAATCTCGTAGCTCACCGCTTCTGGCACCGGCTTCCACTCAAAATGCACTGGTGAATGTTTCGGATCCGGGACACTTAAGGGCTGCAGGTTCAAAGGTTCAGCCAACTCCGGCGGGGCCAGCACATTCGTTTTCGTGACCGTGCCGCCGTCCGAAGGCACGGTGACGCGCTCCCATTTTCCGATCTCCACATGTTGGTGCCCATCCGTCGTCGCCAATTCCGCTGTACCAGCCGATACAGTGATATCGGCCTGATTGGTCTTTGGATCACTGCGCACAGCCGCACGGCTGTTTTGTTGCACGGATGCCACCGCATTGGAGAAGGAAACTTCGGCCTTGGATTTGGGAGATTCCCATGTGCCGGTAGCCAGATCCACCGCTCCGGAGGTGATATGCATGGCGACGCGTGTTTCGCTGTCGCGCCCAACGGAGTTTTCTTCCACGGTCACGAGCGTATCGGCTTGCACAGTGTAAGTCGTGCCGTCCGCGAAGTTGACGCGTGCCGCTCCGTCTCCGCTGGTTTGTATCAAATCGCCCTTGTCCAAAGTCATGCGATAATCCGCCGTGACCCATTGGACGGAGTTCACTTTCTTGACCTGAACCTTGCCGTCCAAATTGACAAACTTTGCCTGCTTCGCACTGAGCTCGGCGTTGGCGCTCGCGCCGCCCCCCAGCGCTTTGGAGACTTTAGTGATGGTCCCGCTGAAAGATTCCGGGTAGATCAAATACAGCGTGGCGCATATGATTGCGAAACCCAACACCATATAGAGCGCGACGGTGCGGTAGGTAACAGTTTTCCAATAGACCTGAACAGTTGAGACCTTTGGACCCTGCACACCGGGATTTCTTTGATTCTGCATTTGACTATTTGCGGATTTTTACCCGATTTTAAAATTTAGCATAGCGCCCAAACGCCGCCTACAACGCAAGACCCGAGTGTTTCCCGCAGCGCAATACTCTCGTGAATGGGTGTGTGCAAGCTAACTCAGCGGCGAGTGGGCGTCCGGCATCAGGAAGCCCCGTAATCTACAGGAACTAAATGAGATAGGAGTCTAAATGGGGCTTTGGCTAATCGGCGGGAGCGCTTGCTTGCGTCGCGTCGGCGGCCGTCGAGCCCGTAAGGCGTCTCGCAAGCCGGTCGAAAGCGAGATACACGACAGGTGTGGTGAACAATGTCAGCGCCTGGCTGAAAATCAAACCGCCGACGATCGCGATTCCCAAGGGACGTCGCAGCTCCGCGCCAGTTCCTCCACCGAGCGCCAACGGCAGGCCGCCCAGCATGGCCGCCATGGTGGTCATTAAAATTGGCCGGAAACGCAGCAGGCATGCCTGATAAATCGCATCCACCGGACTCTTGCCTCCCTTGCGCTCTGCTTCGAGCGCAAAGTCAATCATCATGATCGCATTTTTCTGCACGATGCCGATCAGCAAAATAATTCCTATCAGTGCGATCACGCTGAAATCGGTTTTGGTAATTAAGAGAGCCAGCAACGCGCCAACGCCCGCGGAGGGCAGCGTGGACAGAATTGTGATCGGGTGAATGTAACTTTCATACAGCACGCCCAGCACGATATACACCGTCAGCAGCGCCGCCAGGACGAGGACAGGTTCGTTGGCGAGAGAAGCTTGAAACGCCTGAGCCGTTCCTTGGAACCCGGCATGGATGCTGGCCGGCAAGCCAATCTCCTGCTGGGCTGTCTTGATGGTATTCACCGCTTGCCCGAGTGAAACGCCCTCCGCCAGGTTAAAGGAAAGCGTTACGACAGGGAATTGCCCTTGATGGTTCACTGCGATCGGAGCCGACTCGGTGGAAAAGTGCGAGAAGGCGCTGAGCGGCACCTGTGTACCGTTCGATGAATGTACGTAAATCTCCTTCAGGGCATCCGGATTCTGCTGGAAGGCCGGATCGACTTCGAGAATGACGTGGTACTGGTTCAATTGCGTGAAAATGGTGGACACCTGACGCTGGCCAAAAGCGTCGTACAACGTGTCGTCGATCGTTTGCGGCAAGATACCCAGGCGCGATGCGGTATCGCGATCGATTGCGATCGTCGCTTGTAATCCGCGATCCTGCTGGTCGCTGGCTACATCGCGCAATTGCGGCAATGCCTGAAGTTTGGCGAGCAGCTTGGGAGCCCACTCCGAGAGTTCCTTGCCATCCGCGTCTTCCATTGTGTATTGGAATTGGGTGCGGCTGATCCTGTCTTCCACCGTCAGATCCTGCACCGGCTGCATGTACAGCGTAATTCCTTTCACGTCGTTGAGTTTGGTTTGCAGCCTGCGGATAATCGTGGGAGCGTCATCGGTTCGTTGTTCCCGAGGCTTCAGGTTAATTTGGATGCGCCCGCTGTTGGGCAGCATGTTTGTGCCGTCGATGCCGATGAAAGAGGACAGGCTCACCACATCCGGATCCTGCTGGATTGTTTTGGCCAGAGCCTGTTGCCTTTCCGCGAGTGCCGGAAACGACAGCGTCGCCGGAGCTTCGGAAACGCCCAGTATTACGCCGGTATCCTGCACGGGAAAAAAGCCCTTGGGAATAATGAGGAACAGAAAAATAGTCAGCGCCAAAGTTCCGACGGTAACCACCAAAGTGGCAGGCTGGTGCTGCAGCACAAATCGCAGAATGACTGAATAGCGATCGATGATCCAGTTCAGAGAATTTTCCGAGGCCCGGTAAAACCAATTTTTATCCGCTTCTTTTTGGTGGCGCAGGATCTTGGCGCTCATCATTGGCGTCAGCGTAAGCGAAACGACTGCCGAAACCAGAATCGTTACGCTCAGTGTGACGGCAAACTCCTGGAACAGCCGGCCTACGACATCGGACATGAACAGCAGCGGAATCAGCACGGCGATCAGCGAAACCGTGAGCGAGAGAATCGTGAACCCGATCTGTTCCGAGCCTTTCAGCGCGGCCTCCAGCGGAGACTCGCCCTCTTCGATGTAGCGCGTGATGTTCTCGATCATCACGATCGCGTCGTCCACGACGAAGCCGGTCGAAATCGTCAGCGCCATCAGTGACAGGTTATCCAGGCTGTACCCGAGCAGATACATCACGCCGAACGTGCCCACGAGAGATAGCGGCACGGCCACGCTGGGAATGGAAGTTGCGGACAGATTGCGCAGAAAGAGAAAAATCACCATGACCACGAGTCCAACGGTCAACATCAGTTCAAACTGCACATCTTTTACCGACGCGCGGATTGTCGTCGTCCGGTCAGTCAAAATCGAAACCTGAACGGAAGAAGGCAGCGTCGCCTTCAACTGGGGCAGTAGATTCTGGATGCGATCGACAACGTTGATGATGTTCGCGCCGGGTTGCCGCTGGATGTTAACGATCACAGCGGGCTTATCATTTTGCCAGGCGGCCTGCTTCACGTTTTCCGGGCCATCGATGACGTTGGCCACGTCCATGATTCGTACCGGCCCGCCATTTTTGTAAGCAATGACGACCGGTTTGTACGAGTCACTGGTAAGTAACTGGTCGTTCGCCCAAATCGTAAATGCCTGGCGAGGGCCATCCAGATTGCCCTTGGCCTGATTCACGTTCGCCTGCGCGAGCGCGACGCGCAAATCTTCAAGGCTCATTCCGTACGAAGCCAGCGCCGTCGGATTGGCTTGAATGCGAACAGCCGGTTTCTGGCCGCCGCTGATGCTCACGAGACCCACGCCGGGCAATTGCGAAATTTTCTGCGAGAGAACCGTGTCCGCCAGGTCCTCGAGTTTCATCAGAGGCAAAGTATCAGACGCCAGCGCCAGCGTGATGACGGGCGTGTCCGCCGGATTTGTCTTGCTGTAAATCGGCGGGTTCGGAAGATTGGTGGGCAGAAACGTGGATGCGGAATTAATCGCCGCCTGCACTTGTTGCTCTGCGATATCTATATTCAGGTCCAACACAAATTGCAGCGTAATCAGCGACGCCCCCGATGAACTCGTTGAGGTCATCTGATTGAGTCCCGGCACTTGCCCGAATTGCCGTTCGAGCGGCGTGGTCACCGACGAGGCCATTACGCTGGGACTTGCTCCGGGGTAGAACGTAAGAACCTGAATTGTGGGGTAGTCAACCTGCGGCAGCGCGGAAACTGGAAGTTGCCGGTAGGCTGCCAGACCGGCCAGCAAAATGCCCGCCATCAGCAATGACGTAGCAACCGGACGGAGAATAAATGGTTTTGATGGATTCATTTTTCTTGGCGGGCTCCACGCTTAGAAGTCCTTCAGTTGAGCCCTTCACGGGAGACGCCTGAAGTAAAGCCCCAGCGTAAGCATTCAGTGTAAAAATGCAGCCCGCCACCTTAGTTCTGTTTCCCGGCTTTCCCTGCTCTGTTGGATCCCGGCGCTCCTGCAGCCCCGCCCGCATCTCCAGGCTTCGCTCCCCCGTTCGGCCGCGAATCTTGGCCTGCAGATCCACTCGGCGAAGCGCCGCCATTATTAGCGCCGCCTGCGCCTGCGCCATGAGCCTCTACAGTCGCGCCTGACTGCAGCCTGTCCTGTCCATCGACAACCACCAGGTCGCCTTCGGAAACTCCGCTGGCGATTAGTGAAATATTCCCCTGCGTCATGTCTACTTTCACGGGCTGCATGTACGCGTGTCCATTCTTGACCGTGTACACGTAGGTCCCCTGCGCGCCTCGCTGGACGGCAGCCAGCGGAATAACAATGGCATTCTTTCGAACAGTCAGCATCAGCCGCACATTGATGAACTGATTCGGCCAAAGGGAGAGATCGTGGTTGTCGAATTCGCCCTTGAAACGCACAGTCCCAGTACTCGGATCGATTTGGTTGTCGATCGTCAACAGTTTGCCGGAGGCAAGTTTAACTTGATCGTCGCGGCTGTAGGCTTCGACCGCTAACTGCTCATGTTTCATGTGATGCAGCACTTCCGGCAGACTGTCCTCGGGTAACGTAAACAAGGTGGCGATAGGTTGTACCTGCGTGATAACCACCAGGCCGTTTGGATCCGATGCATGGATCATGTTGCCCTGATCGGTAAGGCGCAGTCCGACGCGCCCGCTCAAAGGCGCGGTGATTCGGCAGTAGGCGAGCTGCAATTTTTGATTGTCGATTTGCGCTTGATCCGCGCGTATGGCTCCCTCAAGCTGCCCGACGGCCGCGTTCTGCGTATCCACCTGCTGTTGGGCGACTACGCCTTCCTTGCGCAGTTGGTCGTAACGCGCGTAGTCGACTCGGGCATTGTTGAGCTGCGCCTGGTCGCGAGCCAGTTGTCCCTGCATTTGCTCGAGTGCCACCTGGAAGGGCCGGGGATCGATTTCCGCAAGGAGATCGCCTTCCCGAACAAACTGGCCTTCCGTAAAATAAACCTTCTCGAGCTGTCCATCGACTCGGCTCTTCACGGTGACGGTATTAAACGGAGTAACCGACCCCAGCCCGGAGAGATAGTAGGGAACATCCTCTTTAAGCGCCGGCGCTACTGCTACCGACACCACCGCCGACCCCCCGCCCCCCTTGCCGCCTGGCCCCGGAGCCGCTTTGCTTTCCGCCGCAGCGCGTGATCGGTAGTAAAAATATCCCCCGCCCGCGAGAACAATGAGTACGAGAAGCCAGATCCAACCTTTTTGTCGCGGTGCGTCAGCCTCTTCGTGGGGAGGACGAAATTGCGATGGAGGTTGCGGCACTCGATCTTGTACAGAGTCAGGAATTGCCATATCGTCCTATAATTTCAAACTTCCTATTCAAACGTCGTCTCAGGTGCTTATTACTGGACGCGCCCGGTAGACGCCAGGTTACGTCACAATCCTTATTACCCTATCGTTTATCCAGCCTAAATTCATCAACGATTTTCCCGGTTCGAGGTCCCAGCATGTGCCCAGGAGCCAAACGAGAGTACAAAGTTAAGCCGAATTGATGGTGCCAAGGCTCTCAGTCGTAATACGAAACCGACGCCAGCGAAGTTTCGGACCTTATCGTAAAGTGTCGTTTTGCCCTCTTGAACTCGTTAGCAACCTCTCAGCCATGCTCTCGGCCGATTGATCTTTACTATGCGTGACATCCGAGCTTCGGCATTGCGTCCGAATCGCTGTGCAGGTATGGTACGGCATGGTCAAAGAAGTTGCAGAGAGTGCGGACGGGGTTGAACTTCCGCAGACCGCAAGTTATGGATTGCGGCGGGGCGTTCTGTCTCCGATGGAAACGCTTGCGCAGTCCGTTTCCACCATCGCTCCCACCGCGACTCCTGTCGCCACCGTACCTCTGGTCTGCGCTCTCGCCGGCAATGGCACTTGGCTCGCGTATGTTTTGGCGACTTGCGCCGTTCTGCTGGTCGCCTTGTGCGTGAGTAAGTTTGCGCGCTACTCGGCATCGCCCGGATCGCTCTATTCCTACGCTTCGTCGGTTCTCCCGCCAGAGTTTGGCGCCATCGCCGCTTGGAGCTTGCTGTTAGCCTATGTT
>Ga0209168_10002260_pt1 | contig 14114 bp, 10 predicted proteins | sample Coa_R1_FD_187156 | JGI IMG/M metagenome (GOLD analysis project Ga0209168, IMG submission 187156) | Surface soil microbial communities from Centralia Pennsylvania, which are recovering from an underground coalmine fire - Coalmine... | ecosystem: Environmental > Terrestrial > Soil > Unclassified ... | reverse complement strand
TTTCAAGATTTCCGGCGACGCCTCATCCATTGCGAGCGGCTCATGGCAACTGTTGCAATCCTGGGCGATGGTCTTACCATCTCCGGCTGTATGGGAGCCGTCGTGACAACGAAAACATCCTGGAAAATCTGTGTGCCCCAGATTGTTCGGGTAGGTACCCCAAGTTACCTTCAGGTCCGGAAAAACATTGCGGTTGTAAATTGCGAGAACGGCCTCACCTGCCTGGTGGATGTCCGATGAACGCGCCGCATAAACGTCTGGATAGCTCTGCTGATAGAAGGCAGAGAGCGCCGTTGGTAATTTCGCAGCCGCTTCCGCACTTGTCTCGTAGTTAGCCCTCAGCAATTCAACAGTTTTCTTCTTGATATAGGGCAGGCCTGCAGCAATGTTGCCAAGCGCGAGCGCTTGGTCCACGGCTCGTTCCGGCAAGTCGAAGGTATGCGTCGGTCGGTTATGACAGTCCACGCATTGCATGTCGAATTGAGGAAGTACCGTCGCCGAGTTCGGCGCCGCTTCCGCAGTGACAAAATGCCGGACCTCTCCTTTCTCTGTATTTCGGTATTCGACCCATGGAATGGTCTGCCGATTCGCGTCAGCTGCTGCAAAACGGATGTGAACGCCAGGACCAAAGTGTGCACCGTGAATACCGGAGATTCGGTTCCCGCCCACCAACATCAGGAGAACAGTTTCCGATCGTGTATTCGCTTCGTCGTCGGCGTACTTGCTGAATACGCGCAGTCGCACACCACTGAACTTCTGCGGCCAATGGCACTTCTCGCAGGTCTCTCTAGCTGGTACGAGACGATTGCTCTCCAAAGCGGAAGGAATTGGCCTTGGACTGGTCTTTAGCACGGTTTCAACCAGCTGACGAATTCCGCTGGTCTTGCTGCTGATCCACCCGGATGCACCGGGAGCCACGTGACACTCGACGCATTCCACCCTAGAGTGGGGCGAATTCTGATAGGCAGCTAGTTCAGGGCTCATCGTGTGGCAGGTGCCACCGCAGAATTGGGGTGTCTCCATATGCTTGACGGCTCCATAGGTGATCTGCGTTCCAATCAGGATGTTCAAGAGAGTTGTGGCGCCGAAAAACCAGGCGATGCGCCGCAGTGCCGTCTTGCGATCGAAGTTCTCATCGCCGAACCCACTGCGAATCTGGCGCTTACTCAGGTAGACACCGACTGGAACCAGCAGCAACCCCGTGAAAAAAATTGCCGGAAGAACGAGAAAAACAATAACTCCAATGTAGGGATTGTCCGCATGGCCACGAATATGTTGCGGTAGCACAAAGAGCCATGAAATCAGCGCACTCGCAAGCAGGGCCACTCCCAGCAAACTCAGCCAATGTTGAGTCAGCAGGAACCATACCGGCCGTTTGCTATTAGGACTCATTGGCCACAGGCAAAACCCACATGAAGTGAACGGAGTGTAGATGGCTCGGCGGGAACACAGCACTGGCAAAAATGTCAGTTTCCGCTGCGATCATAGTCCGACTAGCATCACGAAAAGATTGGGGTAAGAAGTGGATCCACAGTTAGGCCAAGGAGCAAGGTAACTGCCCCTGCAGTTTGTTTCGCTCCGTCTAAGGGAAGCGGGATCGTATCTATGGATGGGACCGGCAATCAGGGAATTAAAAGTGAGGCGCAGGACCAGACGGAACGTCAGCCGACGAAAAATGGGTCAACAAGAATCGACCGTCGGGACTGGATAAGGGCAGCCGTAGGCGGGAGCATCGGACTCGCCCTCGACGGACTTCTTGATCTGCCGACGGTGCGGGCCGCCGCGCAAAAGTTAAAGCTTTCAAACATCAGTGAGTTCACTACCTCGTGCAACTTCTGCTCCTGCGGATGCGGCATGATCGCGGCCGTGCGTGAAGGCAAGCTGATTGCGATGGAAGGCGACTACGACCACATCGTGAACCGTGGATCCCTGTGCGTCAAAGGCATATCCATGTTCGCGACGCACGCATCACCGAACCGACTTCAAACGCCGCGTTACCGAGCGCCGGGCAGCGACCACTGGGAGAACATCTCGTGGGACGAGGCGATCACGCGGGTTGCGCAGAAGATCAGGAAGACGCGCGACGCGACCTGGATCGCCACCGAGAAGGTCGACGACAAGGACGTTCCGGTCAATCGGACGGACGCGATCGGCTTCCTGGGCGGCGCGCAGAACACGAACGAGGAGTGCTACCTCTTCCAGAAGGCCGCCCGGCTGCTCGGACTAGCTTACGTCGAGCACCAGGCCCGACTTTGACACAGCCCCACGGTCCCCGGTCTGGGGGCCTCGTTCGGAAGAGGGGCGATGACCAACCATTGGATCGACCTGCAGAACTGCAAGACGATCCTGGTGGAAGGCAGCAACGTGGCCGAGAACCACCCCATGGCCTTCAAGTGGATCCGGAAGGCTCAGGAGAACGGGGCGAAGATCATCCACGTCGATCCGCGATTCACCCGAACATCTGCGGCGGCGGACGTGTACGCGCGCATCCGGCCCGGCACCGACGCGGCTTTCCAGAACACGATGATCAATCACATCCTCGTCAACAAGCTGTACGACGAAGATTACGTAACGACACATACCAACGCCCTCTTCCTGGGCGATCAGGCGTTCGATTTCAAGGACGGACTTTTTAGCGGGTTCGACGAGGAGAAACACAAGTACCACACGGAGACCTGGGGATATCAGCTCGATGCCAGGGGAAAGCCGCGAGTCGCCAATAGCTTGGATGACCCGCACTGCGTCTTCGCGCGCCTGAAGACCTTCGTCTCACGGTACACGCTGGAGACGGGCGAGCGTATCACCGGGATTCCGGCCGACCAGATCCGTCAGATCGCGGAGATGATGGCCAAGAACCGTCCGGGATCCATCCTCTACGCACTCGGGATGACCCAGCACACCACCGGCGTGCAGGGCATCCGGTCGTTCACGATCCTGCAGTTGCTGCTCGGCAACATCGGCAAGCCGGGCGGCGGCGTCAACGCGCTGCGCGGCGAGCCGAACGTGCAGGGCGCGTGCGATATGGCGGTGCTCTACAACTACATGCCGGGCTATCTCAACTCTGCGTCGAGCGCCGAGCCGACCATCCGCGACTACGTGCGCAAGAACGGGATCGCCGACAGCCGGTATCTGGTCAACACGCTCAAGGCGTTCTTCGGTGAGGCGGCCACCGCCGAAAACGATTATGCCTATGCCTGGCTGCCCAAGCGGGATGCTTCCAAGGACTACGGGACTCTGCCGATGTTCGAAGATGCCCTCGCAGGGAAGCTGAAGCTCCTATGGATCGTCGGCCAGAATCCCGCGGTCACCGTGCCCAATCTCAAGCTGACGTTTGATGCGATGGCGAAGCTCGAAACGCTCGTGGTCCAGGAGATCTGGGAGACCGAAACGGCGACGTTCTGGCGCCGGCCCGGCGTCGACCCGAAGTCGATCTCCACTGAGGTGATCCTGCTGCCCGCAGCGTTCTTCATGGAAAAGAACGGCACGATTAGCAACTCGGGCGGCATGGTGCAATGGCGCCACGCCGCCGTGAAGCCTCCGGGGCAGGCTAAGTCCGACGGCGAGATTGTGGACCTCGTCTTCCGCACAGTGCGCGATCTCGTCAAGGACTCGAAAGAGCCGAGAGACGAGATCATCCGGAAGGCTGCCTGGAACTACACCACGGCTGAGGACGTCCTGCGCGAGATCAACGGCTACGCGCTGCGCGACAATCCGGAGACGGGACTCAAGGCGGGCGATCTCATCCGCAAGATCAGCGATCTTCGGGCGGACGGTTCCACGTCGTCGGGCGCATGGATCTACGCGGGCGTCTTCGCTAACGGAGAGAACCTCTCGAAGCGTCGCGACTCGCAAACCGATCCGGGAGGTCTCGGCCTCTATCCGGGCTTCGGGTGGACCTGGCCAAACAACATGCGCATCCTCTACAACCGAGCGTCGTGCGACCGTCACGGCAAGCCCTATCCGCGATCGAAACCGATCGTCTGGTGGGACGAGCAGGCGAGGCGCTGGGCCGGATACGACGTGCCGGACGTCCCCGTCGCGACCGATGGGCCGAATACGCCGAACGGCCGGCGGGCCTTCCACCTGGGCGCGGAAGGTGTCGGGCGCCTTTTCGCTGCTGTCTACTCGGATCCGGACGAGAAACATCCGGGGTATCCGCGCGATGTGGCCTACGTGCCGAAGGATGGACCGCTGCCGGAGATGTACGAGCCTGTCGAGAGTCCGGTGGAGAACGTCCTGCACCCGAAGGTGGGCCGCAATCCGTTGCTCAAGTATCCGCGGATCAAGTCCTACCAGCCGATCGGTACAGTTGCAGAGTTTCCCTACGTGCTCATGACATCAACCGTCGCGGAACACTGGTGCGGCGGCTCGTCGACGCGCAATATTCCGTGGTTGAACGAACTCGTTCCCGAGCCGATGCTCGAAATACCCGAAAGCCTCGCGCAAAAGCTGTCACTGAAAACGGGAGACTGGGTGAAAGTGTCTTCTGCCCGAGGCGAACTTACTGTAAGAGCCGTGGTCACACCCAGAATGAAGACGCTACAGGTCGACGGACGTGAAGTTACTGTCGTGTGGATGCCGTATAACTGGGGCTATCAGGGCCTTTCGACAGGACCGAGCGTCAATCACCTCACGATCGATGCGGCAGACCCCGGCGCTGGAACTCAGGAGACGAAGGCCTGCCTGGTCAATGTGATCAAGGCTCACGAGCCCGCCTCAACCGGAGCCAGGGTTAAAGGGAGGAGATCATGACACCGCAGGCCAGCGAGACGCCGATCAAGACCACGCTGATCGACATTACCAAGTGCATCGGCTGCCGCGCATGTCAGGTTGCATGCAAACAGTGGAACGATCGCGAGGGAGAACAGACAGAGCTGGATTTCAATTTAGGTTTTCAGAATCCGGCCACTCTAAGTGCCAAGACTCTTACATTGATTACGTTTCACGAGGTTCCCGACGAGAAGGCCCCTGGTGGTCTGCATTATCTCTTCACCATGCGGCGTTGTCTGCACTGCTTAGAACCAGCGTGCGCCTCGGCATGTCCGACAACGGCCCTGGATCGCCGGTCCGATGGGCCCGTCATCTACGACGCGAACCAATGTATCGGCTGCCGCTACTGCATCTGGGCGTGCCCTTGGGGAGTACCCACAGCGGAATGGGACTCGCTGACCCCGAAAATACAGAAGTGCACGCATTGCGCGGACCGCTCGGACCAACCGGCTCCATTGGCCCGCAACGGGCAGGCGCTCACCCTCGAAGAGAGCACCCTGTACCGCGAAAAAATTGTCACGCCGGCTTGCGTTAAGGCTTGCCCGGCTGATTGTCTGCGTTTCGGGACCCGGGAAGATATCCTTCAGGAGGCACACAACAGAATTTCCGCACACCCTGACAAGTATGTCGACCATATCTACGGAGAACGGGAAGCGGGTGGCACCAGCGTTCTATATTTATCCTCGGTCCCCTTCGACAAACTCGGATTTCCTGAAGTCAGCGACAAGCCGTATCCGGGGTTCTCCAAAATGGCCCTCCACGCAGTTCCCCCCGCTGTCATTGCAGTTGGTGCATTGCTCGGCAGTGCCTACGCCTTCCTGAAACGAAGGGCAGCCACGCTTGTCGCAGAGTCATCGCCGGCACGCCACAAAGGGGACCATGGACATCACGTGGAGTTCGAACTGTTCCACGGCAAGCTGCTGACACCGTTCAATTGGATTCTTCTGGCGCTCATGGCATTCGGTGGAATCTCGCTGATCGGACGGTTCGCATTAGGGCTCGGTGGCAGCACGCATCTCTCGGACACCTACGCGTGGGGACTTTGGATCGTCTTCGACCTCGTCTGGATCGCGGTGGCCGCTGGCGCATTTGCGACCGCCGGATTCATTTACGTTTTTCAGCGGAAAGATCTCTACTCTATGGGCCGGTCCGCCGTGCTCATGGGTCTCTTAAGTTATTCGTTCGTCACTGTCACGCTCGTCGCGGACCTCGGTTTGCCGTGGCACTTTTATCAGCTTGGCTTACAAGCCCCTGAGCAGTCGGCGATGTTCGAAGTGTCTTGGTGCGTCGGCCTCTATGTCACGATCCTTCTCATCGAATTCCTCCCGGTGCCGTTCGAGCGCTGGGGACTGCAGAAGGCGATGGACATCTGGAAACGCTGGTCCGGAGCCTATGTGGCGTTTGCAGTTACGCTGTTCGTCTACCTGCTCTCGCGCAATCTGGTTTATGCGGCTCTTGCCGCATCGCTCTTCTCATTCCTCGCTTGGTCTTTCCGAGCCAGGGAAAAGAAGGCGGAACCGATCATGCTGGCCATCGCCGCGGTCACGCTCTCCACCATGCACCAGAGTTCCCTCGGCTCCTTATTCCTGCTGATGCCGGATAAACTTGCCCCGCAGTGGTGGTCTCCCGTAATGCCCATCTCTTTCTTCCTTTCCTCGATCGCGGCCGGGACGGCTTTGGTCATCGTTGTTGAAATGTGGATCGCAAGGGCATGGAAACGGCAGCTTCGAACCACGCAACTGGCGGCAATGGGCCACATCACTTTCTGGTCGCTCTTGATCTATCTAGTCTTTCGACTCGGCGACTTGATCATTCGAGGCCGGTTTGCCAGTGCGTTTTCCGGGGGATCAGGCGCGCTCTTTGCAGTTGAACTTCTCCTTGGAGGCATTCCTCTGGCGTTACTAGTCCAGCCGCGGCTGCGAGCCAACCCCGCCGTACTTTTTGTCGGGGCGCTGCTGACGTTGCTCGGAGTGGTTTTTAACCGGGTGAATGTTGTTCTGTTGGCCATGAGCTTGAAAGGGCCAATGCCGCAGATTGCACCCGAGACGTACTCTCCATCGATCTTCGAGTGGGGCATCTCGGTTGGCCTCATTGCAGCCACCATCTTCCTCTTCGGTCTGGGGGCCCGGCTGATGCCTATACTCCCCGTCAAACAGGTTGGACAGGGCGACTAATCCAGTGACTCACGATGTCTGGCTATCGAGGCATGCATATCTGCAACCGCTGGCGCAGTTACACGCACTCGTCGATAGAGCGGCGGCGGGAATCTCGAACAAAGACTCTTATGTTCCCATCTGGGACGACTACACCGCTGATTTTCTGCAGGGCATTCCGCTCCTGGAGAACTCGCCCGCTGTCATCGACATCACCGCTACGGCGAGAGAAATGATGTTGTTAATGGAGAACTTGGCTTCAGCTCCCCTGCCGGGCAAAGTTGCACATGAAATCAAAGCCTTGGAATCCGAACTGCGCTGCGACCCGGACGCGCCTCGCCGGGCAATTGCCTGGCTGATCAATAGGGACGAGTATATGTCCGTTTGTCCGGGCCTGTTGCGTTACGTGGGCTGGACTGCATTGGCTCGCCAGCTTCGACCCGTGGTGGATGCGTTCGCTGGATGGCGTGATGAGGAGCGATGGCTCCGCAACTACTGCCCGACGTGCGGATCGCGACCCAGCATGGCTCAGTTGGTCGGCACCGAACCTGGACGCCTCCGCCTCCTATCTTGCGGTCATTGCAAAACACGCTGGCGATACCGACGAATCGGCTGCCCTTTCTGCGAAAACCTGAACGATAGCCGCCTCACAGTTCTTTCGGTCGAAGGAGAAGGAGGCCTGCGTATTGATTATTGCGAAGCCTGCCGCGGCTATCTCAAGACCTACGAAGGAGAGGGGAATGAGTCGGTGCTGCTGGCGGACTGGACTTCCCTTCACCTCGACGTCATCGCATGCGATCGTGGGCTCAATCGGTGTGCGGATTCGCTGTACCAACTGTGATGCACTCCATTTTGTCAGCTCGACAACCGTGGGACCGGAGGTAGTGACAATGAGTCTGAATATGGGTTGGGAAGTTAACCACGCGCAACGAGGTACAAGCGAGCGCGATGAGAATCCTAACCATGCATAACCTGAAATGGATTCGATGGGTCACCGTCCTTCTTGTTGTGTTCTCGTCCCAAATAAGCTCCGGGCAACAAGCCGATATCCAGACCCTGGTTACAAATGGCAAGCTGCAAGAGATGCGATGGCCGAATTTCGGTGACTATCGCAAGTCAATTCAAGAGTTCTACGGGCCCACCGGGTTCGCTCCTGCCTGGGTGCAGGGATCGCAAGCAGTGCCGCAGGCCCTTTCTCTGATCGAACTCTTCAAGAATGCCTGGAGAAAGGGCTTCGACCCGGAGGATTATGACGCTTCTCGGTGGGACCAGAGAATCGGGGCACTGCAAGGCTCGCCCGGTGCAGTGGCCCGTTTCGACGTGGCACTCACCGTGTGCACCATGCGCTATGTGTCCAACTTGCGCATCGGGCGGATCAATCCTCGGCATTTCAAGTTCGGATTGGACATAGAACACAAGAAGTACGACCTCGCCCAGTTTCTACGCGATCAAGTCTTGACAGCTTCCGATTTGAAGGCAGTGTTCGACCAGGTTGAACCTCCATTTGCCGGTTACCGACGAACTGAGCAGGCGCTCGGGCGGTACATCGAACTTGCGCGTACCGACGATGGGGAAAAACTTCCTGCCATTACAAAGCCAGTCGATCCGGGACAGGCCTACCCGGGCACGCCCCGTCTGGCCCGCTTGTTACGACTCCTAGGCGACCTGCCAGAGAGTGCCACTTTTCCCGAAGACGCTCAAACTTACGAAGGGCAACTGGTGGAAGCGGTCAAGCATTTTCAACGGCGCCACGGCCTGGATTCCGATGGCCGCCTCGGTCCCTCCACCATCAAACAGCTGAATGTGCCGCTGCAGGACAGGGTGCTTCAACTTCAGCTCACGTTGGAGCATTGGCGCTGGTTGCCAGTTGAGTTTTCGGCGCCGCCAATCATCGTAAATATTCCAGATTTCCATCTGCGGGCGCTCGATGAAAACAACACAGTGACGATGGACATGCGCGTGGTGGTGGGGAAGGCGATGCGCACGCAAACACCGGTCTTCTCGCGCGACATGACCTACGTAGTCCTGCGTCCCTATTGGAACGTTCCTCCCAGCATTCTCCGCGGCGAAATTATTCCGGCGATCCAGCGCGATCGCGGTTACATTGCCCGCAAGAACTACGAGGTAACGACACCGGACGGTCAGGTTGTCACTTCAGGAGAGATTTCCGATGAAGTGCTGGCGCAACTGCGCGCAGGAAAATTAGCCGTCCGGCAGAAGCCCGGGCCGACCAACGCACTGGGCCTCGTTAAACTAATATTCCCCAACGAGCACAATGTTTATCTTCATAGCACGCCCTCCCAGAATCTTTTCTCGCGCTCCCGCCGTGATTTCAGCCACGGCTGCATCCGGGTGGAGAAGCCTGCCGAACTAGCAGCGTGGGTACTACGCAATAATCCTGGCTGGACTCTGGAAAAAGTACAACAAGGAATGCAGGGTGAAAAGGACAACGTCACCGTAAATCTTGTGAAGAAAGTTCCGGTCTTTATTGTTTACGGGACGGCACTAGCGTATGAGAACGGCGATGTTCATTTCACTGATGACATCTACGGATACGACGCGAAGCTGGCGGCGGTCCTGGCTAAGGGCTATCCCTATCCGTAAAGACTGCGGACAACTACCATCGTCGAACGCGCCCCACATCTACGTGCACAAAATCCGATGTTGCGTAATAGCCGACACCGCCTCGATGCAGCGCGAGGGCCGCATCCCTCAGTTGTGCGGTAGGAATTCCAGGCACGCGGATGTCGATGGCCATCGCCTGCATGTGAAGACTGTGGCGGGCCACACCGTGTCCATGCGTGCGCAGGAATTCGTTACTCCACGGAGTGCGGTAACCGCAAACGATATCAATTTCAAGATCGGGATTCCCGAGCGCCGCGGTCAGTTCGTGGAGTAGATCGAACAATCGGGGGTCAAACTCGTGAATCTCTCCGGTTCGGTGATCGCGCAGATATCGGTTTAGCCGCGTCAGGGACTCTTGATCGTAGCCTTCCGCATCGCGGTAAACGATGTCCAGACGCTCTCGAGTATGTGTGTGGAAGAAATGCAGGCGGTAAGAACCGTCGAAGACGACCTGAGCTTTTGAATCGACGGCACGGGAAACCTGTGCAAGGAAGATCAGCAACAACGGAATTGAGTAAGAAATACTCTTTAGAGAAAAGCCCAAAGCAAAAACACTCCCGACAATAGAGTAGCCAGCACATCTTGGCCTCATTGTGTATTGTACCGTTAAGTCCGCTTCGATCAGGCTACGACACGGCGATGTGGCGAACAAATCTAGACAGTCGGATACTGGCAGTTTTCACAGTGGTGTTAGGAGCGCTCCGCGACCATCCTCTGCGTTGGTGGATCCCATCCCATTCGTTGAGCTCTCAAAAGTCCTGGCGCGCCGACTCATAGGTCAGAGTCGATCCATTTTGTTTTCCCTGACTGGTGCTTTGATTCTCGGGCTCCTCGTAGGAGTGTTCGAAGCTCCGGATTGTGCGGGATATTCAGTTCTCACTCACGAAGCTATTGTCGATGCAGCGTGGAAGGGCGACATTGAGCCTCTACTTTTGAGGCGATTCCCCGACGCGACCCCGGAAGAACTCCTCCAGGCTCACGGCTATGCTTATGGCGGCGCAATTATTCAAGATATGGGTTACTACCCATTCGGCAGCCGATTCTTCAGCGATCTCACGCATTACGTCCGAAGTGGTGACTTTGTACTCGCGTTGCTCGAAGAATCCGACAGTTTGGATGAATACGCATTCGCGCTAGGGGCTTTGTCGCATTACGCTGCCGACACCTCGGGTCACCAACTTGCCACGAACCGGGCGGTTGCAATGATGTATCCCGCGCTGGCAAAGAAATATGGTCCCGTGGTTACCTACGTGGAGAAACCATCCGCACATATGAAGGTGGAGTACGGTTTCGATGTAGACCAGGTTGCTGAAGGAAATTACGCGCCTAACGCCTATCACGACTTTGTGGGCTTTGAGGTTTCAAAGCCGGTCCTTGAAAGAGCGTTTCTAAGAACTTATTCGCTCGACATGTCGAGCGTGTTTTTCAGTGTGGATCTGTCCATTGGCAGCTATCGCCATGCTGTTTCAAACGTTATTCCGAGCATGACCAAAGTGGCGTGGCATCTGAAGAAAGATGAGATTCAGAACAGCCACCCCACCGAAACCAGGGAACAATTCATATACCACGTCTCGAATTCTGGGTACCGCAAAGAGTGGGGCCGCATCTACGAAAAACCGGGCTTCTTCTCCCAACTGGGGGCATTCTTCCTGCGCTTAATGCCAAAAGTTGGTCCGTTCAGCGGTCTCGCGTTTCACCCGCCCACGCCGGCTGTTGAACAGCTGTATATGCGCAGCTTCAACGAAACCCTGATCCGTTTTCGAGCGTTGCTCCTTGAGCAACGAGAAGGTAGGCTCCAGTTGCCCAACGATAACCTTGATACGGGAGTAGTGAGTGCACCAGGCGCCTACCGACTCACTGACAACACTTACGCAAAGTTGCTCAGCAAGACGAGTGGCAAACCTGTCTCGGACTCCCTGCGACAGGACCTTCTCTCCTACTACATCGATCTCGCAAAGCCCTTCGCGACAAAACAGAACTCGAAAGCTTGGCATGAGCTCGTCAAGCAGCTGGATACGCTGAAGTCGACGCCCGCGGTCGGAATGTCGTTGCGCCGATCGACGGGATCGTTGGTCGCAATTGATGAAACGACTCCAGGCGGGATCAATCGCGATTTAACACACTGAGAATTGGCTCCCAGGTCGACGGGTATAAAGGCGATTCACGCCATTTATCTAGTCCTAATTCCCTTCTTTCGCGGCACGACTGCAACCTTTGACAGATCTGGCATCGGTGCGAGCAGCTTAGGCTGAGACTGATCCTGTTCAAAGGCAATCATAATCAGATGACGGATTTGCATTTGCGGAGAAAACATTAGATGAGGAAACAAATCATATACACAATACTCTCCGGCCTCCTCTGCACATCGGGATTTGGACAAAAAGTGCAGATCCCCGGCGAGGTCCCGTTGGTGGATCTGCAGTCGACCGTAGGCTTTGTTGCTTCGTTGGCCGCGTTGGCTGGAGATTACGAAGACGCAAGGAAGAACGTCACCGAACCAAAGGGAATGGAGGGACGGGCAAACGACTGCGGCCTTGCGGGATCGAGCCTACTGGACTTTGTGTCAAGTGGTCGGGACAAACGGCATGTTCGGGAGGTGCCTATGTGGCGATTGCCGGACAGCCAGGGCTTTTTTTTCATTTCCGGGATGACGATCGACGCAGACGGCGCGCCGAATGCATACAACCCCGACGATACCGGGCTTGATGAACTGGCAAATGCTGGCACGTCAGGCCATTGGGACGGCATCATTACTGATAAGAGCGGTAATGCGATAATTCAGCGCGAGAGCGATCCGTTTCCTGGTTACTACATCTCGTGTACGTCCCTTTCAGACGAAACCAAACACTTCACTGACCCTACTGGATATGTGAACGCATCGAAGATCCCTTATGTAGTATTGCCGAAAGATGTAGCGTAACGTGGAGGAGCGAAGTTGGGCGACTTCGCAGTCGTCGTGAATCTCCGGAATGGTAAATCTTCCTTCGCGATCTACGCGGACATTGGAACCTTAGGTGAGGGCTCGGTCGCGCTGGCTGACGCGCTGGGGATATGGTCCGATGCGCGCCACGGAGGCGCGTCTGACAACATTTTGTATCTGTTGTTTTCCGGCTCTGGCAATCGGAAGCCGAGGACGGTCGATGAAATCCAGAGTGAAGGCGAAAAGCCCGCGTACCGCCTGGGTGGAACGAAGGATTTATCTTCCTGCTTAGAAAATTACGACCGTGTTTATAGCGGGAAATTCTAATAGCACTCTGCTGCAAATCCCATGGATCATTCCCGAGGATCGGACTCCACTATTTGCTCGGCCGCGAGACGTCCAGCGAGGCACTCGCGACGTAGCCGGGTTCCGACTTCAAAGGCGATTGGACTATAAGTTCTGCCAGTGGTCGCTGGCGCTCACGTGCTCCTAACCTGCAATAAATACTTTCTCTTTGACATGACGCTTTGAGGATTGGGCAACACGCTGATTTCGTGCCCAGGGGGACAAGAAGGCAGAAGCCTCGCCATGCCCGTCCAACAAAAATGTGCCTCTTCCCGCCACAGTCCAGAGAATACGTGAGCGGGTCTTTTCTTGTGAGCCTCTAAGAAGTAGGACGGCATGGAGGGAGGAATGCGACTTTTAAAATTGAACGTAAGTGACATTTCTCTCTTGCTAATACTTCTGGCGGCTGTACAAGTTCTTCACGCACAGGAAGAATGCGGCGACGAATGCAGAGTCAACACCAACCTTGCCATGGTCATCAATGTGCCCGTCAGTTCGTCCGCGAAGGTCGTCCGCACTGGCTGGGGCATCGTAGGAGGAGCAGGCTTCAACTTCAATAAGCAGAATGCAATCGTCGGCGAATTCATGTGGAACAGGGTGTATCCATCAACCGGCGCATTTCAGCCGCTACAGAACGCGCTGCAAACGAGAGATCTTAGAGGGAACACCGACTTTTATGCTCTTACTGCCAATTATCGGTTCGAACTGCGAGGTCAGAGACTTGGGACCTACCTGATCGGCGGCGGTGGTTGGTATTTTCGCAACACCTGGCTTTCTCATGAGGTCCCGTCAGGCACTGGCAACATTTGTACACCAGTGTGGCAGTGGTTTGGATACAGGTGTACGTCTGGTTTGGTAAATCCCAACCAGCCTCCTGTGAGCTCCAGCTTAAACTCATTGGGCGCCAACGCCGGCTTCGGCGTTACGGCAAGAGTCGGAGAGGCGCCTTACCGGTTCTACGCGGAGGCGCGCTATCACTATGCGCCCACCAAGAATATAAGCACGCACTTCATAGCGATCAGTCTGGGTATCCGGTATTGAAAACGTGATTTCGCTATTCAGAAGGAGGCGTGCCGCTTGTACCGTCCAAACGACGGAATCGCTGCGATCAGACTGCGGCCCTATATCTATCGCTTTCGTCCGCGCGGCAATCGAGAATGCGAGCAGTGCAATGAAATCAGGGAAACTGACCGCACTGGCCTTTTTGTTCGCGATATCCACATTCGCGCAAACTGACATGCCGACGTTTAAAGTACACACGAGGAGCGCGCTCGTGTGGGACGGAGTTTCTCCAGCAAACG
>Ga0209168_10002259_pt1 | contig 14114 bp, 16 predicted proteins | sample Coa_R1_FD_187156 | JGI IMG/M metagenome (GOLD analysis project Ga0209168, IMG submission 187156) | Surface soil microbial communities from Centralia Pennsylvania, which are recovering from an underground coalmine fire - Coalmine... | ecosystem: Environmental > Terrestrial > Soil > Unclassified ... | reverse complement strand
TGTCCTGTTCTGCCGGGTGCATTGATGTCATCCGTGCGAAACTTTACTGGCTTGACGGCCAACTTAGAGCGACAAATTACGAATGCTGCCGATAAGGTGTCACAAAGAAACGGAAGATCCTTCTCTGCTAAATACGCTTTGAGGATTTCAAAGTTGCTATCGGTGTTGTGAAATTCAGGTACGAGATGCCGAAACTTGCGGTACTCCTCGTCACGGTGTTGCTGCGTTTGACCTTCGAAGTAATGTATCGGCATGTTCAGTTCCCCCCTTGGATGGCCGTGATGTGTTGTTTGAAAGCAGCGGAATATTTCGGGCTGAACAACAATTCTCGGTACTTGTCGCGTGGCATCAGCCGAAGATCTTCAAGTGTCTTGATATCACTCCACGGGGTTTTAGTAACCGAAGGCAGAATTTCCTCCGAAGTGTTCGGTGTGGGTATGGGGGTGTTGCGCTTAGCGAGCTTGCCGGTGTCCCGGATGCGGTCGAAAATTATCTCTAGGTTTTCTGCGAGCCACGGAAGATCATCGGCTTCAAGTTCCGATTTCATGATCGCTGCGTTAGCTGAGCAAGGGAAAAAATAATCCGGTGAATCGGGGTTGGCGTGTTGAGACATAAAAATGTACGACTCTCGCGACTCATTCATTGCCCGTTCGGCTTCGACCGCTGCTAGGGTCGCCTCATCGACCGTTGGAGCCATACCCGGCTTGTATACCGGCGTCCGTTTTCGCAATCGTTCAATAGCTTGCTGGGCCGATTGATGGGCCTGCATTGATTTTTTGTAGCACTCCGATTCCGAACTACCGATGAACACACTCTTCGATCCAATCGGGGCGCCGTTTGCATCTGTTACTTGATAGGTCAGAACGTAAGTACCGTCTGCCTGTTTTACTGGCACAGCATCTTTATATGACGACATTTTGTTGCTCCTTTTAACTGCATTGATTCACTACATTCCTGCTTACTAGCGGGAAACTTTTTTTAAAAGAGATACACGTAGGTCTCGTCCGTCAGTACGTCCGAAGGGGTATTCCCAACTGAAGTACCGCGAGACCTACGCGATTGCGGCGGATTCGTAGACGAATCACGGAAAATTCGTCCGCTACGTCGCCATCTCCGATTAGGGAGAACGCTGCAATTTCAAGTTGTTTGAGGAATGAAGATTTCGATTTCGGTCGCTATCGGCCGCTGTTTACCGGGTCTTTTTTGATCGTCATCCATAATAATTTTGTGTCGAATTTCGCTGCCGGGTCTGATTGTTTCAACTCCTAATGTAACGACACGGCTGCTGGGAACGAAAAGTTCACATCCACAGGGACGTACTGCCATACCCCACGATCCCATCCAATAGTTTATTGTGCTCACTTCAGTCTGGTCGGTGTCTTCGTATGGCGAATCAATCGGACGTATATCAATCGCGCGAAACGTACCTGGGTGCGTATGACTCGTCACGATTTGGAATTCGACTTTCAAACCGGGTTTGAGAAGGCAGTCCAGGTGACTTCCCGGAAAATCACAATTACTGGGATGCCCGAAGATTTCTCTACCTGTCGCCTCTTCGATCCAGAAGTAGCGATGGTGCTTTGAAATCCCTCTCGATACAGTTCCGCGAGTTAGTTCTGTCATGGATCACCCCAAGACCGACTTTCTAATTTCGCGCTCTGTCTGCTTTATCTCTTCGGCGAGCGTCAGAGTTAATCCTGTACGCTGGACGCCGGAGACCGGCTCGGATTCCTTTCCGCGATATTCGAGAAGGGCGCGTCCGACCGGGTTGTAGTCGATGTCTTCGTCCAGTTCGAATTCTTTTGCAAACTCCCGAATTCCGGGCTCGATTAAATCAGCAACTTCGGCGAGTAATTCAGCGTCGATTGTTTCTCTGTTTTGCATCAACCAAACGAAAAGATTTTCTAGAAAGTGATGCCAAATTGAAAAACTGATGTGTGTTTTGATTCCGTAAAGTACAAATTCTTTATCGTCTAATTGCTGCAAATCAGATTCCAGCAATCCCGCCAAAGATCTTGGGAAACTGGAGTGGACAAAAGTGTTTCCCGATTCGATCCACGCTTTGACTTCTTCGTAGACGCAAATCGGATTTGGATAATCTTTGTCTACTTGACCGATGCCCTGTCCACAAAATGAAACGCCGCGGTCAACTTTCGCCATAAGCCAGTCGAGGAAGCCAGCTTCCTCTTCCGCGTCCAGCAATCGCTTACGCTCGGCTTCGGGTAGCTGGGCTAGATTGGCGGCCCATAGCTTTTCGATCTTGGCTTGGGGGTCATTCTTGACCTTGCGATATTTAGCCATGTAGACGCGGCGCTGTTCCCTTTCCTTCGCCGTGCTTTTCGGTCTGCCGGAGGTATCCAGGTCATCTAGCAAAGCTTCAGTGTTTTCAAAATCGGTTTCGTTTTCGCTCATGCGATCTCCAGAATTTCGGTCTCGTTTAACTCGCCTTCGGTATGCCGCGGGGTCTTCCGGCCGGCGGTCAGAGGGCCGCTACAAATCGAGCAACTTGGATTCGGCGTTTCGTCGGTTAGGACTACTGGCTTGCCGGCCTCGACGGACCAGGTAAAGCGCGGCTTTAGAACGCCGTGTGAACAGCGAAAACGGGTTGACGCTGGCAGTGCGTTTGGCATAGATTCTCCTTTCTGTTATGTAGGTCAAACGTAATTAAAATCGCTTCTTTGCACACCGGGACCCACGAATTACTGCGCCGAAAAATGAAAATCTGCTGGATTATTTTCAATCTGTCTTACGTTTTGGAGCGAGAATTTGATTTCCTAGAATAAATGTCACATTCAAACGAACATTCATCAGTTATTGATCGCCGTTCTCCACACTGTATAGGCATAAGCCGTTAAGCAGTTTAAGGGTGTCGTGACAGGGTTTCGGAGGTTTTGTCACTTGGCACCCCACCCCTCGTTTTCGTACGTAGTATCTGAAAATCACGTCGTAGGGTTTTGGCACTTGGGTATATGAACAGCCTTCGACTACTTTTTTACTAAGTACAGCAGAATCAGTAAATAGAGCGTTTTTTCTATGTGTGGTACCCCCCTCAGTGACAAGTGCCAAAACCTTCAAACTGCCAAAACCCTTCACGACGACCCGTTCGAACATTGAAGTGCCAAAACCTTTTTGCCCCTTAACGACGGATTTATCATCCAATGGCTAGTTGGGCGCCCGCCTTTAGGATTCTTCGTTTCGACTTCCCGGAGCCAACTCATTCCCGCGAGACTGTCGAGTGCTGCGTCTGTAACATCGGATGTAGGCAAGTTCTCCCAATGTTTTCGTTTGAGGTCCCGCGTTGAAAAACCGTCCGTCAAGTCACCCTTCTGGATGCGGGCCGCCAACGATTCGGTCGCCCTCTGCTCCGGGCTCCGGATGCAACCGTACACTCTCTCCATGTGGCTTTCCAGGTACGCCAACAGCGCGATCGCCCGATTGAGGTGCCCAAGGTCGATCAAGTGATTTCCGACCGGTGACGGCGCCGAATAGACGATATCCGCCAATTGTAGGAGGCCGGCCAGTTTCGGAAGTAAGCCGCGGTATTTCGATAGGTGACTTTGCTTGCCGGTATGAGCCTCACGATTAACCTTCTGATCGTGTAGGTCGTACCACTCGTTAAACCGAGCCTGGGCGTCGCCCGAGAAGTGCAAAAAGATAGCCTCAGCCTTCAGTTCGGCCAGTATCCGGATAACACCCCGGAATCGCTCTTTCGCTTGCTCGTCAGCAACCCGATCTACTCGAGGAATCACCACGCTATCCGGCCAGCAGAGTAGTCCGAATCTCGCGATCATTCCGTCGCTTACGTTTCTCGTATCACTGAGGAATTCAACGAGTAGGTCCGGCTGAAACCCGCCGAAGAGTGACGCTGACATAGTGGCGAAGACAGATCCGCGGCCGATCCGATCGATCGCATATCCATCATTGCCGTTCATCGCTGACAGGTACAGACCGCGTTCAACTTCCCGGCCTTCCTTATCCAACTCGGCAACCCAACTCGCCAACTCGTCACGATAGATGAATAGCCCTTCCGGGTTCTCCGTCATGATCTGGTGCATCATTTCCGGTGTGGAGTCGTTCAGCATCAATCGCCGACACGGCGCCGGTTCCTTCGGTGGATCCGTGATGACGACGAATGTTTCATCCTTCTTTCTAGACTTCTCAGCTTCCTTCCAATTTTTCAGTTGAGAGTCGTAGACTCCCTTTCTCTTCGCAAACTCTGCTCTCCAGTCGTATTCAATCTCAAGCAGTATGTTTGTAAACGTCTTCCAGGTCGGAGTCTTCAGCTTTCCAGATGCAGCGATCACGGCGCCTGAAATAGCGAGCGCTTCTTTCCATTCCTTATCCTGTTGTTTGGGGTAAACGAACGCACGTCGATTGACTACGCCTGCCAGTACAGCGAGTGCGCAAACACCAACGAAATCCAACGGCACGGACATCCGTTCCGCTACGTCTTTCGCCCAAGGCTGCAAACTGGTCGGCAGAAATTCAAGCTTAAAAGGTTCAACCGGTAGAAGAGAATTATCAAGCGGGCGAGGTTCGTCCCACGTTGTTTCATTCGGAAGTGTTGAGCCTGCCCCAGCTGGAACACCGCGGACTGTCACAAGGTCATTGGAAGGATCTCTGAACTCCAGCCTTTCGCCTACTTGTTGCTCCATCCATTCGCGAAGTTCCTTCCAGTTACGAGTACTCTGACAATGCGCGTGGAGACATCTATATCCAAGCGCACCGGAACTAGCCATGAATACAGCGGACGAACTCCCGCCGTTTCGAATTGATTTACCGCTGGTGTGTTCGTGTTCCCACGGACAATCTATCAACCACTTGAATCCATTCTGGTATTGCGTGCGTGCCGTAAAGTCGATTCCCGACTTTTCGAATGCCGACTCGATATAGCCAGCGATCATATTTTGTTCTTCAGTTCCGATCGCCGGCGACGCGTCAACTATTTCGGTATTGCGAGCGGGATTTTCGACCAGCGGAGCATCGTTAACGATTTCGTAAGGCCGGCCGGATTTGTGGTTCGATCCGGGACCGATGACATATTCACCGCGGCTACGAATTTCACCAATGGTGACGCGGCCGTTCACGACCAATCTGTTATATCGGTCAAAAGTTTGACTGATGGGTTTGCCGGCTTTGTTTAGAAGTGGCTCTCCGGATTTATTTACACCCGGTTTCTCCGTAAGCGGTAAAGCCGCATCAGCGAATAAAGCGCGTGAAGTACAGGCTCCGCGGGTATACAAGTGAAAGCCGCCGATTTGACCAGGCTTGAGTATTCGGCCGGATCTGACGCGGAAAGCTTCATAAATTTCTGGATAGTCCGACGCCGGATAATCTACGCCGGTATCTGTCTCGTAAAGATCGTCGTAGTCGAAGAAGGCCAAATCTGAATTGTCACCGCCTGCGACTGCATAATTGCAATTGGGTCTCTGTGCAAACCAGGATTTAATCGTCTCCGGATCTTTTGAGGCACTGTTGACACCGTTCGAAATCAATTTGGACTCCGGGATTTTACCAAGTTCTTCACAAGGCAATACATACCAGCTGCGCTCCGCACACCAAAGTGCCCAATCCAACGTTGTCGCCGGATACTTTGATTCGACTAGGTTATTTTCCGGGGTTGTTGATTCGACCGAATTGGCGGCCTCGTTAGCCGCGGCCTCTGCGAACACGTCGGTCTCAACGATAGCCGTCGTTACGGCGGTACGGGATTTTAGGCGAATCACGAAACACCGCCGACTACTTTCTGTCCCGGTGTAGGCACGACTTCAACCTGCAATGCAACCGGAAGCTCTCCTTTACTCCGGGGCTCTCCGGGAACGAATGAAATCCGAACGCCACAAGCTAATACGGTTCCTGCGTCCGCATCCTGAATGAAATTTGAAATGTGAACGAAATACTTTACGGGGTTCCCCGATATCCCGCCGTATGAATTACAAATCGCCCATCCCTTTTCCGGCATGGCGCGTCGAATAGTTCCTATCAACCTGTTAGACATACAACCCCATTTATTCGAAAAATTCGAATGATTTTAATGACGCGGCCCAATCGTCCGGGCCGTCGTTTTACCTCACTTTCTGTTAGCCTTTTTAGCTGTCTAACTATGCTTTTTAGGCGGTACAAATCGACTACAACTCTTAAGATTTCAGCGGGCACCGAGGAGGAGAGCCCCAACGCCCGCAACGGCTTTCACCGCTTTAAGCAGCTATTGGGCCGCTCAAATTCAATTCTTTTCGTTCAATGCGCTGGTAAGTTCTCTATTCACGCGTCTTAAAGATTCGATTTCATCCCGTAGCGACCGAATGACAGCTTGCGGGTCGCCATCGCGCAATTGCTGTGCCTCCGCTTCTAGTTCTGCGACAGATTTCATAATTCTTCCTTCCAACTTTCGTTGTCGTTTAATTCTCCTTTAGGTAAGTTTTATTGGAACCGGCGGGAGTGCCTGCAATTCGCTGCTATTGATTTCGTTCTCGTCATAATTGACGGATTATATTTCTGCATTACCGCGCGGTTGGAACTTCGGGCGCGTCTTCAATGAGCGGCGTCGGTTCGAGGACGTTCCAAGCTTTTCGAAACTCGGTCTCGATCTCACGGCCCGTAACAACACTTTCGTAAATAGTCGCGGAGTGATAGCCCATCAAACTCAGTGCACGAACCACTTCGGATGCGCAATCCGGGGTCATTGGTTTCGCTTGCGTTTGAAAAAATGAGCTTCTTAACTCGCCGGTATCACTGCGAGATACAAACCAATGGTTGCCCGTGATTAGGACGTTGAAGGCTTTGTCAGCTTGGTGTCGCCGAGCCGCCTCATTCTGATGGCACTTGATCGCTAAATCCAAGGCACGGACCTCGGGCGCAATTCGGGCGAGCAGCATATGAGCCGCCGTTTGCTCAGTGTCATCGTCTGCCGCGACTACGGTGCGCCGGATGCCGTCTTCGGTGACCTCAATACAGATGTCAATCAGATTGTCGCCCTTCATCTTCATTTGCTTACCTCTCCCAATGATGTCTGCGCTATGTCTTGCTTAAGGCCATTTATCTACTCTTTCGCAGAAAACAAAAGAGTTGAAGCCTTAATCCGGGGCAGGAGAGATTCCTCCACATTGAGTGGCCACAAACTTTATGACGGCTTACTTTCATTTGAACGCTCTCCCTCAAAAGATGTCTGGATGCTAGTATCCGGAGCCGTTTTATCTACAGCTATATTGACAGGGAACGAGTTAGGGCGTTTTTCCAGGGCAGCGAACTTTTCGTTTCGGAGGTCTTTTCGGACCTTCCAAACGTAATGAGAGAGTTGCTTAGAAGAAGCTAGACCGTGCTCCGCAGCAATATCCCGGACGGGTTTTTCCTTGTATACCACTGTGAAGACGCTATACGACATAGCGTCGTCCCATCGTCGTTTTGCGATGGCTTTTGTCACCTGTTCAGGCGTGAAGCCGTCTGCGTTCGGAACTCCGGGTATGAGTGTCTCCTTCTCTACGGTTTTTTTTCTTCTGGATCGTGCGGGGCGCTGATACCGCCATCCAGGGAGTCGCGATGACAAAGCGGTTCGCGGATACCCCAACTCAAAACACAGTTTTTTCAATTCGGCAAAATTAAGATCTGACGGAGATATGCTTTCCAAACTTACGGTGTCTTTTGCTGGACGTGCTTCCCCGGTCCAGCAAGGCGGCGTCCACAACGGACGATAGCGTCGCGTCCTGCGACGTGCATTATTTAAGCGTTTGCGGTCAGCAGGGCGTCTGGGTATCCAAAACCCGGAATCATTGCCCCTTGTACGGATGTAACGTAAGCACTCGGTCTCAGCCAGAACCAGTACAGGAATTTTGCGATGAAGAATAATCTTTATCGGTTTATATTTTCCTGGCGAAACATGAAAAGTGACCATGTTGTCGTTCACTCTCTTGCTTATTCGTAGGAGGCAATCACCAGTTCTCAATCCAGCCATTGAAACGCTGACGAGTGGTTTCCGGCGCAATGCACGGCGCAACCTGGGCGACAGGAGCGGCGGTACGATGCCCGTGTGAGGTACTGCAAACGTCGCGCTCAAGCTGCAACTCCCTTACGATTCTCGATCCACCGATCGAGATCGCGGGAGTCGATGACGTAGCGTTTGCCAAGAACGAGGAAGGGAATTTTCCTTTCGCGGATCAATGTCTCGACGAACCACGTGGTCGCGGACAAATATTTGGCCGCATCCTGAATCCGAAGCAGGCGCGGAACGATCGGTGGATGAGAGGAAATTTTAGATGAATTGAAATGCGGGTGTGAAACTACAACGGAAGTTTTCTTTGGCACTGGCACTCCAAAATTTTCAGGCGCAAACACGCCTTAGATTTCAGAGTGCAAGGTACTGCTAGTCCTTACTTTGCCACTTTCACGGAGTCCTCAAAAGCCTGTATAGGCTAGAGGCACATGGCACCGACTTGGACCTTCTCCGGTTGCCGTCTGATAACACCTTACTTTAAGGTGCTAGCTCACCGAAGAATTTGACGAATTGCTACCGGCGCAACGGGTAATCTTCACCGCAATACGGTCGGCGACCCCCTCCGTCAAGCGCCCTGGAGGATTGCGAGCCTAAACAATACGATACCACAGAAGCCCGTCGGATTCAAGCCGGGTAGAGCGACTCAATTTTCGAATGGAAGGCCACAAGAAGGTCTCAAGAGTCACTAGGCCGCGGAGAGCAGTATGATATATTCACGTTGCTTTGAGTGACAGAAATACCATTCTCGCGGTACTCCAGAGTGGAATTGGTCTAGCTGGCTTGCTTCTCATATTCTCTGGATTCTTGTTCTCTAAGGCCGCATCATTCGAGTCCAATAGAGGAAGGAAATTCCGGCTACTTGCCAGATTGACGCTAATTCCAGTGCTGGCAGCACTCACGTTGACTTGGATGAGCATAATGTCGTTAGAGGGCAACCAGTGGTGCAGTCTACATTTGGTAACATTTCTCAAGATAACCATCAGTGTAACGGCTATATTCGCTATAGTCGGAATACTTGCTGGTTCTCCTTGAGGAGTGTCACCAAAATGGGTCTGACTGAATCTAAAATTAAGGACCTAGAAGAAAAGGACTTCGACAAATTATATGAAAAGCACAAAGGGGCTTGGTTGCAAATGGTTCAAGATGCATATGAATTTGCCCAAGACCATATTACTGGCGGCAATCCACCAAGGCCCGACGATGTTCTCAAGCTTCTTATGGCTGAATTAGAGGTCAGTGAAGATCTCAGAAAACACCAAGAAGACCACAGGGCGCGATTTAAGCATTTTCGCGAATACTTCGGAGAGTACGTCATAGACAAGTATTTTGAGCACATGGGGCTGCATAAGGCGGCAACGAAGGGGGAGAAAAAATGAGCAACGATGAACGCTACAAGATTGCAAAGGAATATGTCGATAAGCAACTCAAGAAAATGGAGAAAAACGGCCTGAAGGTAAAGAAAGTATCTCAGCATGAGTACAAGCAAATGATAAGACAGGTCGCGCAGAACGTGAATTATTCCGGCGACTCCAAAAGAGCCGCGATTTCTTGAATGTTCAAATATAGTCTCATGAGCCGGGTGAATCGCCATCGCATCTGAACTCTCGGCCTATGCTACTGGACTTGCTACTAATTCAGGTTGATTTGGAGTGCTGAGAAGGCCCTAAGAATCAGGCGACTGGCGCAAATCGGATGCGGGTATTGAAAGCAAGAGACATACCAACCCTCACCAACTCTCACTTCCTCTGTGCCAACAAGGGGTAAAATCCCCCCCTCTCCGCCATTTTATTGACTGTGGATTCAGGCAGTTGAAAAACTCGGAAGGTTTTTGTACATATTCCACGGTGCAGAGACGGATAGTAAATTCTCGAGTGAGCCCAAGTCGCTAAAGCCTTTGCCCACTCGTGACGAGAATCCTCTAGCTTGTCAGGACTCTGCTGCTCCGATTCGCACCTTAGCCAAACCCCTATCCCGGAACAAAAATCCCTAGATCGAGCAGTTTGAAAACGGCGGGGGCCGCATGCTACGCGACCCCGCCGTCACGAAGCGCCGCGGCTGTTTACTTCTCGAGTTGAGCAGCCGCTTTTCTCAATTGCTCAGCTGCCAGGCCCTTCAGGCGCCTGGCACGCTCTTCGTATTCTCCCCGTATCTGAGTGATCCGTGCATCAATGGCTTTCTTGGCGTCACCCTGAGCCTTGGCTGCTCTCTTCTGCAACGCTTCGACCTTTGCTTCGGTCTCCGCTTTGATCTGTTCCGACCTCTGTTTGGCCTGGTCGAGCTTTTCCTGAAGCTTGGCGTTAAGGGCGTCAATCCTGGCCTGAAGTTTCGCCTTGCGCTCAGCCCGCGCCTGAGCGTGCTCGGCTTTCAACTGGGCAACTTCCTCTTTCAACTCGGCCACGTCTCTGGCCCGTTGGTCATCTTCAACCGTACTCTTCAGCGAACGAAACACAACGCCGCCCATAGCCTCCATCCTGGAATCCGCCGGTGTCACCCATTCCTCGCTGATATCGGCAACTACCGCGCACTTCCCGGGGGTAAGTGCTGCGGAAACGTCATCAAGGAAATCCGCGTTGACTCCGGCAACGTACACGTCGCCGATGCTACCCGCCAACGCACCGGTTACCGTGCCGATGCCAAGGCCAACCGGTCCCCCCAAAAGTCCGATAAGGCTGCCGATGGCCGTCCCTACGAGTGTGCGAACTGGGAAATCACCCTCGGCCTGCATAACGGAGACCTTCCCGTTGGCATCCTTCTTGATTACTGATTCAGCGTGAATGGTGATGCTTCCTTCGGCATCGAGTTGGTTGAGAGCGCGCGAGCCTTCGTACGTGTCTCGCTCATTGTCAAAAACTGCGACTAGCATCTTTTCCATAAGAAGTCTCCTTTAGTGAGTTTTTTACTTCTGCCCGCCTTTAGTTAGATCTTTTGCTTGCACCGCGTCGGTGATTCACATCACATTAACGTGTGCGCCAGCGTCATAGGCGGTAAGCTGACGTCTGGAGCGAGCTTGATTCCGGGTACGGAAGTCGAGCTGAGCATTTCTGCTCCCAAAGCTTATGCGGCATCACCTTCTCGTAGCCGTTCCTGGTTCTCTGAGAAGTTTTCAGGAAAGACACGGCGATGAAGCCATGAGTGCCGGCTCGATTCTGCTGGTTAGCTTTCCGGAAAACATTCAAAAAAATCGGCATGAATTGGCTCTCATATGTCGATAGAATTACAGGCACCCACCCGGTTGTCTCAAACTTAGGCACTTTCATCTTCTTTTCTGCGAATAATCCTTTGAGGCTGGCGCCAATTTATATTTGGGAAGGAAAAGGGCATGGAGTTTGCGAATGTGGGGCGCGGGGCAAATTTTAGATTAATGTTTTGCTGTTTGGCTCTGATGTTGTGCATGTTGGTGACTGTGCAGGCAAGTTTCGCGCGGCCGGATAATTCCTTTGATTTGACCGGGCCAAAAATAGAAATGCATGTGACTCGCGCGAACAAGACGCTGCCCATTGCAGACGTGTCCAACCTGCAGCCTGAAGACCGGCTCTGGATTCATGTCGATCTTCCAGATAACCAATCCGTGCACTACTTGCTCGTCGTCGCATTTCTACGGGGCTCCACAAATCCGCCGCCTGAGAATTGGTTTACACGAGCGGAGACGTGGAACAAGCAAGTACTCGCGGAAGGCGTTGTCGTTACCGTTCCCAAAGACGCCCAGCAGGCCGTGTTGTTTTTAGCACCAGAAACTGGCGGCGATTTCAGCAGTTTGCGTTCGGCTGTCCGCAGCAAACCCGGAGTTTTTGTGAGGGCCACGCAGGACCTGAATCAGGCCAGCTTGGACCGCACGCGCGCGGATCGATATCTCGCCGATATAAAAAACAGCTTCGACTCGGATCCGAAGGCGCTCCACGATCGATCCATTCTTCTGGCCCGCACATTGGGCATCAAGCTTGACGAGCAATGCTTTGACAAGCCCATCGAGCAGCAAACAACCTGCCTGACCCAAAATTCCGACCAGTTGGTCCTCGACGATGGACATACACAGTCAATGGTCGCTGCGCTCACTTCCGGACCCACTACCGATTTGATGGGCGCGCTCAGTTCCACGCCGTTGGCTGGCGGAGGATCCTTCAGTCCGTATGTTGGATCCGTCGTGGACGTCGTACGAATTCTGGGCAACCTTCACACGGCGGCGTACCAATACATACCCACGCTCGCGTTGCCGAGAGGCTCGGAACTAAGCCTTCGCCTTAATAACCCGCCCTCGTTTCGCAATCCAAAATCGGTGTTGGTTGTAGGCCTGCCCGCGGTGGAAGCCGCACAATTGCCTCCCCTTCGCTCAGTGAATGCCGAACAGGTTTTCTGTCTTCAAAAAGCCCCGCTCGTTCTTTCGACAGAAGGGGCTCCTTTGGTGTTCTCAACAGATATTGCGCATGATTTTGTTCTTCAAATCCGGGGAAAAGACGGAAAAGTGATGGACCTGCCCGCAACACCGGACGCAGCGCACGGGGGATTTGTGATCGATACTCGTTCTCTGCAGGCTGAAAAACTGGATTCGGACGTCACGGGCACTCTTCGCGGACTTTGGGGATTTGATTCTTACGACGGGCCCACATTCCATTTGCGAAATGCCCATTCCACAACGTGGAGGGTCGCGCCCGTAGATCAGGGCGCGCTCATTGTGGGCCGCGTGGATACGCTTCATGTGCAGTCCGAATGCGTCGTGTGCATTGATAAAGTCACGATCCAGGACGAGCGGCAAAAGGAGCTTGGAACGACCTGGAAAGCCCTCAAGCCGGATGAGCTGGAAATACAAGTCCCTCTGAAAGACGAAACGTCCGGCTCACTCAAGATGACGGTGAAACAATTTGGCGTGGCCACCGCAGACGAACTCATTTTGCAGACATACGCCGAAGCGGCTGAGCTCGATTACTTCAAGATTAATGCCGGAGACAAGCAGGGCATTTTAAGAGGCACCCGCCTGGATGAAGTAAACAGTTTCGAGCTCAAAGGAATCCGCTTCGTACCGACGAAATTATCCCGCGCGGATAAAAAAGACGAGCTCCAGCTGGCGGTTGCGAGTTCCGCATCACCTGTTCCCCTTCAGTCCGATGAAAAATTGGTTGCCCACGTTGACTTGAAGGACGGCCGCGTTCTGGACTTGCAAACGACGGTTGAAAAACCTCGTCCAAGAGTCAAATTGATCAGCAAGAGTGTGCAGCCGGCGTCAACGCGCTCCTCGGTTCGCCTGAAGGATGAAGACGAGCTTCCGCAGGATGGGCGGCTCTCGTTTTTTTTGAAAACGGAGGTGCCGGAAAATTTTCCGCGCACGGAAAAGATCGAAGTATCGAGCATGGATGATTCATTCCATGTATTGCTGAGCGTAACCGAAGGAAATCTGATCCTGCAAAATTCGCAAACGCTGCTTGCCGTTCTTGACCCACTCAAAAGTTTTGGACCGTCCGCATTCGGCCCGCTACGCTTTCGGCCAGTTGAAAGCGACGGCGGAAACGGCGATTGGCAGCCGCTCGCAACGCTGGTGCGAATTCCGACCCTCAAGGAAGTTCGCTGCCCCGAGAGCCCGGACAAACAGTGCAGGCTGAGCGGATCGAATTTATTCCTGATTGATTCGGTGGCCTCGGATCCCCAATTCACGCACGCAATATCCGTGCCCGTAGGCTTCGCGGACTCGACATTGAGCGTGCCACGTCCTAATGGAACCCTCCTCTACATCAAGCTCCGCGACAACTCAGCGACGGTGGATTCGCTGGTTCTGCCGGTATTGCCGGAAGAAGAGTGAGCATCGATGGAGCCAGTAGGAAGAGCGCCCGCAAAAGCGCTCCCGGCAGATATGGCCGGATTTAACTGTAATACCACCGAAACGCTCGTCCGTGAGGACTCGTTCCATCCTGTAAGGCTCATCTGGAGGCGCTTCCGCTAATGTTAAGCGCCACTTTTTCAATCGGATGAATCGACGCACTTTCCGTGGGGCCTGGGCTGGGGTTCACAGAGATACGATAGAGGCGGTGAACCCTCCGGGGCCCCCACAAATACGTAGCAGTCACGATCATCGCCATTTGCTGTTCCGAGTCGCAGTGAAGACCGTCCGAGGCTCGTGCTGCGCGAATGCTGTAGTCTG
>Ga0209168_10002258_pt1 | contig 14140 bp, 12 predicted proteins | sample Coa_R1_FD_187156 | JGI IMG/M metagenome (GOLD analysis project Ga0209168, IMG submission 187156) | Surface soil microbial communities from Centralia Pennsylvania, which are recovering from an underground coalmine fire - Coalmine... | ecosystem: Environmental > Terrestrial > Soil > Unclassified ... | reverse complement strand
TGGAGATCAACGACTGGGAGCGGTACCTGGTGGATAACGGCATCACCGTGGTCAAGGTGATGCTGAACCTGTCCAAGCGGGAGCAGGCCAGGCGGTTCCTCAAGCGGATCGACCACCCGGAGAAGAACTGGAAATTCTCGCCCGCCGACGTGCGCGAGCGGGGTTACTGGGACGAGTACCAGCGGGCGTTCGGGGAGATGCTGAGCCACACGAGCACCCAGTGGGCGCCGTGGTACGTCGTGCCGGCCGACCGCAAGTGGTTCACCCGGCTGGCCACCGCCGCGATCCTGGTCACCGCGCTGGACGCGATCAACCCGCGGTATCCCGCGCCGGACCCGGCGGTGCGGGATGAGATGGCGCAGGTCAGGGGAGAGCTCGCGGCCGAGGTGTGATCACTCTGGGCTCTCGCGGCCCGGCCCGCTACGGGCGGGCGGCGCCGACGAGGGTCGATGCGTACCAGCCGGTGCTCATCGGGATCTTCTCCACGTCCATCCCGGTCTGCGGGGCGTCGATGATGTAGCCGTTCCCGACGTACATGGCGACGTGGCCGATGCCGTCGTAGTAGAGCAGGTCGCCGGGCTGGATGGCCGAGGCGGCGATGTGCGGCAGGGCGGCCCACTGCTCGTAGGTGTCGCGGGGGATCGCGACCCCGGCCGCGGCCCAGGCGGCCTGGGCCAGGCCGGAGCAGTCGAAGCTGGACGGTCCGGTCGCGCCCCATTGATACGGCTTGCCGAGCTGGGCGTAGGCGAAGGCGACGGCCTTGTCCGCCTGGGTCGAGGTGGGCCCGGTATAGGTGGCCGTGGTCGTGCCGCTGGCGCCGATCGTGTTGCTCGCGACCGTCTGCTGCTGGGGCACGGTGAGGCTGGCCAGGGTGGCCTTCTCGGTCGTGATCAGCTTGCCCAGGGTGCTCTTCTGGGTCGCGAGCTGGGCCTTGAGCGCCGCGACCCCGTCCTTGGTGCGCTGCATCTGCTGCTCCACGCTGGCCAGTTCGGCGGCGGCGGCGAGCAGTTGCCGGGTCTGGGCCTTCTGGTGACCGGTTAGCTCGATCAGCATTGACCCCTGCTGCAGCACCTGCGAGGGGTCGCCCGCGGTGAGCACGCCCGCGATGGACGTCGCGCCGCTGTCCTCGAACGTCGCGGCCGCGGTCCGCGCCTCCTGGGCCTGCGCCGCCTGGAACCGGGCGTTCGCGGAGTCCAGGCGGGCGCGCGCCTGGGACAGCCGGGACTGGGCGGCGGTCAGCCGCTGGCTGGCCTGGTCCAGCTGCACGCTCACCTTGTCGAATTGCGAGGTGAGCTGGTTGACCTTGGCCTGAACCTGCGCCGCGGTCGGCTGCGGGGCCGCGCCCGCGATCCCGCCGCCGATGGCCAGGGCGCCCGTCACGGCGATACAGCTCGTCATGGCGAGGCCGGCCGCGAGGGCGACGCCCCGTCGCGGTTTGTTCATAGTGCCGTCGTGCTCCTTTTGCATGTCCGGGGATCACGGTAGCGACGCCTGGCCAGCCGTCTCAACCGGATCACGCAAATATCACGGAAGTATTACGTATGCACCGGTTGCGCTGAGTGAGCTACTCTGCGTCGCTGAATGGGCCTTGGGTGGCTCCGGGCGGCGGCCCTTTAGAGAAGGGCCGTCTGGAGCTGGCGGCGTGATAGTCCATGATCGCGAAGAGTCTGACCCCATTTTCCGGGGCCAAAGTCTTCGGGATCATGGAAAGGCCATCAGGGTTTTCCTTCCAGAAGGCTGGTGAGAGCCTCGCGGTCGGCCGGGGGGCCGTGCGGCGGGCCGGGCCGACGGTCGTCGGGCAGCGGGCGCTGGGCGGCGAGTTCGGCGGCGTGGTCCGGGGTGATTCCGGCCTGGAGCAGGCACTGCAGGGCCTGGGGGTTGGGCAGGGAGTTGAACCAGCGGTAGCCGGCGATGCGGCGCGCTTCGGGGGTGATGCGGCCGATCAGGCGGACGCGGGACAGGCCGCCGTCGGGGTAGGCGTCGAGGCGGACGGTGGCGACGGGGCGGTCATGCTGGCTGGGGAACTCGTGCCGGGTGTCGGGCTGCAGGCGGGTACGGGCCAGCAGGGGATGCCAGGCCAGGGGGCCTTCCGGCGCGGCGGAGTTGGCCGGCGGGGCGGGGTTGCCCGGCGCGGCGCGGTCGACGGGCGGCGCGGGGTTGCCCGGCGCGGCGGGGTTGCCGGGCGGGGTGGGGTTGCCCGGCGCGGCGCGGTCGACGGGCGGGGCGGGGTCGTCTGGCGCGGCGAACAGGGCGACTTCGGCGGAGGCGTTGTACTTGAAGTGGGCGGTGTCGACCACGATGCGGCGGACGACGCCGGGGACGGCGAGGCCGAAGACCACGTGGTCGTGACCTTCGTCGCGGCGGCGGCGGGTTTCCCAGCCCTCGCCCATGGTGCGGGCCTGGCCGGGGCGGATGAGGTGGGCGGCGTCGGTGTAGAAGGCGTCGCTGGCGGCCAGGACGACGGCGCCGTAGCGCTGGCTGGCCAGGTCGATGGTGAGGTCTTCCAGGCCGCGCGGGTCGGGGACGACGTGGCCGAGGACGCGGAGGCGGGCGATGCCGCCGTCGGGGTAGGCGTTGAGGCGAAGGTGGGTGAAGCGGCGGGGGTCGGTGACCGGGAAGCGGTTGTGGCTGTCGCCGGCCAGTTCCCGGCGGGCGACGATCGGTTCCCAGCCGGTGAGCTCGGCGGGGGCGGGGTAGCCCTCGTGGCCGCAGGCCTCGATGCTGACTTCGGCCGGGAAGTTGCCGGTGAAGAAGCTGGTGTCGACGTCGACCTCGGTGATGACGCCCGGGGCGCCGAGCCGGATCAGGGCCCAGTCGTGGCCGGGGGTGCGGCGGCGCCGGGTCTCCCAGCCGTCGACGATCTCGCCGCGGGGGCCGTAGTGGCCGGGCTCGAACGCGGCCGGGGCGGGGTTGAGCAGGTTCTCCTTCTCGCCGAACGACTCGTCGCTGGCCGCGATCACGCTGCCGCCCAGCCAGCGGGAAGCCAGGTCGGTGCCGGGGGTCACAGCGGCCACCCGGTGATGCGCTTGGGGGCGGGCCGGGCGTAGGTGGACACCTTGCTGGTGGCCAGGCCCAGGCCGACGACGGCCTCGGCCAGCCGGACCGCCGCGCCGATGCCGTCGATGACCGGGACGCCCAGCTCGGCGGTGATCGCCTCCTCCAGGCCGGCCATCCCGGCGCAGCCCAGGCAGATGGCCTCCGCGTGGTCGTCGCGCACCGCGATCGCGGCCTGCTCGACGATGCCGCGGATCGCGGCCGGCGGGTCGGCGTCGACCTCCAGGGTGCTCATCCCGCTGGCCCGGATCGAGGCGCACCGGCCGGCCAGGCCGGCCAGCGTGAGCCGGTCCTCGATGGCCGGGACCGAGCGTCGCAGCGTGGTGACCACCGCGAAGCTGCGGGCGATCAGCATCGCCACCTGCGCGGAGGCCTCGCAGATCTCCACCACCGGCTGGGTGATCAGCTCCTGGAGCCCGTCGCGGCCGTGCTCGCCGAACCCGGCCAGCACCACCGCGTCGTACGGCTCGCGGTAGCCGAGCACCGCGTCCATCACGCCGACCGCCGACAGGTAGCTCTCGAACGCGCAGTCCACCGCCTCCGGGCCGAAGCCCGGGCGCAGCGCGGCGATCTGGGTGCCGGGCGAGGCGTAGCGCCGCGCCCCGGCGGCGATCACCTCGGTCACCGACGCGCTGGTGTTGACGTTCACCACCACGATCTTCATGCCGGGCTCCTTCGCAGCAGGGTGCCGCGCGGGCGGGCCGGGCCGGCCGGCTGGCCGCGCAGGATGGTGGCGCGCACCACGCCGTGCAGGGTCCGGCCGGCGTACGGGGTGGTGGCCGGGTGCTTGTGGTAGAGCCGCGCGGGGTCCACGGTGAAGGGCTCCTCGGGGGCCAGGACGCAGAAGTCGGCGTCGCACCCCGGCGCGATCCGGCCCTTGGCGGCCAGCCCCGCCAGCCGGGCCGGGGCGGCGGACATCCAGGCCGCGACCTGGGCCAGGCCGATCCCGCGGGCGCGGGCCTGGGTCCAGACCAGGGGCAGGGCGAGCTGGAGCGAGGAGATGCCGCCCCAGGCCCGGTCCCAGTCGCCGGGCGCCTTCATGGCCGCGGTGCACGGGGAGTGGTCCGAGACGACCAGGTCGAGCCGGCCGTCGCGCAGGCCGGCCCAGAGCAGCTCGCGGTTGGCGGCTTCGCGGACGGGCGGGGAGCACTTGGCCGTGGTGTCGGTGATCTCCTCGGCGGTCAGGGTCAGGTAGTGCGGGCAGGTCTCGGCGGTGATCCGGACGCCCTCGCGGCGGGCCGCGGCGATCATCGGCAGCGCGTCCGAGCTGGAGACATGGACGATGTGCGCGTGCCCGCCGGTGACCCGGGCGGCCTGGATGACCTGGGCGACGGCCCGGTTCTCCAGCTCGCGGGGACGGGCGGCCAGGTATCCCGCGTAGCCGGGACCGGGACCGGGACCGGCGGCGGCCGTCGCGCTGGGCGGCGGGGTTTCGGCGTGGACCAGGAGCGGCAGGCCGAGGCGCGCGGTGGCGCGCAGCGCCTCGGTCAGCTCGCCGGGGCCGACCGGCGGGAAGTCGGGCGAGCCGGAGTCGGCCAGGAAGCACTTGAACCCGGCCACGCCGGCCGCGGCCAGCGCTGCGAGACCGGGCGTGCTGCCGGGGATGACCCCCGCCCAGAAGGCCACGTCCACGTGGGCCTGGCCGTCCGCCGCCCGCTGCTTGACCCGCAGGGCATCGACGCTGACCGTGACCGGGACGCTGTCCAGCGGCATGTCGACCAGGGTGGTGATCCCGCCCGCGGCGGCGGCCCGGGTGGCGCTGGCGAAGCCTTCCCATTGGGTGTGGCCGGGCTCGCAGATGTGGACGTGGGAGTCGACCAGACCGGGCATGAGCACCTCGTCGCGGCTGAGTTCCAGAGTGTCCCGGCTGGTCAGCGTGGTGGCGTGGAGCGGCTCGACGGCGGTGATGGTGCTGTTGGTGACGGCGACGGCCAGGGGGCGTTCGGGCTCGGCGGCGAGGCCGGTGACGGCGCGGGGAGCGCGGATGAGCAGGTCGACAGCCCGGGTCATGATCTTGACATTAAATTATAATTTTAGTATCTGTCGAGAATGACGCTTGAAGCGGACAGCTCGCTGACCGAGCTCTCGCTGTCGATCAGCCGTGGTTCGCCGGTGCCGCTGCACCACCAGCTCCGGCAGTCGTTGCAGGACCAGATCGAGCGCGGCAGCCTGCGGCCCGGCCAGCAGCTCCCGCATGAGCGGCAGTACGCCGAGTACCTGGGCATCAGCCTCGCGCCGGTCCGCCAGGCGCTGCTCGACCTGGTGCGGCTCGGCCTGGTGTTCCGGGTCCGGGGCAAGGGCACCTTCGTCCGGGACGACAAGGTGATCGAGAAGATCAGCCTGCTGGGCAGCTTCACCGACTCGCTGCGCAGCCAGGGCCTGGAGCCTTCGTTCACGGTGACCTGCGCGGCCGCCATGGCGCCGCCGCCGGAGGTGCGAGACGCGTTCGAGGCCCGGCCCCGGAGGCTGTTCCGGCTGGACCGGGTGGCGTCGGTGGCCGACGGGCCGCTCGCGCTGCTCACCGCCTGGCTGGACCCGGCCCGCTTCCCCGGCCTGGCCGAGCACGACTTCAGCCAGGTCCCGCTGTACGCCACCCTCGAGCGCCAGTACGGGGTGCGGATGGGCCGGGCGCTGTCCACCATCGAGGTCGTCCAGCTCCGGGACGAGGAGGCGGCCCTGCTGCAGCTGCCGCCGGGCGCCTCCGCGCTCCAGGTCCAGGGCACGACCTTCGACCAGAACGAGCGCGCGACCGAGGTGTCGCGCGTGCTCTACCGGGCTGACCGGTTCACCTTCTCGCTGGAGAGCTACCGCGTCGGCGGGCAGCTCAAGCACATCAGGAAGTGATCGCATGACGTCGACCCCTGCCCCAGTGACAGGAGCTCCCCAGGACTCCAACTTCACCCGCAACGCCACCGGCCTGGTCCGTGAGGTGTCGATGTGGGACGCGCTGATCATGAACACGCTGGGCATGAACGTGGCGGTCGGCTCGGTGCTGCTGCTCCAGCAGGCCCCGGCCATCTTCCCCGGCGGCAACCTGTGGCTGGCCGTGATCATCGGCACCGTGATCATGGCGTTCACGCTGCTGTGGGTGTACTCCGAATTCTCCGCGGCGATGCCCCGGTCCGGCGGGGACTACGTGTTCGTCAGCCGCGCGCTGCACCCGTTCCTGGGCTGGCTGCTGTCCTGGAGTCAGGGCGTCTGGCTGATCTTCTTCTGGATCGGGTTCAACGCCTGGTTCGCGCTCGTCTCGGCGGTGCCCGCCGCGTTCATCACCATCGGGTCGGTGACCGGCGAGAGCGGCTGGATCACCGCGGCCAACGACCTGCTGGCCAAGTACAACTTCCTCGGCATCCACATGCAGTGGTACGTGTTCTTGTTCGGCACGGTGCTGAACGTGCTGTTCGCGCTGCTGCTGATCTACGGCGGGCGGGTCTACTGGCGGGTGCAGAAGTGGCTGTTCCTGCTGGCTGGCCTGGCCATCTTGATCATGGTCGGGCTGCTCCTGTTCCGCGGCACCAGCGTGACCGCGTCCTGGGACTCGTTCGCGGCCAAGAACGGCTCGCTGAAGTACGGCCAGGTCATCCCGGCGGCGCAGGCGGCCGGCTTCCACGGGGCCAATGCCGGATTCAGCTTCACCGACACCCTGCTGCTGCTGCCGTGGGTGTTCTTCGTGGTCGGCTACGCGCAGGGCTCGGCGCAGATCGGCGGGGAGGTCAAGCGGGCGTCCCGCTCGCAGTACTTCGCGATGGTGGGCGGCGTGCTGATCAACGGGCTGGTGCTGGCCATCATCGTGCTGCTGGCCACGCACGCGGTCGGGTCCAGCTGGCTGCGCAGCGTGGACTACCTGGCCGCCAACGACCCGGCCAAGCTCGGGCTGCCGGGCGGCCTGCCGCCGGGCATCAACTTCATCTCCGCGCTGATGACCCACAACGTGCTCCTGCTGGCCCTGCTCGGCATCGGCTTCGTGATCTGGGCCCTGATGGGCACGCCGCTGTCCGAGCTGCAGGCCACCCGGTACATGCTGGCCTGGGGCCTGGACCGCAGCGGGCCGCAGGCGCTGGGCCGGGTCAACGACCGGACGCACGCGCCGGTCACCGCGATCGTGTTCTGCACCGTGACCGGCGAGATCGCCCTGGCCGCGCTGATCAACATCCCGCAGGCCAGCCTGCTGGGCGCGCTGCTGGCCCAGATCGTGGCGTTCATCTTGGTCTCCGCGGCCGGCATCGCGTTCCCGTACCGGCTGCGCGAGATCTGGGAGGCCGCGGGGGGCCGGCGGGTGCTCGGCGTCCCGGCCGTCGCGCTGGCCGGAGCGGGCGGGGTGATCTGCCTGGGCGCGCTGCTGGTGCTGTTCATCGCGAACAAGTCGATCAGCACGACCTTCGCCGTGACCTCGCACCTGTCGCTGGAGTTCATGGGCGGCGTGATCGCGGCCGGCGTGCTGTGGTACATCGGCGCGCTCTTGTACAACAAGCGCCGCGGCGTCAACCTGAACCTGGCCTACAAGGAGATCCCGCCCGAGTGATTCCGCCGGAGTGATTCAGCTGAGGAGCAGCCTGTGACCGTGCGGCCGGTGGTTGTCGTCGGCAACCTGACCATCGACGACGTCATCCAGCCCGACGGCAGCAGCCAGATGGGCACGCTGGGCGGCAACACCGTGCACGCGGCGGCCGCCGCGCTGACCTGGACCGGCGACGTCGGCGTGGTGGCCCGGTGCGGGGCCGACTTTCCCGCGACGGCGCTGGAGCGGCTGCGTGCGGCCGGCGCCGATACCGGCGGCATCCGGCCGGTCGAGGGACCGACCGTGCGGAACTGGGTCATCTACGAGGCCGACGGCACGCGGGCCTGGGTCTACCGGACGCCGCGCGGGCGCAGCGCCGAGGTGGCGCCGCGGCCTGCCGACGTCCCCGCCGCGTGGCTGGAGCGGACGCCGATGCCGGTCGTCCACGTCGCGGCGATGCCGCTGGCGGCGGCCGCGGATATCGTGCGGTCGGTCCGGGCCCGGGCCGATCAGGCGGTCATCACGCTGGACACCCACGAGGACTGGCCGCGCGGCAGCGAGGTACTGGAGGTCGCGCGGCTGGTCGACGTGTTCATTCCGTCTCGGGAGGAACTGTCGACTCTGGTCGACTATGATGATCCGGCGCGGGCGGCGGCTGAGCTCGTGGCGGGCGGGGTGACGTGCGTGGTGGTCAAGCTGGGCGGAGACGGGGCCCTCGTGGCGCGGCCCGGGGAGGCACCGGCGCGGGTACCGGCGGCCGCGGTCGAGGTCGTGGATCCGACCGGCGCGGGCGACAGCTTCTGCGGCGGATTCGCGGCCGGGCTCGCGCTGGGCGAGGATGCGGTCGCGGCCGCGCGGAGAGGGTGCGTCACGGCGGCCGCCGCGATCGGAGCGAGCGGCTCGCTGCGACTGCTGGACCGCACGGGGTTGGCCCATGAACTCCTGTCTGGGACCACCCGGGCTGCGGGGACGGCCAGCAGCCAGGACGAGTACGGCATCGAGACCATGAACCGGGAGATCGCCAGCATCCCTGACGTCATCGCGGCCCAGCTCGGCGACCCCGGCGGGCACGTGCGGGAGCTGGCCGGCTGGCTGGCCGGGCGCGGCATCGAGCACCTGTACCTGACCGGGTGCGGCGACTCGGCGTTCGCCGGGCTGGCCGCGACGCTGGCGTTCCGGCGGCACAGCCGGCTGCGGGCGCACCCGGTGCACGCGCTGGACTTCGCCCGCTACGACGTCCGCTACCTGCCGCCGGGCAGCGCGGTGCTGGCCATCTCCTACTCCGGGAAGGTCGGGCGGACGATCGAGGCGGCCCGGCAGGCGGCCGCGTTCGGCGTGCCGGTCATCGCGCTCACCGGCCAGACCGACGGGGAGCTGGCCGGGGCGGCCGACCGGATCCTGCCCATCGACGTGCCCACCCTCGGCTTCTCCCCCGGGACCAGCACCTACATCGGGATGCTGTGCACGCTCATCGAGCTGGCCCGGCAGACCTCGGCGGACGGCGCCGGCGTGCTGGCGGACGCGTGCGAGCAGCTGGCCGGGCAGGCGGCCAAGACGCTGGACTGGTGCAGCGATACCGCGGCCGAACTGGCGGCCCGGATGACCGCCGGCCGGTTCGTGACGTTCCTCGGGGCCGGGCCGAACGAGGCCACGGCCCGGTTCGGCGCGGCCAAGCTGTTCGAGGCCTCCCAGCAGATCGCGCTGGCCACCAACACCGAGGAGTGGGCGCACGAGGAGTACTTCATCACCCGGCCCGGCGATCCGGTGGTCGTCGTCGCCCCGGCGGGCGCGGCCCGGGACCGGGCCTGGGAGATCTTGTCCGAGCTCGAGTTCATCGGGGCCGACGCCACCGTGGTCTCCGACGTGGAGCCGCCGGGCGGGGCCGCGTTCCTGCGGCTGGCCTCCGGCGCGCCGGAGGAGCTGAGCCCGGTGCTGGCCGCGCTGCCGCTGGCCCAGCTCGGGTTTCACCTGGCCCGGCAGGCCGGCAAGCGCAGCTACAACTTCCCGAGCGAGCAGGCCCGGGACGAGCACTACGACACCATCCACCGCGCCACCCTGGGCGAGCCCGCATGAGCGCCCGGCAGCCGCTGGCCGACATCGCCGCCGAGGCCCGGCACGTCCTGGACGGGTGCGCCGCCCACCAGGTCAGCGCGCGGCTGATCGGCGGGCTGGCCGTCGCGCAGCACCAGCACCTGGCCACGCCGCCGGAACTGCGCCGCTCCTACGGCGACATCGACATCGTGATCGGCCGCAAGCAGGGCCGCGGCACCAGCGCCGCGCTGACCGAGCTCGGGTACGAGCCGAACGAGCGGTTCAACGCGCTGCGCGGCGACCGGCGGATGCTGTTCTACGACACCGCCAACGGACGGCAGATCGACGTGTTCGTCGGCACCTTCGCCATGTGCCACACGCTGGACCTGTCCGGCCGGCTCACCCTGACGCCGGACACGCTGAGCCCGGCCGACCTGGTGCTGACCAAGCTGCAGATCGTCGAGATCAACAACAAGGACCTGGTAGACGCGGCCCAGCTGCTGCGCAACCACCAGCTCGGCCGGGGCGACGAGGCCGGCCGGGACGAGGTGTCGCTGGACCGGCTGGCCGCGGTGACCAGCGCCGACTGGGGCTGGTACACCACGGTGAGCGACAACCTGGCCAAGCTGGCGGGCTTCGCCGGGGACGCGCTGGCCGAGCCGGACGCCGCCGCCGTCACCGAACGGACCCAGGCCATCCAGCGGGCCATCGACGAGCCGGGCAAGTCGCTGCGCTGGAAGGCCCGGGCCCGGATCGGGCGGCACGCCCCCTGGTACGAACTCCCCGAGGAAGTGACAGGCAACCCCCATGGCTGACCGGAAGATCTACTTCGCGACCGACATCCACGGGTCGGAGGTGTGCGTCCGCAAGTTCCTGAACGCGGCCAAGTTCTACGACTGCGACACGCTCATCATGGGCGGCGACATCACCGGCAAGATGATCGTGCCCATCGTGGACGCCGGGCAGGGCGTGCACACCGCCACCTTGTACGGGCGCAACCTGCAGGTCAGCGGGGACGGCCTGGCCAAGCTGCGCAAGACGATCGCCGACGCCGGCTACTACGCCTACGAGACGACGCCCGAGGAGATGGAACGCTTCCGGGCCGACCCGGACGCGGTGACCGAGCTGTTCGGCAGGCTGATGCACGAGACCCTGGGCCGGTGGCTGGAACTGGCCGAGGAGCGGCTGGCCGGCACCGGCATCCGGTGCTTCTTCGCGCCGGGCAACGACGACCCGGCGTTCGTGGACGACATCCTGCGCACCTCGGCGGTGGCGGTCAACCCGGAGAACACCGTGGTCGACCTCGGGGACGGGTTCACCATGATCAGCGTGGGCTACTCCAACCGGACGCCCTGGGATTCCCCGCGAGAGCTCCCAGAAGACGAGCTGGCCGCGTACATCGCCGCCCAGGCGGAGCAGGCGGGCAGCACCGACCGGGTGATCTTCAACTTCCACGTGCCGCCGCACGACACCCCGATCGACCAGGCCGCCCTGCTCGACGCCGAGTTCCGCCCGGTGATGAAGGGCGGCATGCCGGTCATCTCCGGGGTCGGCTCGACCGCGGTGCGGGACGCGCTGGTCAAGTACCAGCCGATGCTGAGCCTGCACGGCCACATCCACGAGTCACGCGGCGAGGCTAGGATCGGGCGGACGCTGGCCATCAACCCGGGCAGCGAGTACTCCGAAGGGGTGCTGCGCGGGGCCATCATCACGCTGAACCGCAAGAAGGGGGTGCGTGGCTATCAGCTCGTCGCCGGCTGACCCGCCAGGTGAGGTGAGCCGTACCGTCGCCGTCATCGGATCGGCCCGGCTCTCGCCGCCGGATCCGCGCTGCCTGCCCGCCGAGCAGATCGGCGCGGCCGTCGCCGCCCGGGGCTGGACGGTGCTGACCGGCGGCTACGGCGGCCTGATGGAGGTGGCCTCGCGGGCCGCCGCGCAGGCCGGCGGGCGGGTCGTCGGCCTGCCCATGCGCGGCTGGACCGCGCTGACCCCCAACCAGTGGAACCACGAGCTGATCTGGTCGGACACCTACCCCGAGCGGCTGGGCCACATCCTGGCGGCCGACGCCATCGTGGCCGTCGACGGCGGGATCGGCACGCTGTCCGAGGCCTCGCTGGCCTGGTCCACGCTGCAGACCGAGCCGGTCGCCGCGGACCTGATCTTCCTGGGCGCCGGGTGGCCGCCGGTGCTGCGCTCGTTCGCGGACCACCTGGTCATCGACGACCGGGACCTGATCCAGGTGACGGTGTGCGCGGACGCGCAGCAGGCCGTCGAGCACATCGCCAGCAAGGAGCCGCGCCGGAGCCGGCCGCCGGGCCGGGTGGCCGGGCCGCGGGGATAGGGGATGACCATGGACCTGGCCGACGCCCGGCAGATCGCGGACCGGGCCGTGGACGACGCCCGCGGGCTGGGCCTGCGGATCTCGGTGGCGGTGGCCGACGAGGCCGGGGCGCTGCTCGCGTTCGCCCGGATGGACGGCGCGACCCGGCTGTCGGCCCGGACCGCGGTGGCCAAGACCCAGACCGTCATCCTGACCGGCAAGGCCACGATCGACCTGGGCCGGGAGTGGCGCGAGGAGCTCGGCGCGGAGCCGGAGCTTTTCTACGGGATGATCGCCCGGCCGGATGTGGTCCCGTTCGGCGGCGGGGTGCCGGTGCGCCTGGACGGGCGGCTGGACGGCGCGGTCGCGGTCTCCGGTGCGACCAGCATCCAGGACCACGAGATCGCCACACGCGCGGCGGCGGCGGGCAGCGGGCGCGCACCGCGGTAAACAAAACCGGGGCGCGGTTCCGGGTTGGTCCCGGAACCGCGCCCCAGCCGTGTGGCAGTTATTGCGTCACGAGCTCTGGACGGTTACTCGAACGCCTGGCCGTCCACGCACCCAGCCGTACCGCCGCTGGCGTTGAAGACGTTGTTGCTGAACTCCTGCTGGGTCAGGTAGTGCAGGCCGAAGAACGTCTGGTTGTACAGGTGACCAGGCGACCCGTTCGTCGCGCCGAAGATGTAGGCGCACTCGTCGCCGTTCTCGAAGCCGCTGGAGTCATACCAGCCGGTCTCGGTGTCCGGGTCGGTAATCGACTCATTGAGCTCATGGCTGGTCGGACTGACCTCGGTGTCGGCGTCGGGGTTATTGTTCGGCGTCTCGATCACGGGGAACCGGGCGTCGCTGCCGCACGTGAAGCCCACGGGCGACTGGTAGACCGGGAAGGGCATGTTCGCGTACACCGCGCTGGTCGTGGACTCGCTGTGGTAAGCGCAGTAGGCCGCGGTCGGCTGGTGGTTGATCGTGCAGGCCTGCCCGCCGGCGGTGCTGGTCGACGAACCGGGGTTGAAGCAGGATTCGACGTGCTTGGGCAGGAACAAGACGAAGATGTGGCTCAGGTTGTGCGGCAGGCCGCGGGCCGCGCTGACGCTGTTGACTTCGGCCTGCAGCTGGAGATCGTCAAGGCAGGCGTTGTAGCCGGTGCCGTCCACGTAGATCCCTGACGTGTCATTGGGTGCCACCGTGCAGCCGTTCGCGGGCAGCGGGCTCGAGTCATAGACGACGGAGCCGAGCCGGATGTTGTAGTGGATCTGCCCGTTGTTCCCGAAGTACTCGTTATCGACGGAGAACACGTTGGTCCGCTGGCCGCTCGACACCGCCACCTCGGCGAGATAGGTCAGCAGGATCCGCTCGTAGGCCGCCGTATCCGTGTGACCTGCCGGAACCCAGAAGATCGGCGTGATGATCAGCGGGCCGGTCTGCTGCGTCATCATGACCTTGCCCTCTTCACAAGGCTGGAAGAAGCAGTTGGCCCCCGGCGGGGACCCATGGAAGATCAGCGGGGGAGTGCCATTGAACGCCGGCTCCGGCGGCGGGGGCGTGGAACGGGACAGGGCCTGCCGCGCGGACTGGGCACTCGGGTCCTGGCAGGTGGAACTGGTACCTGCCGCAACGATGACACCACCGATACCGTGCGAGTGGCCCGTGCTGATGACTTGCTGCTGGGAGATGGTGCAAGGCGGATTCGAGACGCTTGGTGCCGACGGCGCTGCGCTGGCCGCCGTCGGGGTGGCCATGGCGAGCAGGGTCCCTGCTCCCAAGACCAGGGTCGCGCCCAGACCCCATCGCTTGTGTGCTTTTCTCATCGCTTCCTCCGTTATTAGCGGACATCCAGGCCTACGCCGGAGCGGCACCACGGTACTGAGCCCGAACCCGCAATTGGGGCCAAATGAAAACAACTACGCCAAATCTTGATGAAACTAGTCCGATTAGTACACCGGTGCCGCAATCGAAGCCACCGCGTGGCCAGGCATTTGGCTGAAGGGCCGAGGCGCGTATGCGCACGGTGGCCGCCGGGCTGGAAGAGGTGGCGTCCGAGTGGCCTCCGGAGGTGCCCCGGGCCATGCCCGGCACTCCTGCCCCGCCCGCCTCCCCGCCACCACCAGACCCGGCACCGGGCCACGCTCAACTACGTCGTTGCCACAACCACGTAGTCCCCACCACGTCGTTGCCACAACGACGTAGTTGCAGCCCACGCACACACCCGCGGTTCCCCGGCGGGATCCCCTCAGGAA
>Ga0209168_10002256_pt1 | contig 14145 bp, 13 predicted proteins | sample Coa_R1_FD_187156 | JGI IMG/M metagenome (GOLD analysis project Ga0209168, IMG submission 187156) | Surface soil microbial communities from Centralia Pennsylvania, which are recovering from an underground coalmine fire - Coalmine... | ecosystem: Environmental > Terrestrial > Soil > Unclassified ... | reverse complement strand
AACATTTTATTAAAAAATATTTTGTTGGTGCTCGTGTAAGATTGGATGATCAAACTATAAGAACTAAAGAAGAAAACGGAACTGTTACGACTATTAAACGCAAGAAATTATCACAAAAGCCTTCCGGTCTTATTGGTTTATTAGATGCGTATATACTTACTCAATTAAAACCAATAACAGATTTTGTAACTCCCGCAGCAACTTTTTACGTATTAATCGTTAATCCATACTTGCTTGCCAATAAAGAAATGAAAAATTATAAGGGCGATGATAAAGGAAAAGATGCTCCTAAGCCAGTAACTATTGAAGAAGTAAAACAAGTGTTACAGATGTTACAACAAGTTGTTCCAAGCGATGCTAAGAGCGATGTTAAAGTTGTATAAAGTATAAAACTAGTTTTTATGCATACAAGAGGCCCGTGTTTTCACGGGCCTTTTTTTATGTAAGCCTTGCAAAGCAAAAATTTATTTTTTTAGGATGTGAATACAACATTTTTAAAGGAGTGAGTATGATGAAGCGATTATGGAAGAGTTTATGTATTATAAACGCTTCCTTTTTTATTGTTTCACACGAATATGCTGTGCAAAAGCCGTGGACATTTTTAGTATATATGGCGGCAGCAAATGATTTATATCAATACGCTCCTTTAGATTTGCAAGAGATGATGCAAGCAGGTTCAAATGAAAATATAAATATTATCGTATATCTTACACTGCAAGAAGATGGTAAACAAAAGGTTACTCAGAAATTATATGTAGAAAAAGGATCATTGGTACAGATTGGATCATCAACTGTTCGCGATAGTGGCGATGTTGCAACATTAGAAGAAGCATTGCAGTGGGCATGTATTGATTATCCATCAGATCATATAGCAGTAGTATTGTGGAATCATGGTTCTGGACCATTAAATAAAAATAGTAAGGAAAAAGTTCCTAAAGGTGTGTGTTATGATTTTGATACAGATAATTATTTAACTGATCGTGATTGTTTGCAAGCTTTTTCATGGGCGCGGGATACGTTACGCGATGGGCAGAAGTTTGATATTATCGCGTTCGATGCATCTTTACTTGCATCGCTTGAGATTGCATATACTTTGTCTTCTTGCGCCGATTACATGATTGCATCAGAAGAAACAATTCCCGGTGATGGCTATGAATATGCATATATTTTAAATCAATGCGCTGCTATGTATCTAACGCCATTAGAATTTGCTCAATTAATTGTTGATGCATATAAAGAAGAATACGCAGAAACATCAGCATTCACTTTATCAGCAATTGATTTGAATGAACTGCAAGCATTGGTGGATAATGTTAATACCGTTGCGCAAGTGTTGGAAGATCAATTAACAGGAAAAAATAAAGCAGCAGTAAAATCTGCGATCAGAAAATGTATACATGCGGCACATTGTCCTCTGTTTGATGATATGTATGGTGATCTTTGTAAATTTTATAAAAATCTATTGCAGAACGTTGCTCATTTAAAATTATCACAATCTTCTATGCCTTCATTTAAACAGTTGTTATATAATGGCATACATTTATTTAAGACAGTGATTAAAGCAAATGCAACAAGTTCTCATTTTAGTCAGGCGGGTGGTCTTTCTATTTATTTTCCTCAGCATTATATAGATCCATCATATTATGGATTGTATTGGACGGAACAAAATCCTTATTGGTTAAACTTTTTAGAAGCATTTATATCCTAGATTATAACGACTGAGGAAAAAGCTATATGAGATTTTTGAATAAATATATGGGTATTTTATTATTGCTCATAAGTATTTGTTACGCTAAAAATTTAATCTATAACTGGCAGTCGCATGCATCACAGTTATTTTCTCCAAAGGAATATATCAAATTGAGATCAGAAGTTGTTCAGCAGAATATCTATAATGGTATAGATGCAGAAGTGCGATTTGGTAATGAACTTCCTCCTCAAGAACAAGAATATGTGAAGCATCGTAAAATTAAAGTACAAAAAGCGCTTGAGAAAATAGTAGGTATTTCTTTAGAAGATAAATATGTTCCAACTATTTCATTGATTTGCAGTGGCGGTGGATATCGAGCAATGTTAGGATCATTAGGTAGCTGGGCAGGATTGCAGCATATTGGAGTGCTTGATGCGGTAATGTATATTAGCGCATTGTCAGGATCTACATGGGCGCTTGGCTTATGGATGTCTACGGGAATGCCAATTTCTCGATTGAAAAATTATGTTTCACAAAGGCTTCTGCGGGATATTTATTACTTTAATAAGCAAAGTGCTCAATATATGGCGCATATGCTGGCAACTAAAATAGCATTTAATCAACCATGTACCACGGTTGATTTATTTGGAGCTTTGATTGCAAATCATCTCTTAGGTAGTTTTTATGGAAAAAAGTGTCAAATGATCCATATGTCTGAACAGATGAAGCATCTCCAGCATGGTAATATGCCATTTCCTATTTATACAGCTGTCGATGGAAGAATGCGTGTTGCAAATAAAGCTCCTTGGTATGAATTTACACCTTTGGAAGTAGGTTCTTCAGATTATGATGTATATGTTCCTACATGGGCATGTGGTAGATATTTTAGCAATGGTAAATCAACTGATTATGCTCCAGAGCAAAGTTTGGGGTTCTTTTTTGGAGTTTTTGGTTCGGCATTTGGAGCTCATGTTGGTTTAGCATGGGATCGTCTTATTAAGGATTTAACACCTTCTATTATCAGATCAGCAATTGAGGCGATGCTAACAAAAAGCCATTTGGAAAAGGCACGAGTTTTTTGGGCAAAATTACCTAATTATATGTTTGGATTGAATGATTATGATGTAAGTAACAATAAATATTTAAAACTGATTGATGCAGGGATAGAATTTAATTTGCCATATCCCCCGGTAAGTGGAGAGCGTTTCGAACGGATGCCAGACGTTTTAATTTTTTTTGATTTTTCTCGTAGAAATATACCATATGCTTTAAAGAAGGTAGAAGAATATGCCCATAATAAAGGACTTAAATTTCCTCATATTGATTACCATAACATAGAAAAAAAGACAATTTCTGTTTTTAAAGATCAAAAAGATACATCTGTTCCTGTTGTTATTTATATTCCACGTATTAGTGATAAATCTTTATGGGAAGAAAAAAAATTAAATCCTTACTTTAAAAAATATAAAAATATTGAAGACTTTGATTTTAACGAATGTGCTCAATCTGGTCATTGCCACACACTTAATTTTCGTTATACCCTTCATCAATCAAAACAAGTTATGAATCAGATGGAGTTTAACGTTATTGCTAATAAGCAACAGATTATCGATGTTATTAAGTGGGTCATCGAAAGAAAATCGAAGATAAATGAGAATCAAGAATGAAATATATCAAAAAATTTGAAGCAATACGGCTGCGTGATGTAAAGACAGTAGGGGGAAAAAATGCATCGCTTGGTGAAATGATACGTCATTTGACTGCTCAAGGAGTGCGTATTCCTACCGGATTTGCTATTACTGCAGATGCTTATTGGCATTATTTGGAATCAAATCAGCTTATTGAAAAAATGAAGCAGATTATGAAACAGCTTCATGGTACCACGAACATAGCAGTGCTCAAAAAAGTGGGAGCTGCTATTCGCCATTTAATCATCAAAGGAACCATGCCTGATGATTTAGCGCATGAAATTGTTGCAGCATATCGTGAACTTTCTGATCATTATCATATAAAAGATTGTCCCGTTGCCGTGCGTTCTTCAGCAACAGCAGAAGATTTACCCAATGCATCTTTTGCCGGGCAACAAGATAGTTTTTTGAACATAGCAAATGAGCATGATTTGCTCGATGCATGCAAAAAAAGCATGGCATCTTTATTCAATGATCGTGCAATTATCTATCGTATAGATCAGGGATTTGATCATTTTAAAGTAGCGCTTTCTATTGGAGTGCAAAAAATGATTCGCTCTGCTGTTTCAGGAGTTGCATTTTCATTAGATACAGAAAGTGGTTTTAAAGATGTGGTGATGATAGAAGCTTCATACGGTCTTGGTGAATCAATTGTTCAGGGTTTGGTTACTCCGGATGAATACGTGGTGCATAAACCAACATTGCAAGAAGGATACGCATCAATTATCAGAAAAGTATGCGGAGATAAAAAAACCAAAATTATATATAGCACCGGAAAAGAGCGAACAAAAACAGTTGCAGTATCATCAAAAGATCAGCAAGCCTTTGCGTTATCAGATAAAGAGATTATTGAATTAGCGCATTTTATCATTACGATCGAAAACTATTATTCAAAACTTAAAAAACAATGGTCGCCGATGGATGTTGAATGGGCAAAAGATAGTCATGATGGAAAATTATATATTGTTCAAGCGCGTCCTGAAACGGTGTATGCAGGTAAAAAGAGTGTAACATTTGAACAGTATGTTTTACATGCCAAGAATAAACAAGTAATAACAACAGGATTGAGTATTGGCAACAAAATTGTTTCTGGGGTTGCACGCGTGGTAAAAGGAGCAAAAGATATTGCTCACGTGCGTAAAGGTGACATTATTATCACTGAAATGACTGATCCTGATTGGGTGCCGGTAATGAAGCGAGCGGCAGGAATTGTTACTGATCGAGGCGGAAGAACATGTCATGCAGCAATTGTGAGTAGAGAACTTGGCATTCCTGCAATTGTAGGAACAAAAGATGGAACAAGTGCAATCAAAAATGGTCAAACAATAACGCTTGATTGTTCTGACAGTTCTGCAGGTACGGTGTATAAAGGTGCATTAGACTATGAAACAAAAGAAATATCATTGGCTGATCATGTGTCATTGCCTGTTGATATAATGGTTAATATTGCAGATCCTGATAGCGCTTTTCATGCATCATTTTTACCCGTTGCAGGTGTTGGACTTGCGCGCATGGAATTTATTATTACTAATTTTATCAAAATTCATCCCATGGCATTACTGTATGATGATCATATAAAAGATAAAAAAGTAAAAAAAGAGATACAGGCTCTTACGGCAGCATATACACATAAACCAGATTTTTTTGTTGAACAACTTGCACAAGGCATTGGTACCATTGCTGCAGCTTTTTATCCACGACCTGTGGTGGTACGTTTATCTGATTTTAAAACGAATGAGTATCGTAACTTAATTGGAGGTTACTTATTTGAATCTGAAGAAGAAAATCCTATGATTGGTTTTAGGGGCGCGTCACGTTATTATCACGAAAGATACAAGCAATCTTTTGCATTAGAATGCAAGGCATTGCTCAGAGCACGTAATCAGATGGGATTAAAAAATATAAAAATTATGGTTCCTTTTGTGCGCACCGTGCATGAAGCGCATGCAGTGATTAAAGAGATGAAATCGCACGGATTAGTACGGGGTAAAGATAACTTAGAATTGATAATGATGTGCGAGGTCCCTTCTAATGTTATTTTGATCGATCAATTTAGCCAATACTTTGATGGATTTTCTATTGGATCAAATGATTTAACGCAATTAGTGTTGGGTGTTGATCGGGATTCAGCATTGTTAGCACCTTTATTTGATGAACGTGATGCAGCAGTTAAAATAATGATGGCGATGGCTATTAAAGGTGCGCATGCGCATAAGCGTCATATCGGTATTTGCGGTCAAGCACCATCTGATTATCCGGAAATTGCCCATTTTCTTATTAAAGAGGGAATTGATTCTCTCTCTTTAAATGTTGATTCAGTGCTTTCATTCTTGATGCATAATAAAAAGAAATAAAGTTCTTTTTTTTCTTGCAAAGATGAAAGAATTGAGAGTATAGTGGTTTGCAACAATTGTTTATTCAAAAAAAGGATGATTGAATGAAAAAAATTATACCAATGTTATTACTTTTATTATTGTGTAGTTCAGATGATGTGGAATCTAAGGGGCTTGCAAAATTACATTTACCAGTGCAGAGAGTGTTAATTGATGAGTATGTTTATGAATTAGTTGACGAATATACTGATGAGTATGCTGATGTTAATGAGTATGCAAATATTGATGAGTATGCAAATGTAACAAGAGGTTTTTCATTTAATTGCGCTGATACGGTGTGTTGTAAAAGAGGGCGTCGTGGTCCACGTGGAAAAAGAGGGCCAAGAGGTTTTCCGGGAATGAGCGCAACGTGTGGATTTAATGAACTCTTTATTAATGCAGAAATGATGTTCTCTGCAGTGGTTGATGATTTTACTCTTACACCAACAGCTCTTACTCCTTATGCAACAAGTGCGGTAAGTATGCTTGCATGGCCTATGCCTTCTCCACTTATATCACCATTGCCACCTATTGGAGCAAATTTTGATCTTCCAGTGGATATTGATAAAACACAACCAATAGTAATTGTTATACATATGTTAGTTGATAGTTCATCACTTATCAGCGGTAACATGGCTAACTTATCAATTGATCTAGATTTTAAATCTAATAATGATTTAGTCGGCACCGTTGCTCCTGCAGTTGGTCCGGTAACAATAACATCAGGAGATTTTGTAGTTACTCCTGCAACACCACCAACATCAACTAACTTACGTCAAATTAGTGTTTCTGTTCCATTTGATATATCAACAACACTTGGCGATTGGGCATTTATTGATGTTTCACGTGCGCTTGCATCATCAAGTGAATTTAGTGGTACCATTTATTTATCAACAATCTCTATTCAGTATCATAGATTCTGTTAATATTGACTTGCGCTCAAAGATATCCTTCGACAAGCTCAGGACGAGCGCGGAAATACAATTTTTGAATATAAAAAAAGTCCTCATTGCTCAAAACAATGAGGACTTTTTTTATAAAAAAGAGGTTAATTATTTTCTAAATATGGCTTAACGCTGTTGTTAACAAAATCTTGTAACGTTTTTGGCATTTGTACGGCTAACTTTCTCATCACTTTTTTTGTTCGCGATGATTCAATAACTATTAAAGGATGAGCTTCTTGCATATGTCCACATTCGGTGCATACACCAGCTTGTATAATCTCACAACTACAATTACATTCAATGGGATGCCATTCTTTTTTATCATTAGTTCTTTGAAGATGTTCGCTATTATCGATGCAGTTAACTCCCGCATATAAAGGAAGCATAAACATGACTACTATGAGTATGTATTTCATGATTTATTCTCCTCTTTATGCTCAGGAGTAGTTTTTATTTGACTTTCATATTGTTCAAAGAATGCTCGTTTATCTTCTGCATTAAATTCTTGAGGACATAGGATAAGAGTATTGTTGTAGAGTATGTTTATGAGGATGATAATAAAAAAAAGATACCTTTTCATAATTGCAACCCCCTTTATAGCTGTAAAATAAATTTACAATTATTATAATACCCTTGTTATATTGCAAATTGCAATATAAGAATGCGGGGGGTTGCAATAAGTTCGTTGTCTAATTTAATACCCTGAAGGTTTTTTTCGGTGCCAATCAGTTTTTTGTTGAAAGGCATGACCAACTTGGTACAATAATTCTTCAGATAAATGAGGGCCTGCTATTTGAAAGCCGATAGGTAAATTGTTACTGCTGCTACCACATGGCAGAGATAACGATGGAATTCCTGCTAAGTTCATGGCGCAGGTAAAATAATCTTGCAGGTCGAGTTGTAATTTATTTTCTGCAAAAGCACCAAATTTAAACGCGGGAGCCGGGTGTACGGGCATAATAAGAACATCAACATCAGTAAATGCTTGTTTGAATTCATAACTTATTAAGCGCTGTACTTTTTTTGCGTTGTTATAAAATTGACCCGCGTGTCCTGCAGAAAGGACATAATTGCCAACTAAAATACGTGAGCGAACTTCTTGTCCAAATCCATTATGACGTGTATTGTTATACATCTGTGATAATGTTTTTGCACTTTTATCACGTAATCCATAACGGACTCCATCAAAACGTGCAAGATTTGATGCTGCTTCCGCGCGACTAATAATAAAATAAGTTGCGGCAGCATAATCCAATGTTGGAAGTTGGATATGTTTAATTGATGCGCCACCTTGTTCAAAAACTTTAAGTGCCGCTTTAATTGCATCAACAATTTCTGTTTCTATGCCGTGCGCATGCAGTGCATTATCAACAACACCAATGCGTAAATTTTTGGGTAACGTGCCATCTAATTTTTGTGTGTAATCTTTTTTATCAATTTGCTGCATTGAGGCATCTTTATTGTCTTTGCCCGCAATCACTGAAAGAACGCGTGCATTATCATACACCGTTTGTGCCATAATACCAATCTGATCTAACGATGAAGCATATGCAACCAATCCATAGCGAGAAATAAGACCATAGGTTGGTTTTAATCCCACAATACCACAAAGTGCAGAAGGTTGGTTTACCGAACCTCCTGTTTCAGATCCAAGTGCCCACGGTACTAATCCCGCTGCAACAGCAGCAGCAGAACCACCACTTGATCCTCCTGGAACACGCGATAAATCCCATGGATTGTGTGTTTTTTTGAAAGCAGATGTTTCTGTTGAGCTACCCATAGCAAATTCATCCATGTTAGCGCGACCAACAAGTAAAGCACCTGCGTGTTTAAGGCGTTCAATAGCTGTTGCATCATAGGTAGCAACAAAGTTTTCGAGCATTTTTGATGCACATGAAGTTATTCTATCTTTTTGGCAGATATTATCTTTAATAATACCGGGAATGCCGTATAATTCGCCCATTTCTTGATTGGTATTTTGCAGAATGGATTCTTTATCAAAAACTTCTAATGCAGAGCCAACTTCTCCATCAAATGCTTCAAATCTTTTGAGGTAAAATTCAAGAATTTCTTCTCGCGTAATTTCTTTATTGGCAAGCTTTTGTTCTAATTCTTGAATAGTGATAAAAGGGTACATACTCATAAATGTTCCTTGCTGTTTATTATTGTTGATTTTCAATAATTACTGGTACAACAAAAAAGTTTCCTTCACGTTCGGGTGCTTGAGCGAGAATAGCTTCACATGAGTTAGGAATAACTATATCTTCTCGTTCAACATTTTTATTTTTAAGTAAAGAAATATCAATATCTTTAGCAATTTCTTGTACGCGCGCAGCATATTGTAATACTGCATCCAGATGTTCCATTGCCGTTATTATTTCTGTCTCAGAGAGAGAAATATGAGAGAGGCGAGCAATTTTTTCTACTTCTTCTTGTGTAATAAAAGATTTCATAGTATTTCCTTATTTAGATTCGTGGTGTTTTCCAATGTTCGCTTCGTAGTCTTTTAATATACCATATGCTCATTAATGCGTTGCCCAGATAAAATGATCCATAAAGAAGAATAAATTTTACTGTTTCATTTTCAAAATGCCACAAAGATAAGGCTTTTGACACGGGGATAAAATAGCAAAAACAAGTAACAAATCTTACAACCATCACGATATGCACATTGCCTGCACCGCGTAGAGCTCCTGATAGGATCAATTGTAACAGATCAAAGATAATAAATATACTCAGAATTGGGAATGCCTGCATAGCCAGTGGGCTAAAATTTCCTTTTTTATCGAAAATAGTAACAATATAGTCGCAGTGGTAAATAAAGATAGCTAAAATAAAGACTACCATACCCGAAGCAAGTAATACTACCTTTTTGATATTTATTTTAATATTTTCCCAATTTTGGGTAGCACTATCATTGCTTGATAAAAAAGTAATAATTTGTGCGAATGCAAGTGCGGGTAAAAAGGCAAAACGTTCCATATCTTTAACTACACCAAATGCTGCCAGTCCGTGCGTGCCAATGCTGGCAATCATGCTACCAAGCCAAATATATGCGTAGGCCATAATTCCTTTATCTATCATGACGGGTAAAGAAATCACAACCAAATGTTTGATGTAGGAAATATCAGTAAGTCCTGAAAAAAGGCTAATGCGATACTTTTGATTCTTTTTATTAAAAAGTATATAAGCCAAAGCAATAACCATCATACTGCTGTATTGTATAATAGTTGCCATTGCCGAACCCTGAAGACCAATTGCGGGAAATCCCCATTTGCCAAAGATAAGTACATAATCGAAAAAAATAAAAATAATGGAACCAAAAATAAAAATTTTCATCGGCGTACGTGAATTTTTTATACCGCGCAAAAATCCAACTAATGCCAAATAGATGAACATGCATAAAACACCAACAGCTCGTAATTGCAAAAAGGGAACGCCAATTTTTACAATTTCTTCGGGAGCACCATACCATCTATAAATGGTAGAAGCGCCAAAAAAGAATATACTACCAAACACTATTCCTAAAAGCGTGGTGATCCAAAATGCATCACGCAATGTTCTTCCTGCATCTTCAAAAGAATTTTGTCCGTTAAATTGACCGCTCAGAACAATGGTGCCTACTGAAAATGCTTCACCAACTTTGATAATAAAATGGAGAAAACTGTTTGCTACATTAAGTGTTGCATATGTTTCCATCGAATCAAGAGATGCAATAAAAGCAGAATCGAGCCAAAATGGTAATGCATATAATAAAAAGTTCGTAATAAATTCGGGCAAAAAATAACGTAATAATGTACTATATTTTTCTCCTTTTGCGCCGGTATATATCTCATGGAAATAACGAGAAATAAGATTTTTTACCATGCTGCTCCTTGTTTTTATGATTATTTTTTTTGTTTAAAAAAAATAAATTTTCTTTGGATTGTATCGAGAGTATAAGCTATTTCTTTAAAAATAAAAGGAGCTTCTGCTTTTTTTGCTAACCATTGCTTTGATGCCCAATACACTAACGTTGCTTGTTGATAGGGTGATGATGATTTGAATATCCGCACTAATTCTTCTGGTTGTAGTGATGCGCGTGCAAAAAAATAATCTATGGGGTATTGCGTACTGCGCAAAAAAGTTCGCCAATCATATTCATATAATGCTACATTTTGCAATGAAAGCTCTTGTATTACGTGAGCTAAAAAGCTTCTTTTTTTATTATTTACCTCTATAAGTATCGTGGTAAGATGAGGGAACATAATTTTTAAAGGAATTCCGGGAAAGCCAGCGCCGGTACCAATATCCGCGGTTGTATGGATAGTGGAAAAATCGATGTATGATGATAAAGCCAGGGAATCATTAAAGTGATGTTCTATAATGGCTACAGGATCCGTGATAGCCGTAAGGTTAAATTTTTCATTCCATTCTACCAAAAGCTTCATGTAGAGCATCAATTGTTCTGTTTGAGCTGCAGTTAAGCAATATTTGCTGGCTAGATTGATTAATTGGGTATGTATAGAATTGCTCTCTAGATGCGGCTTATTCACTTTTATTCCCTTAAAATATAGCTTTTATCATTTTACCCATGATATCATGATTAGTAGTAAAATACAATTTGTATTACCGGTGAGCCAATATGATGAAAAAAAGCTATTGTACTCGCATATTATTACTTTTTGGTATGTGTGCAAAGATGGAGGCTAATCCTACCATCACCTTTTTTTTTGAACCGTATCACGATATAAATGCTCTTCATCAAAAAATAAAAAAACCGGGAAAATTGGCACAACATTCCGTGCATGCAATTGTTAATCATACTCCTATTGCAGGAATTTTAGTAACCTACAGTGGTTATGTTGCAACTTCAAGCTATAATGGTGAAATAACCTTCCCTCGAAAACATCAAAAACCGGTTATCACGATTTTAATTACTCCCGAAATGAAACCTATTCCTTTATTTGAGAATACAATTTTACATTGGACATTGTTGCCTGATATGCCTGCGCAAATGTATTCATGTGAGCAAAAGCATGATGAGGTCACCGGAAAATCATATTGGGTTACCCAAGAAATTCCATTGCCAGCAGATAATATTATTCCACTGAGTACCATGGTTATTATTGCTGATCCAAAAAATATTGTTATGAATACCGAACGCGTTGCAGCCAGAGAAACGGCAAACTTAGTGTTACCTGAGATAGGAGTAAAAAAAGGAATTGATATTATTGAAAATAGTTCCTATATGCTTACCATTCGCCATTTGTTTAGACCTATTCAGACTGAAGAAAAGCCTGAGCCTTTCAAAATGCTTACGCATATTGTTGAATAAAGGAGCATCATTTTTTTAAATAATAAATCCTGCTATACTGAACGAGCATTATTCATATGATTATTAAAAATAGTAATCACCTTCTAAGGAACGTGATATGAAGTTACAAATTTCATTTGATCTTGTTGATCTTGATAAAGCATTGACTATTGGCGCGGAAGTTGCTCAATATGCAGATATTATTGAGGTTGGCACAATACTTATTTACCGCCATGGCATTGCAGCAGTGAGTAAATTTAAAGAAGCGTTTCCTGATAAAATGGTTCTTGCAGATACCAAGATTATTGATAGAGGTAAAGAAATCGCGGAACTTTTTGCTGATGCAGGAGCAGATTGGATTACCGTGGTAGCAGGAACATCTGCTCACGTAATTCATGCAACAACCACCGCGGCACATAATGGAAATGTTAAAGTTATGCTTGATCTTATCGATTCTAATTCGATTGGGCAATCTGCTTTAGAAGCAAAAAATTTAGGTGCGGATGCGTTATTATTCCATCAGCCGTATACTGAAACCGAATCGCTTCTTTTTCTTGATAAATGGGATATGATAAAAGGCAACAGCAGTTTGCCTATTTTTGTTTCTGCAAAAATCAATCGTGATAATGTTGATAAAATTGTCGCTCTTAACCCCGATGGCATTATTGTCGGCTTAAGTATTACCGAAGCAGAAGATAGTGCGCACGAGGCACATTATTTTGCAGAATTAGTAGGTAAGCTATAATTACCAATTAAGCTTTTCTGGAAAATATTGTGCAACCAATTCTTGATAATATGGCAAAAGCTCAGTGCAGTTAATCTGTTCTGAGCTTTTTGAATATAAATCATATTGGCTGAATAATTTGAGCCAAGGGAGCATAGATTGATCATAATCATTTATTAGATGTGTATATTCATCTTCTTTGTGTGCGGCATAAAATGAATGATATCTAATAATATAAAGCGCTTGTTCGGGCAAATAATCTTTCATCACCATATATAAATATTCATCATGCCCCCATGACATATACACATTTTCAAGACCACATTGAGGTTTATAAATTCCCTGTTTGCTTTGCAATAAAGAGTTGAGTGTATCGGGATTATCTTGAAAATATGGGGTAAAAATTACTTTCTCTGAATAAGCGCAACCAACAGGGAATGTATCTCCTACCACAGCCCATTGCGGTTCACCAAATAATGTTAACACTTTTCCCAAATCATGAATAAGTCCGGTGAGAATAAGCCAATCAGGTTGGTTATCTGCGCGTAATTTTTCCGCGGTTTGAAACGCATGTACACTTTGCGGTAACGATAAATCGGGATCGCTTTCATCGATAATAGTATCAAGAATATCCATTACATCCCATATTCCCATCGATAATTTATCTAAATCAGCATATTTTGCTTTTTGTGCGATTACAAACGCAAGTGTTTGATTGGTGTGATTAAGACGATAAAATTCTTTTATGCTGTCTGATGCATTATTTTCGTAATCACGAAAATCATTAATAGGTTTTGTTACTTGGTTGAGCTGCATTCCAAAACCATTATGTGGTGTTAATAAAAAAATAAAAATGATAATTTCTTTTTTCATACTATTTCCTCTTAAAAATCCAGAGATAATTTCATTGCGGGATTTCCGTTATCATCTTTGGTTAAACCCAATCGCAGATTTCTTTTTTTTGCTAATTTTGAATCAATAAGATGATTTGCAGACATGGCATACATAGCACCAAAACCAGCACCAGCAATCATCTGAGAAAGATAGTGGCGGTTGCTTGATAAAAATATGATGGTTACAAATGCGGCAACAGCTCCCAATGGGATTGCAAAATTAGGGCCAAAACGCACACCATACAATACTGCCATATACGTAGCTTCTGCTAAATGTCCTGACGGAAAACCGCCAAATGAGCGTTGATGTTTTGCAAACTTTTCGTGAAAAGGCCTTTTACACACATCAAAATCTAATTTTTTAATAAGATCTTTAGCCAGTAACACAAAAGGCATACCTGTCAAAAAGATACGGCTTGTCATTTGCATGTTTGCATTACGGCTAAAAAAAGCTTGTGTTCCGAGTAATGCAATAGGAACACCAATACTTAAACGTGCAATTTCTTTACTCCATTGCGCTGGTTCATTTCTGTTTCTT
>Ga0209168_10002253_pt1 | contig 14158 bp, 9 predicted proteins | sample Coa_R1_FD_187156 | JGI IMG/M metagenome (GOLD analysis project Ga0209168, IMG submission 187156) | Surface soil microbial communities from Centralia Pennsylvania, which are recovering from an underground coalmine fire - Coalmine... | ecosystem: Environmental > Terrestrial > Soil > Unclassified ... | reverse complement strand
GTGATGATCAGCGCCACGCGCGAATTGAAGCGGGCCATCCAGCCGCGCCGGTTCAGTTGATCGGCGACCTTGACCGGTCCCTGGCGCTTTCGCAGCGCGATGTGCGGATGGGGCACATGCGTGAACCCCGGCGGCCGGGCCCCGGTCCGCTGCTCTTCGGGGGCCGGCACGGGCTCGTCGTAGGTTCCTGCAGGCGCATTCTCTTCTTCCATGCCTCACCTCCTGCCGTCGCCGGCAATTACACGCTCAGGACATTATCCAGAGCCGCGCGCGTCATCTCCAGCCAGGCGGCCTCGGTACAGGCCGCGTTCCACGATGTATTCGGCCACCGCAGGCGTCACCAGGTAGCGCACTGGCCGGCCATCCGCGACGCGGCGGCGGATATCATCGCCGCTGATCTCAAGCTGCGCTACGTGCACCGTCCTCACCCTCGCCCGAATCCCTGGGAAGCGCGACTCGACCGTCTCCCACTCCAGGGCCTCCCCGGTGGGGCGATCCATCAGCACCATGTCGAACTCCTGGATCAGCCGCTCCGGCTGATGCCAGGTATGAAGCGCGCCCAGCGCGTCGCAGCCGAGGAGAAAGACCAGCCGTTCGTCAGGTACAAGCTCGCGCCGTAGGTGCCGCAGCGTATCGAGTGTGAATGAGGCGCCCCCTCGTTCCAGCTCGACCGTCGACAGCTCGAAGCGAGGATTGCCGGCGATGGCGAGCCGCACCATCTCGGCTCGCTCGTCGGGGGAGGTCACCGACCGGTCGCGCTTGTGCGGTGGAACATGGTTGGGAACGAACAGGACGCGGCTCAGGCCGAGCAGGGAGGCCGCGTCGTCCACCGCGGCGAGGTGACCGACATGGATCGGATCAAACGTGCCGCCGAAGACGCCGACCGTCTCGGTCACGCCGGCGCTTCCCCGTCGTCCACCGCCGCCTCCGGAAATTCGCGGGCTATCGCCCATACCGCGTCCGAGGCCGCCTCGTGGCTCGACGCCCAGATCGAGAGCGCCCCGGTCCATTTGTCGTCCGCCACCCGGTCCACTCGCAAACGAGGCGCCGGCGCGGGGAGGACCGTTGGCAGGCTCCCAAGAAGATGAAGGATCGTCACTCTTACCTCTTCCGGATCCTTATCGCGGGGAAACGTGACGTGCACGTGCTGGACAAAGCCTCCCACCGCCGTGCGGTTCGTCACAACCCCGGAAAAGATTGCCGAGTTCGGAACAAGAATCAGCTCGTCGTCGCGGCTCCGGAGGTGGGTGGTCCGCATCTGAATGTCCTCCACGCGCCCCTCGTGGTTCGCCCCGCCGGGACCGATCACCGCGATGAAGTCGCCGATGCGAAACGGGCGCTCGGCCAGAAGGTACACGCCCGCCACCAGATTCTGCAGCACGGATTGCAGCGACAGGCTGGCGGCGAGACCGAGCACGCCCACGAAGGCGGCGAGCGGTGTCAGTCCGATGCCGAGGATGTTCAGGATGAGCAGAAAGCCGACGATCCAGAGCGTCGCCCACAACCCGCGGGCCAGCAGGATGGCAACGTTGATCTGAAAGCCGCCCGCCTGGAGCGCCTTCTGGAACCGGCCGGAGGCGGCACGCGAAATCACATAGGTGAAGGCGGCAACCGCCACCGCCCAGCCGAGCGCCGGCAGGGCGGCTGCTAGAAAGTCGACGATGGGATGCAAGCTGCCGAGCGGCCGCTGCGCTGCCACGAGCATCGTCGACACCGCTACGCCGGGCCCGCGCCCCGCGCCGGCGCGCCGTGCCCGAGCGGGAAGGGCGGCGCCGATGGGTCTCGGCTGAAGCTACGATGTCTATCCATTCACGTCAATAGTAGCGACCCTCGCTGCCCGCGCATTGCCGGCGACCCGCCGCCCCCGGTCAACGCTCACTCCGCCCAGACCTTCCGCCACGACTGCTACGTCCACGCGGCCTTGCGTGTACGGTGGCGGAACGAGCGGTAGCGATGCGACCAGCACGGTTCGGTCTCGCGCCCAGCGATGGAGCGGCAGCCAGTCCAGGGTGGGGCTGTCCCGGTCGACGTGCCAGCCGCTCGACCATGCGGGATGGCGGCCTCCGTACACCGGGCTCAGGGCGAACTCCACACGGGCCGAGGTCGAGAGAGGACTCCCGACCCGCCAGTACGTTTCCACCTCGATCGCCGGTCGCGAGCGATTGACGAAGCCGTAAGAGGGATGGACGCGAATGCCCAGCAACCGCAGTTGTGCCCACCCGGCATGGAGTGGCGCGTAACTGGGATTCGCCGGCACGGCGAAGTTGAAAAAGGAGGCCGGCAGACGTCCGTTCCGCGCGCCCCGCCGCAGAATCAGGATGCCGTCGCTTGCCGCCGCGACGCCGTAGCCGTTCGCGAGGAGCCGCAGCGCCAGGCTATGGAGCGTGTGAGGCTCGACCGGTTCCGAGGGAATCGACGCGTCAAGCGCGACGTACTGCGCCGGCGGCCCGTTCGTCGGGTGCGTCACCGGCAGCGTGTAGATCCAGCGGCGATCAGAGAGATGGGGCTGGATCTCGTCTGCCGCGGCCGCGACCGCCGCCTGCGGGATAAGCCCGAGCAGGCGCCGCTCCAGCGCCTGGTGCCGTCCGGCCGAGGGGATCGCGTAGCCCCGGGCCAGCGGGCTGAACCCGAACTGCCACGAATCGAAGAGCGACGCGACGAGCACGATGGCGGCCAGCGCCGGGGCCAGCATGCGAGGCGGACCGCCCCTGCCAGCCGTCCGGGCGCAGGCGGCAACGCCGATCGCCGCGGCGGCGACGATGAACGGAATGAGCTCCGTTGAATACTGGTAGAAGCCGCTGTACATGCGGGGGTCGGCGCTCAACTCGTTGATAGCCAGGCTGGGCAGCGCCAGGAGCAGGACCGGGAGCCCCACCAGCGGCACGTACCCAAGGGGATGGAGCAGGTAGGTGAGGTAGTCCAAGCGCGGAGTCGAGGTGAGGGTCCGGGCCACGAGGCCGGGGTGCCGTAACGGCGACAGGATCACTCCGAGCATCCCGTGCCCAAGATAGGCGTACCGCGCCAGATACGGTGACCGGCCGGAAGGGTTCGCCGCCGGGATGATCCAGAGCGTGCAGACCAGGAACCAGCCAAGTCCGCACGCGACGGCCATGAAGCCGGCGTACCAGCGGCGGCGGATCAATAGGTACAGCCCCATCATCGCGACGAGCAGACCGACTTCCTCCTTCGTGGCGGCCGCCAGCGCCGCAGACACCGCGAATGGAAACGTCGCCCCCCGGAAGAGGAATAGGAGCGCCAGCATGAGAAACGTTGCGCTCAGCGTCACAGCGTGAAAATCGTCCAGGACGGCGTTCTGCAGGCTTGGATGGAGCAGGAATGCCGCGGGGAACACCAGCGAGAGCCATGGCCGGCCCATCATGCTTCGAGCCAGGAGGTAAGCGGGAAGGGCTCCCAGAGCAACTACTACGGCCTGCAGCACGAGCAAGGTCTCCGGGCCACCGTGCAGCAGGTAGAGCGCGGCGATCGGAAGCAGCAACGGTTCGACGTGGATGGCGAGCCGGGATGTCAGCACGCGGCCGCCGGCTGGCATGTCGGTGAACCAGAACAGTCGGCCGTGCAGCGTGTTCCAGACCGCCTGGTCCATATGACCCAGGTCGTACGCGTGGGACTGAAACGCCAGGTGGCGAGCGACGCTGAGCCAGGAGTACAGCACGGCATCACCGGCGATCAGCACGGCGAGGATGATCCACGGCAGCCAGCGGAGCCACTGTCGCTCGCCCGGAACGTCGCCGGCGGCGTCGACCCAGAAGGGAGCGCCGGCCGTGGTCACGGCCGGTCGGGACGCGGCACCGTCTCGCGCGCCGGCGAGGCGGCGGGCAGCAGCAAGGCCCCGGCGATTCCCGGTAGCGCGGTGTTCATGAAGAACATGAGAAATGCGGCGAGGGCGGCATGAGCCGGCGGGACGCCGTAGTGCCGGAGCAGAAGCACCGCCGCTCCTTCGCGCACTCCGAGCCCCGCCACGGTCACCGGCAGCACGTTGGTGAGAATCACCAGCGGGAAAGTCAGGAAGACCACGTCGGCCGCCGGGGCCTTCCAGGAGGACAGCACGACTGCGAATTGCACCAGGACCACCGCGAAGGAGGCCGCGGTCAGCCCCAGGAAGATCGTCGTCGACCGCCTGTTGAGCGATTCCAGCGCACCGAGCGCCCGGGCAATCTGATCCGCCAGCGGCAGCCGCCGTGCCGCTCCCTGCAGGACACGCGCCGGCAGCTGCGGCCGGTAAACAAATACGAGCCCCAGAGCCGTCGCGGCAGCCAGTACAACACCCAGTGCCGGGCTCACCAGCACCCAGGCGCCGGCCACCGATAGCAGAGCCAGCACCAGCACGTCGAACCCTTTGTCGATCAGCACCAGCGCTCCGATCTTGATCTTGCGCGGGTCGCGGACGTACGCCGCCCGCACCACCTCGCCGAGTCGAGCCGGCGTGACCAGCGCCAGTCCCATCCCGCCTACCAGAGAGAACAGAGCCTCGCCGAACCCCGCCTGAATCCCTGCCGCTTCCAGCATCAGGCGCCAGCGCAACGCCTTGAGATACAGAAATGGGACCGTCAGGGCGAGCCCGAGGGCCAGCGCGCCGGGCGAGACCGACGACAGCGCACCGGCGATCTGTTGCGGCCGGACCTTCAACAACACCAGCGCGAGCAGGCCGAGAGTTAGCCCGTACCGCACCCAGCGATTCGCATACACTCCCCGGAGCGCTTTCACAGCCAAGGATAGCGTCTGCCGCCGGAGCTCCAATGTCAGTTCGGCAGGCGACGCAAAACAGTTGCCGAAATCTACCGATCGTCGTATACTTTGGTACCACTGCCTCGGCCGCTTTTCGAGGCGCTCTTCTCTCCAAGGAAACCTGAATCGTGTCGGTTGCTACCGTTCCGCACGAGCTCCCCGGGGACGTCTCCCCGTCGGTCGAGCTCCTCATGTCCGAGGCGGGCTCGTACCTGCCGCCGCAGGCGGTACAGCTGCTAGAGCGCGCCTACGAAGTGGCCGAGACCGCACACGCTGGCCAGTTCCGCAAGTCAGGCGAGCCGTACGTGGTCCACGCCGTCGCCACCGCCTACTATCTGGCGAAGCTGCACCTCGACGTGACGTGCATCGTCGCCGGCCTGCTCCACGACACGATCGAGGACACCGAGCTGACCTTCGACGACCTGGAACGCGAATTCGGCCACGCAGTAGCGCGGATCGTCGAGGGCGTATCCAAGTTCGGGGAGATCGGACACCGCCACCGCCTGTGGGCCACCGATCGAACGGAGAGCGAGATCAAGCGGGACCGGAGCGACCTCGCCAAGCAGCAGGCTGAGAACGTCCGCAAGATGTTCCTGGCGATGGCCGAGGACCCCCGAGTCGTCATCGTGAAGCTCGCCGACCGGCTCCACAACATGCGCACGCTCGAGTATCAGCCGCCACACAAGCAGCGGCGCATCGCACTCGACACGCGGGAAATCTACGCGCCGCTGGCCGGCCGACTGGGCATCGCGCAGATCAAGACACCATTAGAGGACTTCGCCTTCAAGTATCTGGAGCCCGACGCCTATCGCTGGCTGGTCGCCCAGCTGGCCGAGGAGCGAGCCTCCCGCCAGAGCTACATCGAGCAGATGGGCGACAGTCTCCGCGCCACCCTGGCTCAGCACGGGATCGAGGCGGAGGTTACCGGCCGGGCCAAGCACCTCTGGAGCATTTACAAGAAGCTGCGACGCCCCGAGATCAACATGGATCTCACTCGGATCTACGATCTTTTCGCTTTGCGCGTGGTCGTCGACGAGGTTGCCGAGTGCTATCAGGCTCTCGGGCTCGTTCATGCCCTCTGGCAGCCGATCCCGGGCCGGTTCAAGGACTACATCGCCACGCCGAAGAACAACGGCTACCGCTCGCTCCATACGACTGTGTTCGCCGACACCGGACGCGCTACCGAGATTCAGATTCGTACTCATGCAATGCACGAGGTCGCGGAGTTCGGCGTCGCCACCCACTGGTACTACAAGGAGAAGGGCAAGTCGGCCAGCCTGCCACAGCCGCTCGCCGACTGGATCAGCGCGCTGACCGAGTGGCAGAACGAGCTCAATCCGGATGCAGCGGAGTTCGTCGACACCCTCAAGACCGACATGTTCAGCGGCCAGGTGTTCGTGTTCACGCCGCGCGGCGACATCGTCGACCTGCCGGTCGGTTCCACGCCGATTGACTTTGCCTACCGCATCCACACCGAGCTCGGCCACCGGACGATCGGCGCCAAGGTCAACGGCCAGATGGTGCCCCTCGATACGCCGCTTCAGACCAACGATCGGGTTGAAGTTCTTGCCACCAAGACGGCGCACGGTCCCGGCCGCGACTGGCTGCAGTTCGCGGCCACCCAGAACGCCCGCCAGAAGATACGCCAGTGGTTCAAGCGCCAGAAGCGCGAGGACAATATTGCCCGCGGACGCGAGCTGCTCGACGCGGAGCTCCGCAAGCTGGCGCAGGCGACTCTCAACGAGATTCGCCCCGAGGTGCTGCAAGACGCGGCCACCCACTTCGCCTTGCGCGGACCGGACGATATGTACGCGCTGCTCGGCCACGGGGACCTGAGCGTTCACCAGGTAGTGAACCGGCTCGGCCTTCTGCCGCACCGTGAGGAAGAGCTCCCGCTGGAGGCGCCCCCGGCGCCGGCCCCGCCCGGCGAGGTCAGGGTTCTTGGTGTAGGCGACCTCCTGACGCGCCTCGCCACCGACTGCCAGCCCGCGCCCGGCGACGAGATTGTCGGCTACATCACCCGCAATCGCGGCGTGACGGTGCACCGCACCGACTGTCCCCGCATCCGGGCGGAAAAGGAGCGCGAGCGGCTGGTGCATGTCGACTGGGGACTGCGCGACGAGCGGCAGCTGTACACCGTGTCAATCATGATCGACGCCTGGGACCGGGCCGGGCTGCTGCGGGACATCACCATCGCCGTCGCCGACGAGCGCGTCAACATGACGTCCGCGGCCGCGACCACCAGCGCCGACGGTCGCGCCTCGATCACCGCGACCCTGCGCATCGGCGGCATCGACGAGCTGTCGCGCGTGTTCGCACGCATCGAGCGCGTGCGAGGCGTGCTCGAGGTGCGGCGCCTGGGCCGAGCCCGAGCTGGAAGCGCCCCGGCGTGATGCCGCGGTTCGACGCTGCCGGCCGACGCGCGGTGCTACCATTTGCCCAGTTCTGAGTAGGAGGGCGCGGGTGCAGACCGACAGCCTGGCGGACCCAGTCGCCGCATACGACGCGCGTCCCTGGTTGAAGCAGTATCCCCCCGACGTCCTACCGTCACTCGACTATCCCGCCCAGACGATCTGGGAGCTGCTCGAGGTCACCACGCGGGGCTACGGTCAGCGCGCCGCCTTCATCTTCCAGAACCACGCCATGTCGTTCGAGCGATTGCGCCGCGACTCGGCGCGCATGGCCGGCGCACTCCGGCAAGCCGGCGTCGGCAAGGGTGACGTCGTTCTTGTGCTCCTTCCCAATACCCCGCATTTTCCCGTCAGCTACTACGGCACCGTGCGGCTGGGAGCAGCGCTCGCGTCGGCGCCCCCGAACTCGGTAGAGCGTGAGATAGAGAACATCATCAAGGATTCAGGGGCGCGGGTGATCGTGACCCTTGACCTGCTCTACGACAAAGTCGCCGGCGCCTGGGAGCGCAACGGGGTGGAGCGCGTGGTCGTCGGATCGGTTGCCGACTTCATGCCGCCCTGGATTCGGGCTGCCGGTACCGTCACCAAGAAGATCCCGCGACCCGCCACGCCGGTTCCCTATGGACTCCGCGTGATTCGCATGCGGGCCTTTCTGCGCAGCGGGGACGGCGTCGACAGCACGGCCGCGGTCAGCCCCGACGACATTGCCCTCCTGCAGTACACCGGCGGCACGACCGGACTGCCCAAAGCCGCCATGCTGACGCATCGTAGCCTGCTCGCCAACGCCCGCCAGATGAAGGGGTGGTTCCCTCACCTGCGGGACGGGAAGGAGACAATCCTGGCGGTTCTCCCCTTCTTCCATGTCTACGGGGTCACACTGGCAATGAACGCCGGTCTGCTGCTGGCAGCGACGACCATTCTCATTCCGCGCCCAATCATTTCCGACATCCTAGAGACCATCGCCAGGTACCGGCCGACCATCTTTCCCGGGGTGCCGACGCTCTTTGTCGCGGTTGTCCACGACTCCCGCACGCGCAACTTTGACCTGTCCTCGATCGACGTCTGTGTCAGCGGCGGCGCGCCCCTCCCAACGGAGCTGAAGCGAGAGTTCGAGCGCATCACCGGTGGACATCTCTACGAGGGATACGGGCTGTCCGAGGCGTCGCCCTTGACTCACGCCCACCCATACAACGAGACCGCTCCGGTAGGGAGCATGGGCCTTCCGGTTTCCGATACGGCTGCGCGCATCCTCGACGACGAAGGCCGGTGCGCGCCGGTGGGCTCGACCGGCGAGCTGGTGGTTCGCGGACCGCAGGTCATGGCCGGTTACTGGCGGCGCCCCGAGGAGACGGCCGAGGTCCTGAACGATGGCTGGCTGCGAACCGGCGACATTGCTCGCATGGACGAAGACGGCTGGTTCTACCTGGTCGACCGCAAGAAAGACCTGATCATCACCGGAGGCGAGAATATCTACCCTCGCGAGGTGGAAGAGGTGCTGTTCGAGCATCCTGCGGTGAAGGAGGCTGCGGTCGTGGGCGTTTCTCACCCCTTCGGCGGAGAGATCGCGAAGGCTTTTGTGGTACTGAAACCCGGTATGTCCGCCACGAAAAAGGACATCACGCAGTTTGCCGCGGAGCGCCTCGCCAAGCATAAGGTCCCGCGGGCTGTCGAATTTCGCGACGAGCTTCCTAAATCGCCGGCCCAGAAGGTGCTGCGGCGCGTCCTGGCGGACGAGGAGCGCGAGCGGCAGGCAAAGCGAAGGCCGCAGCGGTCCTGAGCCATCGGCTCATGTCTCCTCGATCGAACTCTCTGCCTGCGTCGCGTCGGGCTCGTCCGACTCGAGCGGCAGGTCATCCGACAGAGGCAGATTGCGCGCGGCGGACAGCCGGCGGGTAGCAGCCGAGGCCGCCGAGTAGCCGAAACCGCGTCGCTGTAGGAATCCCACCATGCGGCGGAAGAACTCCCGCTCCCCCACGCGGCCGTATGAGCGAAGACGCTGCGACCCGGCTCGAAACGCCAGCTCCTCCTCATCGCCAATATCCTGCAGCGCGTCCTCCACGACCTCGGATTCCACGCCTTTGAGTCGGAGCTCGCCACGAAGCGCATGCGAGCCGCGCGGTCGGAACGCCTGACGGTTCTCGACCCAGAAACGAGCAAACTCCCGGTCGTCCAGGAGTCCCAGTTGCTCCAGCCGTTCGAACACGCGCGCCGCCAGGTCGGGAGCGATCTTCTTGCGGCGGAAGTAGTCTTCGAGCTCGCGCCGGCTACGCGGTCGGTACGAGAGGAAGTTCAGGGCCGCGCCATAGGCTCGCTCGACGAGATCGTCGCCCTTGAGCCGCTCGATGTCTTCGGGGCTGAGCTCATCACCTTCCCGGAGGCCGGCCGATACAACCAGCAGGCGGGACGCGCCGAAACCAAACTTTCCATCCAGAAACACATTGATGCGTTCCGGATCATGCTGTTGTTGTTCCAGAGCAGTGATAACCGTCATCTCATTCCGTGCAAATTGTGCCGTCAATTATGTAAGATCAGTGCTATACTCTGTCGTTAGCGACAGGGCGGATCGCAGCCCGGAGCCGCCGTGCAAGACCTTATCTCCCAGATTCTCTCTTCATTTTCCCGCTTCAACGCCTCCAGCGCGCTCGATATCCTTATCGTCGCCCTGCTCTTCTACGGCGTGCTCATGCTGGTCCGCGGCACGCGAGCCGACCAGGTGCTGCGTGGCGTCATCGTCCTCTTCATCTTCTTCGCCATCGTCGCCGCGCTCTTTCATCTGACGGTCGTCGATTGGCTGCTCCGCAACTCCCCAGTCGTCCTGCTGGTCGCCATCCCGATCATCTTCCAGCCCGAGCTGCGCCGCGCGCTGGAGCAGGTCGGACGAACCAGCGCCATTATCAACCACCCGCTCGCAACGCTCTCGACGCCGCTTCAGTCCACCACCTGCGACGAAGTAGTCGACGCGGTGCAACGGCTCGCCGAACGCCACTATGGGGCGCTGCTGGTCCTGGAAGGCGCGACCGGTCTCGACGACTTCGTGCGCAGCGGTGTGCGCGTCGACGGCGAAGTCACGAGCGATCTGCTGGTGACGATATTCTTCGTGCACTCGCCGCTTCACGACGGCGCCGTGATCGTGCGGGGCGACCGTGTCCTGGCAGCCGGTTGCGTCCTGCCCCTGTCGGAGAGTCCGGCCGCCCTGGGCCGCGGGACGCGGCATCGTGCCGCTCTGGGGATCTCCGAGCAAACCGACGCGTCGTGCATCATCGTCTCCGAGGAAACCGGCCAGATCTCGCTGGCTCGCGGGTCGCATCTCACTTCGGATGTGTCGATCGTCTGGCTGTCTCGCTACCTGCAGGCATTCTTCAACACGCGGCAGCAGTCGGCTGAAGAGCAGCTCGTGGCGGCGGGCAGCTAGACCATGGCGGAACGTGCGCGTGGCGACGTATCAAGGTCCGCTTATCCGCGATCCCGCACCTTCGGAAACGCCGCACTTGGAGCGCAGCGGCAGTTCTCGTGGCTCTGGAGCCGCGAGTCGCTCCTCCGGCTGGCACTGTCCCTCGTGCTGGCGGTTGCCCTGTGGCTCTACATTACCGAGAAGGAGAACCCGGCGGTGCTCGACTACGGTCAGGCGCTGCCGATCACGGTGCAGAACCTGAGCCGGGCATTCACGCTGACAAACAGCCCCGGCACGGTGAGCCTGCGCATCCGCGTCGATAATCCGAACGTGCTGGTCACGCCGTCGAACTTCCGCGTCTATGTGAATTTGATCGGGAAGGGGCCTGGCGTGTATCGGGCGGTTCCGGTGCAGGTTGAGACCACGACGTCTGGGATCCACGTCGTCCAGGTGACTCCCAGCACGGTCGACATCGCCATTGAGAAGGAGGTTACCGCGAACATTCCCGTCCACGTGGGACTCGAGCATACCGTTCCGGTCGGGTACACGCTGCTTCCTCCGCAGCTCAATCCGACCACCCTCCAGATCAGCGGTCCGGCGTCGATAGTGTCGCAGGTGACACGGGCCTCGGTGGGCCTCGACCTGCGCAACATTCGGTCCACCATCCAGATCTCGGAGAAACCGCTGCTGGTGGACAATCAGGGCCTCTCGGTTGCCGGCTCGTCCACGTTGATTGTTTCGCCTCCGATCGTCACGATCACCGCGCCGATACGCGCCCTGCAAAGCTACAAGACGATGCCGCTACTCGTGCCGCTGCGCGGCCAGCCGAAGCCCGGCTACGGCATTGGCGCCGAGTCGGTCCAGCCCGCCGAAATCACCGCGCAGGGGTCGCCGACCCGCTTGACCAAGGTTTCCACCGTCAGTACGTATCCGATTTCCCTCTCGCACCGCGGCGCCGGAACGTTCAAGCAGCGAGTCGGAATCCAGCTGCCGAAGGGAGTCACTTCCAGCACGCGCTCCGCAATTGTCACAGTGCAGTTGATTCCGGTGGCCTCGAGTAGCTCGATTCAGGTCGGAGTCGCGCCCGAGTTCGTTCAGCGCGGGCTGACCGCACGGGTCGGGCCGGCCTCGGTATTCGTGACCGTGGTGGGCCCGGCCTCGAAACTGGCGAGTGCCGGCGGTAGCATGCGGGCCGTCCTGAATCTGGCCGGCTATGGAGTCGGCACGTTCCAGCTCGCTCCGACTATTGAGGCACCGAGAGGTCTCACGGTAGGAGAGGTGAACCCGCCGTTGGTAACGGTCACTATCCAGTCGCAGGTTCCGTAGGCGGCTCAGCCGGCCAGCGCTTCTCTCGCTACCTCGAGCACCTGCCGCAGAAACTGGCCGGTGTACGAGGCCGGGTTGGCGGCGATGGCTTCCGGCGTGCCCTGTGCCACAATCGCGCCGCCGGCGTCTCCCCCTTCCGGACCCAGGTCCACGATCCAGTCGGCGGTCTTGATGACGTCCAGATTGTGCTCGATGACGACCACTGTGTTCCCCGCATCGACCAGGCGATTCAAGACCAGAAGCAGTTTCTCCACATCCGCGAAGTGCAGGCCGGTAGTCGGCTCGTCGAGGATGTACAGCGTCTTGCCGGTCGCCCGCTTGCTGAGCTCGGTGGCCAGCTTGATCCGCTGTGCCTCACCGCCGGACAGCGTGGTGGACGGCTGACCGACGCGAATGTAGCCCAGACCGACGTCTCGCAGGGTACGAAGCTTGTTCGCGATCGAGGGCATGTTTTCGAATAGCTGGAGGGCTTCTTCAACCGTCATATCGAGCACATCGCTGATGCTCTTGCCTTTGAACTTGATCTCCAGCGCCTCGCGGTTGTACCGCTTCCCCTTGCACACTTCGCACGGCACGTACACGTCGGGAAGGAAGTGCATCTCGATCTGGATGATGCCTTCACCGCGGCAAGCCTCGCAGCGGCCACCCTTGACGTTGAACGAGAAGCGACCGGCCTTGTACCCGCGGATGCGGGCTTCCGGCATCTGAGCGAACAGCTCCCGGATCGGCGTGAACGCGCCCGTGTAGGTGGCGGGATTCGAGCGCGGTGTTCGTCCGATCGGCGACTGGTCGATATCGATTACCTTGTCAAGATTGTGCGCCCCTTCCAGCCCGCCGAAGGCGCCGGGCCGCTCCCGGTGCCGCTGCAGCTCCTGAGCGACCGCCTTGTACAGAATCTCGTTGACGAGCGTGCTCTTTCCGGAGCCGGAAACACCGGTCACACCGACAAATGCGCCCAGTGGGAAGGCAACGTCGATGTTCTTGAGGTTGTTCTCCCTGGCACCCCGCACTACAAGCGCCTGGCCGTTTCCCGGCCGCCGGCGCGGTGGCGTACGAATCTGTCGCTTTCCGCTCAGATACTGCCCGGTGATCGATTCCGGAGCCCGGATGATATCCTCCAGCTCGCCCTCCGCGACCACGTAGCCGCCGTGCTCGCCGGCTCCCGGCCCGATGTCGACCAGGTGATCGGCCGCCCGCATGGTTTCCTCGTCGTGCTCGACCACGATCAACGTGTTGCCGAGGTCTCGCAGGTGCTCGAGCGTCCGAATGAGACGGGCGTTGTCTCGCTGGTGCAGTCCGATGCTCGGCTCGTCCAGGATGTAGAGCACGCCCATCAGACCGGATCCGATCTGCGTCGCCAGCCGGATGCGCTGTGCCTCGCCTCCCGCCAACGTCGCGGCGGTCCGATCCAGGGTGAGGTAGTCGAGACCGACGTCCAGCAAAAACCGGAGTCGGGCACGGATTTCCTTGACCACCTGACGCGCGATCAGCCGCTCTCGGTCGGTCAGCTCGCACTCGCCCTTGGCCACCGGCGCTTCCCCGAATAACATGGCGAAGTAACGGCCGGCGTCGCGGATCGACATGGTGGTGACCGCGACTATGGAGCGGCCGCCGACCGTCACGGCCAGAGCCTCGGGCCGCAGCCGGGCCCCCCGGCAGGCGTCACAGGGCACCGCCGTCATGTACTGTTCGATTTCGCCCCGCATCCAATCGCTCTCGGTGTCGTGGTACCGCCGCTCGAGGTTCGGCAGCACGCCCTCGAAGTGAACGTGCATCGCACGACGCCCGTGACGCTTGAGCGTTATCACGTCGTCTCCGCTGCCGTGCAGAATCTTTTCGATATGCTCGGGAGCGAGCCGGTCAACCGGTGTGTCGACGCTGAAGCCGTAGCGGTCGGCCACCCCGGCCAGCAGCGAAAAGTAGTAGGGGCTCGACGTGCCCGAGCGGGCCCACGGCTGAACCGCGCCTTCCGCCAGCGAGAGACGGCGGTTGGGAATGACCAGGTCTGGATCGAGCACCTTCCTGATACCGAGCCCCGTGCACTCGGGGCAGGCGCCGTGCGGGCTGTTGAAGGAGAAGGTTCTCGGCGCAATCTCCGGAATCGAAATGCCGCAGTAAACACAGGCGAAGTGCTCAGAAAACAGGCGCGGCTCCGCTTCCATCTCCTGGATCAGAACGATGCCCTCGCCGAGACGCAGAGCCGATTCGATCGAATCTGTGATGCGTGAGATGTCGGCCTGTCGCGCTTCGGCGTTGTGTTCGGGCAGCACGATCCGGTCGACGA
>Ga0209168_10002251_pt1 | contig 14162 bp, 10 predicted proteins | sample Coa_R1_FD_187156 | JGI IMG/M metagenome (GOLD analysis project Ga0209168, IMG submission 187156) | Surface soil microbial communities from Centralia Pennsylvania, which are recovering from an underground coalmine fire - Coalmine... | ecosystem: Environmental > Terrestrial > Soil > Unclassified ... | reverse complement strand
TTGCCGCGCCGCCGCAATCGACGACAAGAACGTCGTTTCCCGCCCCACATAATCCTGGGCCGTAGCATTCTCGAATCCCGCGGCCGGCTCAAGCCCACGCTCGATCTTGATCGCGGTCGAGAGCGGCCCATTCGGATCGGAAGCCGATTTTGCCACAGCCAGCCTCTCCAGATGCTGGTAGCGTTTCTGCAGAACGTCGACCACCTTCGGATCGAACGACTTCCCCGATTCTGTGGCGAGCTTCTGCATCACGTCTTTCAGCGGCAAAGCACGCCGGTACTGCCGGTCCGACGCCAGCGCGTCGAGATAGTCCACTGCCGACAAGATGCGCGCCCCAATCGGAATCTCCGCTCCCTTCAAGCCCAGCGGATAGCCCGACCCATCGAACTTTTCGTGGTGTGCCCGCACAATCGGCACCACCGGATAGGGAAATCGCACACGCTCGAGAATTTCCGCTCCGACCAAGGTGTGAATCTTCATCTTCTCAAATTCTTCCGGGGTAAGCCGCCCCGGCTTCGAAATGATGTGTTCCGGAACGGCCAGTTTCCCGATGTCATGCAGCAGTGCCGCTGCATGCAGTGCCTCAAGCTCGGGACCGGTCACTCCCAGCTCCTTGGCCACCTCGATCGCGTAAATCCGCACGCGCTGCAAGTGCTCGTGCGTGGTGTGGTCCTTGGCTTCAATCGCCAGCGCCAGCGCTTCGATTGTGCGGAGGTGCAGGTTCGCCATCTCCTCGACGTGCCGCTTCTCGTCTTCCAACTTGCCGAGGTAGAGCCGATAGGAGCGGTAGATTAGATAAACCGCCGGCGCCATGAGCAGTGACGTCTCCCAATTGAACGAGTGGTTGAGCCAAGCAATGCTTCCGGCAATCCCGGCGCCCACAAGGTAGTAAGGAAACGACCAGAAATAGCAGTCGACCAGAATCCGCGTCAGCGGCCGCCGCTCCGTCAGTGAAATAACAGCCGCAATCGATCCCGCATTCGCAACGAAGTAAACCGTTGCCGCCACACCCAGCAGAATCGGGCGATTTCCCACGATCTCCATCGACAGCGGATGGTGATATACCACATACGCCAGCGCGGTCGATACCGCTCCCGCGCAGACATTAAACGTGACCTGGATCGCCTTCGGGCGCTCCGGATAAAGGCACTGGGCCAACATCGACACTGCGCCCAAAATCAAAGTCTCAGTGAAGCTCAGCTCCAGCACGCCGATCAGGATGAACAGAAAATTCACCGACAGCGTGCCGGTAATTCCAGGCAGGTTCACCTTGAGTCTTGACGCCAGAATCGCAATGCCCAGGTAGCAGATAAATTCAGCAATGTTCTTGCTGCTCTGGTGCACTCCGCCATAGACCAGCACGGCTAGTCCGGCAACAACCATCAAGGTGATAAAGAGCTTCGCGGGAAGAGACAAACTTCTCCACGACCGCGAGTGCGCGGGCAGACCTATGACGACACTGGTAGCACCAGTCATATGAGTGAGCACACTACCGCCAGAGCGATGCCTGGCCACATCCATGAATACCAGCTAACGCTTTTAGAAACAATGATTTGGAGGATTTTTGCGAAACTTCAGTAACCTGAAAACAACCTACCGGAAGTTGACAAACGTGCGATCATTGGGCGCGCCAAAGACTCCGGAGACACCAATCGGATGGATACCATTCGCCTCCCACGACTCCTAGTTCACTTCTCGATCATCCTGGCCTCTTCGTGCATCCTCTTACCGCTGCCGCTTCACGCCGAACCCCTTTCCCTTCAAGGACTTGTCACGCCCTCAACGGTCATTCTGAAAGACGGTCATCCAATCACCTTCGCCGTCCACGGCTTCATCGAGTTCCAGTCTCTCTCGGAGCTCTTCCCTTACATCGAATCCCAATCCCAGCGCTGGAAGTCGAGCCCGGACGTCGACGATGCCGCCCGCCGTCGCCTTGCCAACGACCTGCTTCGCCGCGGCATCGAGAGTCGAGTCATCTCAATGACCGACGAGCGCCCCCTCGAGACCTTGATCACCCACAACCGCGAAGAACTCCAACAAGCTCTCGCGGAAGTAAAGGAGCCCACGCCACCCGGCTACGCCGAAGTCTTCCTGTCCGTACAGGAGAAGTGGAAGCATTCGCTGAATTGCTGGAGCGCCGCGCCGTCCATTCCCGCGCGGGTCCTTTCAAACTGGTATCCCATCGACGAGGGCATCAGCCTTTACGGCGCGACCTACGATTCGACGGAGCATTTCTGGCAATCCGTGAAGTATCACCCGGACGTCACGGTTTCCGATCTCACGGATCTGCTCAGCATGATTGACCAGAGAGATTGGACCCCATGGCTGAAGCGTTTGGATGACTCCCCGAAAATCTACCTGCCGAACGCGTATGCCATCGAATTTCTCCGCCACAACCTTGCCGCCGAACGTCTTCGCTGGTTCCGCGAAGAACTCACGCGTCTGGGAGCACAAGCCAACGATCACGCCCGCACAATTCAACAGCGCGGAGCCACGCCCTTCCGCTTCACCGCCTACGAGGAAAAGGTTCTCTGGGGAGACCTCGCGGACCTGTTCCACCTCGTCTACATTTTCTCGCCGCCCGCCGATCCGATTCGGCGTGAACTGAAGGCAAAACATTTTGACGGCATTTACCTCGAGAACAAAAAGATAGGCTTCATCAGCGAAGAGTTCCGCTCGCTGATGCTCGAAATCTGGAAAGTAAAGTATTTGGAAATGCCGCGCTTCGGCGAAGTGATCCGCTCAATCCCGATCGAGATTCATCTGTCGCACTTCCTCAACGACGGCGATTCCCCCGACATCCCAATCCCCGTCTACGTCAACTACCTGAACCAGATTCGCGACTTGGCACGCGCGAAAGCGGCAGCCCACTACCATCGGGCAAAATAAAACACGCGCGTCGTTGGCTGGTTGTGTTTACGAGAAAGCAAAGCCCGTTCGAAAGAGTCCCGCACTCCTCGAAAATAGCCCGGCGTTTCAAACGCCGGGTATCCAGCCAAAACGAACCCGCATCCCGGAGGGATGCCTGAAACGTCCCAACAAATCTGACTCGGCCTGTAACGATCGTCGCGATTAGGCCCGCTACACCGAATGCGAAACGTCTTCTTCGGCCACATCCTGATCTGGACCGCTCGCGGCCGGCGTACCGCTAGACGATTTCCCGCGCCGCATGGCGACAATGCCCGTCCTCACCATCTCCAGCACTCCATACGGACGCAGCACCTCCAGCAGCCCGTCAATCTTGTCTTCGCCGCCGGTGATCTCAATGGTCAACGAGTCCGGCGCCACATCGACCACTCTCGCCCGGAACACGCTCGCCAATTCCAGCACATGCGAACGCGCCTCGTGCGTCGCCGCAACTTTGATCATGGCCAGGTCGCGCACGATCGAAGGTTCGTTCGTGATGTTCTCCACTAGCAGAACGTTCACTAGTTTGTACAGATTCGCCTCAATGCGCCGCGCCTGGTCGTGGTCCGCGTCGACGGTAATCGTCATGCGCGAAACCTCGGGCTTCTCCGTGCGTCCAACCGTGAGTGAATCAATATTGAACGCCCGCCGCCGAAACAGCGACGCCACCCGCGTCAGCACGCCCGGCTTATTTTCCACGTACACCACGTATGTGTTCAGCATGTTTTCTCTATTCGTCCGCCGCCGTCTCCACAATCTTGCTGGGCCGCCGGATCATCTCGTGCAACGACGCCCCCGCCGCCACCATCGGATACACCGTATCCTCCTGCTCGACGCAAAAATTGATCAACATGGGACCATCGTGCTGACGCGCCGCCCGCACCGCCGGCACCACCTGCGATCGCTCGGTTACCGTCATGCTGCGAATTCCATAAGCTTCGCCGAGTTTTGCGAAGTCTGGATTCAACAGCGGCGTGGCCGCATAGTTCCGCTCGTAGAAAAACTCCTGCCACTGCCGCACCATGCCCAGGAAACCGTTGTTGATGATCGCAATGTTCACATTCAGTTTCTCCTGCACAATCGTCGCCAGTTCGCACAGCGTCATCTGGAAGCCGCCATCGCCCACCACCACCCAGACTTCTGCCTCGGGCCGGGCCACCTTCGCGCCAATCGCCGCAGGCAATGCGAACCCCATCGTCCCCAGCCCGCCGGACGTGATCAAACTTCGCGCCTTCTCGTGCTTGTAGTACTGCGCTTCCCACATCTGGTGCTGGCCCACGTCGGTCACGACTACAGTTTCTCCGTCGCGCGTCTCGCGCCACAGGTCGTTGATGACGTGCGCCGCATAAAGATGCCCACTGTCCGGCAGGTTTTGTATATCGCGCACCGCCGAATCACCCTTCAGTTTGTCGATGAGATCGAGCCATTCGCTGCGGTCAATCGATTCCACATGCGGCAGCAACTCGTGCAGCACCTCTCGCAAATCCCCGACCAGAGGCACATCCACTTTGACGTTCTTATTGATCTCGGCCGGATCGATCTCGATATGAATCTTCTTCGCGTTCGGCGCGTACGTCTTCAAGTTGCCCGTGACGCGATCGTCAAATCGCATTCCGAACGCCAGCAGCAGGTCTGCTTCCTGAATCGTGTGATTCACCCACGCTTCGCCGTGCATACCCATCATGCCCAGGTTCAGTGGATGAGCGGCGGGAAACGCGCCGATTCCCAACAGAGTGAGCGCCACCGGAATGCCCGCCTTCTCGGCAAACTCGCGCACTTCGGCCATGGCTCCAGAAATGATGATCCCGTGTCCCGCCAGAATCACGGGGCGCTTGGCATTGTGGATCAACTCCAGAGCCTGCTCATACTCCTTCTTATCAGGTGACAAATCCGGACGGTACCCCGGCAACTGCGGCTTTGCGGCCTCCCAGTCGAACTCGCATGTCGTCTGTTGTGCATCCTTCGTGATATCGACCAGAACCGGCCCCGGCCGCCCCGACCGCGCCACATAAAATGCCTCGCGAATCGTCCGCGCAACTTCGCTGGCATGCGTCACCAGATAGTTGTGCTTGGTGATGGGCAGCGTCACTCCGGTGATATCGGTCTCCTGAAATGCGTCTGACCCGATCAGCTTGCTTCCTACCTGTCCGGTGATGCACACGATCGGCGATGAGTCGAGCATCGCCGTTGCGATTCCAGTGACCATGTTCGTAGCGCCGGGCCCTGACGTTGCAATCGCCACGCCCACTCGCCCACTTGCGCGCGCGTAGCCGTCGGCCATGTGTGTTGCGCCCTGCTCGTGGCGCACCAGTACGTGATGAATCTTGCTGCCCTTCAGCGCGTCATAGGCAGGCAAAATCGCGCCGCCCGGATACCCGAAAACAGTCTTCACCCCTTCGCGCTCAATGCATTCCCACAGGATGCTGGCGCCGCTCATAGTTTTCGATGTCTTGTCCGTCATACGTCCTTCCTGCGCTCCAAAAAGCAAAACCCACCGAGCCAGCTTCTGGCGGGGCGGGATTCGGGAGCTCTCTAAATTTCCTGTTTCTCAGCTCGCAGTATCCCTCCACACCGCGACGGGTACAGCAACTCGTACCCCGCGGACCACATTCCGAATTCGGTGGAGATGCAGATAAAGCTGATTCATCGGCTGTTTCAGCAGTTCCAGAGATGGTATCGAAGCCTCAGACCCGCTGCAAGCAGAAAGTCGGATGAATTCGCTTTCACCAGCGGTACAGCGCGACACCCGAATGTCAGATTTTCAGATCCTGCCGCTCCACATCCTTAGCCGCCTGCGTCACGTTCTCCGGCCGCCCAAGATCGCGCCAATAGTATTGATCCGCTCGAAAGCCAGCAATCTTCTCTCCCTGTCCCGCAAGCCGGAGGTAAGACGCAATAATCGAAAACGCTCCCTGCTCCGTCATCTTCGAAAGAAAACTCGAAGAAATCACGTGCACTCCTGAGAATGCCAGCGCCCATGTCTCCCGCGCAGCCCGAACGATTTCAGCCTTGCCATCCCGCCCTGCCCGTCGCCCACAAAGCTGATCCCGCTCGTCAAACAGCAAATACCGCGACGTCTCCCGGTCCTGCACTGCGAGCGTCACCAATGCCCGATTCTCCCGATGAAACTCGACCATGCGCTGCAGGTCAATCGTGCTGATGACGTCAACGTTATGCAAAAGAAACGGCTCCGCAGAGTCGCCGGAGCCCTCCAGAAAAAACCACGCTGCCTTCTTTAGACCGCCGCCGGTGTCAAGCAGTACTTCCTCGCGAGAGACCTCAATCCGCATCCCGAAGTTGCCGTGCTTCTTCAGATACTCGACGACCATATCGCCAAAGTGATGCACATTGACGATCACCTCTCGAATCCCCGCGCCGCGCAAACGCGAAAGCGCAATTTCCAGCAGCGTGTGCCCCGCAACTTCCACCAACGCCTTGGGACGATCCTCCGTCAACGGACGCAGCCGCGTGCCCAGTCCGGCGGCCAGAATCATCGCCTTCATTGGCCCGCTCTCTGCGACTCGCCCTTCTCCGCCGCCATCCTCTCCAGCTCGCGATGAACAACGATGACCTCAACTCCATTCCGCCCGCGCAAATGTTTCGCCAGTTGTTCTGCCAGATACACCGACCGATGTTGCCCGCCCGTGCACCCAAACGACACCATCAAGTGCTTGAAGCCGCGCCGCTGGTAACTGCTCACGCTCGCATCCACCAGCGACATTACGCTGGCCAGGAACTGATGCGCGCTCTCCTGCTGGTTGAGGTAGTCGCTCACCGGAGCATCCCTCCCGGTCAGCGCTTTGAATCGCTCTTCCCGTCCAGGATTCGGCAAGCTGCGTCCGTCAAAAACAAATCCTCCGCCATTGCCGCTCTCATCCTTCGGCAATCCGCGATGAAAGGAGAAACTGAAGATCCGCACCACAAGGTTATCGGCATCCGACGCGAGGCCTTGCAATTTCTCCGACCCCAACATACTGTTGAAGGCGCCCATCAGGGTCGGCAGGGCGATCGGCAACGTCACGTTGTGCAGCAACCACCGCAAGTTCTTCAGCGCGTACGGCACGCTCTGCAGAAAATGCGCCTTGCGCTCATAGAATCCGCGGAACCCATACGCCCCCAGCGCCTGCATGATGCGGATGTACACGTACGCGTAGTAGTGCTGCATGAACGCGTCGCGCTTCAGATCAACGAAGCCGCTCAAAGTGTCGAGATAATGATCGAGCAATTGCAGCCGCAGTTCCGGCGGCAGATCAGCCTTCGCGTCATAGAGAAGCGATGCAACGTCATACTGCAGCGCGCCCTTACGCCCGCCCTGATAGTCCAAGAAGAACGGCTGCCCGCCACGGAGCATGATGTTGCGCGACTGAAAATCCCGATACAGAAAGTAATCCCGCCCTGCGCTCAGCAAAAACTTGGTCAACTTGCTGAAGTCATCTTCGAGCGCCTGCTCGCTGAACGGAATCCCCGCCAGCCGCAAAAAGTAGTACTTGAAATAATTCAGGTCCCACGCAATCGACTGCCGGTCGAAACTCCCGCGCGGATAACATACCTTGTAATTCAGATCCTTGCCGGCCTCGATCTGAAACCGTGGCAACGTTGCGATCACTTTTCGATAAGCTTCAACCACCGCCGGCGCAATGTCTTCTCCCGCGCGATTCTTCGACAGGAATTCGAATAGCGACGTGTTCCCAAGATCTTCTTCGACATACGCGCCGTGATCGAGGTCTTCCGCGTAGATCTCCGGCACCGGCAACCCGTGCTTGCGGAAATGGCGCGAAAACTCAAGGAACGCGATGTTCTCTTCCCGCACTCCGTACAAGATCCCGATGGCGCTGGCCTTGTCGCTTTCCAGCCGAATGATCTTGCGCCCCGACCCGCCGAGTTCGCCCTGCAGCGGCAACACCTGCGTGACCGGCGAATGGAAATGCTGCTCGAAGAGTTTTTGGAGAACGTCCATGGAGTATGGAATCCGCGCGTTAGTCCTGCGCCTCACCAAAGATAACACTCAAGCACAACCGCAGAGCCAGAGGGGGACCATCGTGCGAAACAGGGTGGGCGAAGGGGAAACAGGTGGGGACAGCCGCCACCTGGTGTCCGGTCGAACAAAGCGCGACCGCCTTGGCCACGCACAATAGGAGGATTAGACGTTACGCGAGAACAGGTTCACCCACCGGACGATCGGCCCACCAGATTTCAGGTTCATTCGGAAGCATTTTTTTCTCGAAACCAAATCCCAGCCGCTCCAGTTCCGTGAGAATCGCCTCGATGGATTTCGCGACCGACTGTCGCACCGCCTTACTGAGTGGCTGACCGGGGTCGTAGCAAGATCCCACAATGCCGACAAGCAGCACATGCTCCGGACTCGCGCCCAGCATGTCGGCCGTCATCAGGCACTCCGACAGCGCCGGAGAATGAGGATCGAGCCGCTCCGCGGGCATAACGCGAAGGATGTCCTCTTTTCGATAGAGCACAACCGTACCTGGAGGATCATCGCTAGCGACGGAGTCCACCAGAATCAGAGCATGAAGGCCAACGATCTGATGAGTAAGATCCAGCGCCGGAGTTCCTAAATCCGCGAGCGAAACGGCCTCCCCAAAGGAATACAACGCCTCGAGCATCCGCACCACATACGGACCGACGCCATCATCCCCGAGCAGCACGTTCCCGACACCGCCGATGAGCACTCGCTTCATAGAATCTTCGCCACGCCAATCTTCCGTCCCGAAGGGTCGAACGCGTGACACGCGCAAGCCATGCACGGATCAAACGAATGCACCGTCCGCAGAACTTCCAGCGGCTCTTCCGGCCGCGCCAGCGGCGTATGAAGCAACGACGCTTCGTACGGCCCATGTGCCCCCGCATGATCCCGTGGACTCGCGTTCCACGTCGACGGAACCACCGCCTGATAATTCTTGATCTTCTGGTCTTCGATCACGATCCAGTGTGACAGCGTTCCGCGCGGCGCCTCGTGTGTGCCCACTCCTTCCACTTCATGGGTCGGCATCACGGGCACGTTACGAACCGTGTAATCACCTTTGGCGATGTTATCCGTGAGCAGTTGCAAATGTTTCTGCGCCAACTCCGCCAGCATGCACGCGCGAATCGCCCGCGCCGCGTGCCGTCCGAGAGTTGAATGCAAAGCTGCAGGCGTAGCCCGAACGCCGCCAATCGCCGCAACTTTCTCGATCGCCATATCAGCGTATTTCCGCGTCAGCGGATGCCCCTGCGCATACCCGATCAAGACCTGCGCCAGTGGCCCCACTTGCATGGGCTCGCCATTGAAGCGCGGCGCCTTTACCCAGGAATATTTCTTGTCCGCATCCCAACCAGTGAACGCAGGCTCGGTCTCGCCCTTCCACGGATGCAGCGGTTTCTCGCCCTGATAGTAGGCGTGCACCACGTCTTCGCTCACCGATTTTCGGAAGACCTCATCCGCCGCCGTCCGGAATCCCTTCACTCCACCCAGATCGCCGTCCCGAATATATCCACCGGGCAGGTCATACTCCGAACCTCGGCTGTCGAGCGGCAAGTCTGGCACTGCGAGGTAATTTCGCACTCCGCTGCCAATCTTGAACCACTCCGGATACATCGCCGCCACCGCGCACACATCCACGAAATAAACCTGCTGCACAAATGTGACCACCTGTTCCAGCAGCGTGCGAATTAATTCCAGCTTGTCCATGCCTAACGCGGACGTGCTGTCGAGATCGATCGCATTCGCAACGCCGCCGACCGTGAGGTTCTGAATGTGCGGCGTCTTCGATCCCAGAATTCCCACTACCTGCAGCGCCTTGCGTTGATACTCCAGCGCCTGCACGTAGTGCGAGAACGCCAGCAAATTCACCTCGGGCGACAGCCGCATCGCTGGATGTCCCCAGTACCCGTTGGCAAAAATGCCCAACTGCCCGCTTGCTGCGACTGCATTCACGCGATCCTGCGCCGCCTTCAGTTCATTCCGCGAGTTCCGTGTCCACGGCGACAGACTTTCCGCCAGCTTCGACGTTGCCGCCGGATCGGCCTTCGGAACCTGCATCACGTCGACCCAATCCAGCGCCGACAACTGATAAAAGTGCACGATGTGATCGTGCAGCGCATGTGCGATCAGAATCAGGTTGCGGATGTACTGCGCATTGAGCGGAATCTCCAGCTTCAGCGCGTCCTCAACAGACCGTACACTAGCCATCGCGTGCACGGTCGTGCACACGCCGCAGAAACGCTGCGTAAAAAGCCACGCGTCCCGCGGATCGCGTCCGCGAAGAATCTTTTCGATCCCCCGCCACATAGTGCACGAAGCCCATGCGTTGCTGACCGCGTTGTTGTCGACCTCCACATCGATACGGAGGTGGCCTTCAATTCTGGTGATGGGATCAATCGTGATTCGCTTCGCCATAAGAGCCTGCTATGAGTTCGAACTTGACTCCGGCTCCTCGGTTTCGTTTTCGCCGAAGTGCCCGTACTTGAAATATCCAGTCCACCGGATGTAGGGCCGCCGGAAGCGGAAGTAGCTCGCCATGTCGTGCCACTCCTGCAGCGGGGCCGGAAGAATCGCCAGCCGCTTGACCGCGATCAGGAAGCCCAGAATTCCGATCGAGATGAAGCCCAGCGACACAAGAATTTCAATCGTCGCCGGAAAATACAGAGCCTCCGGGTTGGGACGGAACGCCAGAGTCGTCGGACTGAAGCGGTAGATCATCCCTCCCGCCGAGCTTAGGATGTACCCGATAAACATCGGTTGCGGATCGTGATGCTTCAGCGATCGTCGCAGCAGCCACCCGCCAGTCGCGGTCAACAAAACTTCAAGCCAGAACACAGCCGCGAAGCGGTCGAAGTGAAACGCCGTCCCGAGGGCTCCGCGAAATATGATGTCGAGCAGCCGCAGCCCAAGCCATCCAAAAATCAGCCACGAAGTAATCCGCGCTGCTTCATCGAGAACTTCCATGTCCATCCCGCGCTTCCACACCAGGCAGCACAACATGGTGGTTCCCGCCACGCAGCCAAATGACATGAACGTCGCCGCGCCCAAGTAAAGCAATGGCAGCCAGGGACTCTGCCACAGCGGATGCACTCTTTCCCCCGCCAACAGCATTAGCGCTCCCAGCGACGACTGGTGCATCCCCGGCAACAAATACGCCGCAGCAATAATCCAAGGGAAGAAGTAGTGCAGTCTCTTTTCAACCAGTTCCACTCCCGGTCGCAGGCGCGAATCGAAATACCACAAACGCTCGAGCACCGGAGGAAGATTCTCCACCGCCAGCGGGATCATCGCGTAAATCGACATGCAGATCGCCACCTCGGCCAGCGGCGAATGCATATTCCATTTCCACGGGAAAACCATCCAATAGAAATTCCACGGCCGCCCCGCATCAATGCCCAGCAACAACAATCCGCAGGCATACGCGAGAAAGCTGGTTAGCAGCGCCATCCGCATCAGCGAGTGCAGCCGCTTGCGCCGGAACACCCACGCCGCAATTCCCACGGCGAATGCGCCCGACCCCAGCGCCGTCAGCACCATCACGTTGAACGTCTTCCAGATCCCCCACCCGTACGCGTCGTTCATTCCGCTGACCGGCCCGAGGCCCATCAATTCGCGATATGCCGTCAGGACGAGCGCAATCATCACCAGCACTGACAAGCCCAGAAAGAACTTGTTCACCACCGGAAATCCGTATACCGGCACATTTCGCTCCCAGCGATTGCTGGTTTGAACGCGATCCATGCTCGCCGTTGCGCTGCTCATAGTTGTGCCCTCAATCCGGTCTCTCTCTCCCGTTCGTGGGCTTCCTCTTCGTGACCCTTTAAGCTCTTGCGAATCACCTGAACCAGCCCCGCATACAGAACCGCAGGAAGCGCGAAGTATTGATAGAACCGCCGCTGCCAGCGCAACGTTCTTGCCGGAACCGACTCCGGCCCAAGCTCCGGCAGTCCGAGTTTCGCGAACGGAACTCGCGAGAGGTACAACGCCTGCGTGCCCCCGTTATCGAGTTCTCCGTACACTCGGTTCTGGTAGTAGCGCCCAGGATTTTTCTTTATGCGCTCTTTGGCGTCCAGCAACAGCACCGTACGCGGACCAAAAATTACCGCGCCCGTCGGACACACACTCGTGCATCCCGGCTGCAGTCCTTTTTCCAGACGATGACTGCACAACTCGCACTTCGTTACTCGCGGATTGAATCCCGCCCACTGAAAACGCGGAATGTGATACGGGCATGTAATCGTGCAGTACCGGCACCCAATGCACTTCTCGGCCGTCCAGCTGATAATTCCGGTCTCGGGATCCTTGTGCAGAGCCTGGAACGGACAGCCCGCCGCGCACGCCGGATCGAGACAGTGCATGCACTGCCGCTTCACAAACGAAAATGCCGAACCATCTTCCGGCTTGTACAGCTTGATCACATTTCGCGTCAGATCGTTCAGGTCCGACGGCGCCTGGTGAAGCTGATCGCCACGCGTATCCGGCGGCGTGTCGTTCGCCTCCGCACAAGCCGCCACGCAAGCCTTGCATCCGATGCAGATGCTCGCGTCATACAGCAGTCCGACGGCCGCATTGGGGATCGGTATATGTTCCCCCGCCTGCAGCACGTCCGTGCCGAGCGTGACCGCAATGGCGGCCGGAACCCCTGCCTTAGCGATGCCCGTGAACAGTTGTCGCCGAGTGATGGCCACGTTAGCTCTCTTTTCTGTCGGAGGGTTTGTCGGAAAGCCTGTCGGCGGGCTTCGCGACGGGCCGAGTTTTCGATTTCTCCGCGTGGGCCACATCGGCCGCCACTCGAGCCACTCCCGCTTCGGTGCTGCTCTGGAAGCGTTGCGATGCCACCCACGCCGCGCCGCCAACCGCTCCCGCAATCGCCCCAACCAGCGCCGCAGCGCCCACTTTCAGTTGGCCCGCCGTGCTGAAAATCGGGGGATACGTATCAGGTGGAGTCGCCAGGTGGATGGGCACCGTTTCAAACGTACTCATCTGCCACACGACGCCTTTTTCCGTGCAGCCGACACATGGAATCCCCATCCCAATCGGCCACACTCCTGGAATCTCGTTGAAATGCCGTGTCGAACAGGCTGCGTGCGTCACCGGCCCTTTGCAGCCCAGCTTGTAAAGGCACCAGCCGCTTCGATGACCTTCATCTCCAAACGCATACGCGAATCGTCCGGCATCGAAGTGTGCACGCCGCGGGCAGTTTTCGTGAATGACGCGCTCGTACGCGAACCTTGGGCGACGAAACGCATCCAGCTCCGGCAGCCGCCCCATCGTCACGTACTCCAGCACGACAGCCAGGAAGTTGTAAGGATTCGGAGGACACCCCGGCAGATTGATGATCGGTTTTCCCGAAACCACGGAATCGACGCCCACCGCGCCCGTAGGGTTAGGATCGGCCGACGGAACTCCTCCCCACGACGCGCACGAGCCAATCGCAATCACCGCGGCCGCCTGTTCGGCCACTTCCTTCACGACTTGCAAGCCAGGCCGGCTGCCCAACTCCATGTACACACCGTCGTCTTTGGCGGGAATCGATCCTTCTACGACCAGCACGTACTTTCCGGCATTGTCCTGCATCGCCGAGCGCAAAGCAGCCTCCGCTTGAGCGCCAGACGCAGCCATCAGAGTTTCGTGATAGTCGAGCGAGATTACATCGAGGATGAGGTGAGCCACGTCCGGAGCGGACGTCCGCAGCAGCGTCTCAGTGCAGCCGGTGCAATCCTGCAGGTGCAGCCAGATGACGGACGGCCTTCGCGCTTTTCCCACCAGCCTCGCAACCTGCGCCGCTGTTGCCTTATGCGTCAGGCTCAAGCCGATCGGAGCGGCAATGATGATTTTTGAACAGAGCTGTAGAAAACTTCTACGCGATACCCCGCTCTTTTCCAGATGAGCGCCTATCGTCTCTCTCTCGCCTGTCGTCATGGACAGTCCCCCTGGCCGCGTGGCCGTCAGCTCAGTCGAATCGTGCCAAGAACAGAAGATCGCCTGCTCGCGGCGAGTGAAAACTCGCACGTGGCCGCAACCTGCATAACTGCCCTTGGGGTCTTATTCGACTGCGCGGAGGAGGATCGCTAACGCTAGTGCTGGGCTGTCTGGTATGGAAGTGTTATGAATGTGGAGTATGAAAAGGTCTACCAGTGCACTCGTGACGTTCCGTCTAGCGTCCCGACCTCTCCTTTCCGGTCTGCCAGCGTGGTTCGTTGGTCAGTCCGTCGAGTCGAATGCTACTGTTTATGCTCCTTTCTAAGAATTGCACTCAGTGACGCCAGTCACAGGTCCG
>Ga0209168_10002250_pt1 | contig 14162 bp, 11 predicted proteins | sample Coa_R1_FD_187156 | JGI IMG/M metagenome (GOLD analysis project Ga0209168, IMG submission 187156) | Surface soil microbial communities from Centralia Pennsylvania, which are recovering from an underground coalmine fire - Coalmine... | ecosystem: Environmental > Terrestrial > Soil > Unclassified ... | reverse complement strand
CATTCCGAAGTTCCGCAATCCTTTGCCACAGAAGGGCCGTCCGAACCGCGTGTGCTCGCCTTTGGTTTAGAGCGGCCGTTGCAGAGCGACTCTTTTCGCACAGTTTATGCGGAGAATGCGCGTCACGTGCATGAGCATTTGCGTGACGGAAATCCGGCCGTTCTTGTGCTGGGGCCGCAACTGACTTCCGCTCAAGCGCTGGAAATCCTTAGCCAGTGCGCGACCGCACGGCCGCCACGCACAACAACCGCGATCGTTCTCTGCGCGGGGCTCGAGCCGGAATTGTTTCAGACATTTGTGGATGAAGGCGTCGTCTACTATCTGGCCCAGAAGGGAATCCCCATCGAACAGTTGCGAGCGTTGGTTACCGGTTACGTCGCCCGCACGTCGCAAAAAGTCGATGACCAGCGAGATCTTCTGACCAACGATGCACCGAATGCCGATCAATTGCTGGATTTAAGCGTGCGTTTGCCCATGCAGACGGACCTCCCGAGCGCGGCCGCGCTGGTCGTTCAGAAACTGCGCGAATCGATCGATGCCAATTACATGCAGTGCTTTATTTACGATGCCGAAGAAGACGTGCTCACTCCCGCTGATGCGCTGGAGAACAAAGAAGTGAGTTACAGCGCTGCCTCCGGGTTAACGGCGTACGCAGTGCGCACCGGTGAGCGAATCATGCTCGACCACGTCGGACCCGATCCGCGTTACGACGCCGATATCGACAATCCCCTCGGAACAAGTGACGCGCGCTTCATTGCAGAACCAATCCTCGGAACTGGAGGCATGCCGCTTGCGGTGATTACGGCCGTGAGAAGTGAACAGTCCCCGCTGTTTTCTGCTTACGATTTGCAATTCATTCGTTCAGTCGCCGAATGTGCGGCCCCTGCCTTTAGCCAACTGGTCCTGCAGAAACAGACGCAAGCAAAGCTCACCCGGCGCACTGCCGGAATTGGTTCGAACTCCGATATCTTCCGGCAGGAAGCTTTGGAACATCACATTCGAAGCTGGGATCAGCAAGGAGACGTACTCAAGACTTTGCCTGCATGGTTGAGAACATCATATTGGATCGTGCTGGTTCTGGTGCTGATCGGATTCGCAGGCATCGCGCTGATACCGGGCATAAAAAACCTCTTCGGAAAGGTGAACTAAATCGGTGGCGGGCGAATCAGAAAAAAATAGAAAGGCTCCGAGCCTTCTAAACATTTTTCCCGCCCTGCGCAAGTTTGCCTCCGGACGTTGGTCGCAACGCATCCCGCTGGTGCGGCAGCTTTCCGCTACGGACTGCGGTGCGGCGGCGCTGGCCATGGCGCTTGGCTATCACGGCAAGCAGGTGCCGCTTGCTGAAGTTCGACAAGCGCTCGGCGTGGGGCGCAATGGGACGTCCGCCGCCGCTCTTCTGCGCGCCGGTCGGCTCTATGGGTTGCGCGGACGCGGCGTGCGCGCCGAAATCAGCGATCTTGCTGCCCTGCCGGCGGGCAGCATTCTCTTCTGGGAGTTCAGCCACTACGTTGTGCTCGAAGGCGCTGCCGGCAACACGGTGAATATCGTCGATCCGGCCGGAGGACGGCGCAAGGTTCCCCTCGAGAAGTTCCGGCGAGCCTTCACCGGAGTGGCTTTGATCTTCGAGCCGAGTCAAGAATTCACGCCGGAAAAAGCGAAGCCTGAACGCGCGTGGGGGTTAATCAAGCAGGTTTTCGAGCGCAAAGGTTTGCTGGCGCGGATTCTTTCCATCTCGGCCATCATTCAGATTCTCTCGGCAGCCATGCCGCTGTTGACGGGCGTTCTGATTGATCGCGTGGTGCCGCGCCGCGACTACTCCCTGCTTCTTATTCTTGCCGCCGCCTACCTTGTCTTTCAGATTTTTTACACGCTCGCAGGATTCATTCGCGCCCATCTGCTGCTTTATCTTCAAACCCATGTCGAAGCCAGCTTTACGCTGCGCTTCCTCGATCATCTGATCGAGCTGCCTTATTCATTCTTCCAGCAGCGAACTGCCGGCGACTTGATGATGCGCCTCGGCAGCAATTCCAGCATCAAGGAAATTCTCACCTCAACCACTCTTTCTACCTTGATGGATGGCTTCATGGTGAGTCTTTATCTAGTGTTGCTGATGCTGGTCAACGTACCTCTGACTCTGCTGGTAATCGCCATCGCCGCAATGCGGACTCTGCTTGTCGTTCTCATGCGGCATAAACAGCGCGAACTGTTGGCCGAAAATCTCGAGAACACCGCCCGTTCTCAAACTTATCAAGTCGAAATGTTGAGCGGCATGGAAACCCTGAAGGCAATGGGGCTGGAACATCGCGCTGCCGAGAACTGGTCGAATCTTTTTGTCGATGGATTGAACATTTCGGTTCAGCGTGGAAAGCTCGATGCGATTTTCAATGCACTGCAGACCGGGTTGATGACAGCATCCACGTTGGCTGTGATGTTCTACGGAACCTATCTTGTGTTGCAGGGCACCTTCACTCTCGGCACGATGATGGCTTTCAGTGCTCTGGCTGCCAGTTTCTTCGGGCCGCTGACGAACCTGATTTCCGCCGGTGTCCAATTTCAAATGCTCGAAAGCTATCTTGAGCGCATCAACGATGTGATTAACACCGCTCCTGAACAGATACCCGGTACAGTCGCGTTTGCCGGTCAACTCGGCGGAGGCATTGCGCTCGAGAACGTTTCCTTCCGCTACGCGAAATCGGATCCGCTTATTTTGGAAGACATTTGCGCGAACGTAAGGCCCGGCACACGGGTCGCGCTCGCCGGGCGAACGGGTTCGGGAAAATCTACGCTGGCTCGACTGATGGCAGGTTTGTATGAGCCATCTTCCGGACGCATTCTATTCGATGGCCGCGATCTTAAAACGCTCGATCTTCGCTCGGTTCGAAACCAGCTCGGCATTGTGACCCAGGACACTCAACTTTTTGGCGGCACCGTGCGGCAGAATATCGCGCTGGCTGACCCTCAGATGGGGCTTGATCGTGTCATTCAAGCGGCCAAGCTGGCCTGCATTCACGATGACATCATAGCGATGCCCATGGGCTATGAAACTATTCTTGCGGACCGCGGCCTTTCGCTCTCCGGTGGTCAACGGCAACGTCTCTCTCTGGCGAGGGCTCTCGCATGTCGTCCCGCGATATTGGTTCTCGATGAGGCCACCAGTCACCTGGACGCTGTAACCGAGAAGTTAGTAAACGAAAACCTGGCGTCGCTAAGTTGCACCCGAGTCGTAATCGCGCATCGTTTGAGTACAATTCGAGATGCGGACTTAATCCTGATTCTCGAAGCCGGGAAAGTAGTTGCGCAAGGAAGTCATGAGGAGCTACTCCGCGCCGGCTCAAAGTATGCCGAATTGCTCGGAGCGCAACGCGATCAGGATAGCTCTGTTGAGGAAGTGTTATAGTTTCTGTCTATCTGCCCGCTGCCTTTCTTCGTCCAGGAGGTCTATGGTCAGCCCACCTGTTCCAATCGAGTCAACTCGCTTGGCGAAGTGGAGTCCGATTCTTTCTCCGGCGAGCGCTACGACAGCTCTCGCATGGGATTCGATCAACGCGATCGCCGATTCGATCTTGAAAAAAGACTATGTTCGAGCGAGCAAGGAAGAAGTTCGTAATCCTGCCTATTTCGATCGTACCTACGAAGAAGCTTTGCTCTACGCATATTTGGGGGTCGCTCATAATGATCCCGAGTGGGCGAATCGCGCTACAGAGTGCTTGAATCTTGCCATCGAGAGAGAAGCACAGAGGTTCGGCTATTTGGGGATTTACGGAGGAGTTGCAGGGCTGGGATGGACGGTCGAGCATGTGTCGCGGCTTTTGCAGCAGATTACGTTCGAAGCGCCGGATGAGGCTAGCGCGAAATCGAACAGCGATTCTGAATATGGCAATTCTGAAGACAGCGATTCGGAAGACAGTGACCTCAACCAGGAAGTCGATGCGCTAATAATCCGCAAAATTCCAGAAATGACGTCGTCGAGTCCTTACGACCTGATCAGCGGATTGGCCGGCCTTGGCGTTTATTTTCTTGAACGCTTGCCCAGGGAATCGGCATCCCGCGGAATGAGAGCAGTTTTTGATCAGTTGGAAAGGTTGGCGCGCTACGAGAACAGCGGCATTACCTGGTTTTCAGGTCCCGAGTTACTACCGGATTGGCAGCGGAAGCAATGTCCCAATGGATACTATAACCTTGGAGTAGCTCACGGCATTCCCGGTATCATCCATTTCCTAAGTGAGGCATCGGTAAGCGATGCTGTTGATCCAGACCGGGTGAGCAAGCTGCTCACTGGTTCCATGGATTGGTTGATAGCGCACGCGCGCCCCAAAGGATTGGCCTCGCGATTCAGTTCCTGGATTGTTCCGGGACAAGATCCAAGCGACAGCCGAATGGCATGGTGCTATGGCGATCTGGGAATATTGGTGGTGTTACTGCAGGTCACTCGGCGTGCTGGTCGCAGCGATTGGAAAGAGTTTGCACAGGAAGTCCTCGATCATTGTTTAGGGTGGCCTGAGGAGAAGACCGGCATCGGGGATGCTCCGCTGTGCCATGGCGCAGCGGGAGTTGCCCACATTTTTAATCGAATCTATCAACAGGAAGGCGATAGCAGGTGCCGGGACGCAGCCCTGATGTGGTATGAGCAAGTGCTGGCGATGCGGCAGCCGGATTCCGGGGTGGGGGGTTACTTTTCCTTAACCAGGCCCGATCCAGACGGGCCCGTCGTGTGGGACCCCAGCCCCGCATTCCTCGATGGGGCGAGCGGAGTGGCATTAGCCTTACTTGCCGCCGTTACTTCGGTCGATCCCGGTTGGGATCGACTCATGCTCCTCTCGGGACGGCGCTAACCAGTCGTTGTCACTGGCGTGGGCGCAGCCTTGGGAGTGCTTAGATATCCCGTAACCTTCTTTTTGTCCACGGTCCATACCACCAGTTCAAACAGCATGTGATCGCGTCCGGAATAAAATTGGATGGGCTCGGCAACGTTGCGATCTTTCTTTTCGATTGTCCGATCGTCGGACGTAACCGCGATGGTGAATTTTCCGTGTTTTGCGTCGACGCTCCTCAGGCGGAGACTTACCGTCGCCACTGGCTGAGGCTTGGCTCCCTTCAGCAAGGTGAACTCGTAATAGTTGCGGTCGCCCTTGTGCTTGAGCACTTCGAGATCGCTGCGCGTGTTGGCAATCAGTCCGCTCTCCACGCCGAGATCGCCCACGGCAGATTGCAACTTCGCTTTGGTGGCTTCGAGATCGGCCTTGGTGGAAGCAACATCAGTCTTCACGCCGCCAACGTCTGTCTTCACGCCGGCTACTTCCCCGCTGACTTGACCGAGCTGAGCTTTTTGTTCGTTGGTTTCCTGCTCGAAGCGGCTTTCGGCGACCTTTTGTTCTGCCTGCAACTGCGCAGCACGCTGCGCCAACTCCTTCTTCGTGAGCCCTACCTGATGGGCCAGCGCATCTTCAGAGGCTTCGGCGGTTTGCATTCGGTTCTTGAGTTCGGCTACCTGCGCCTGGCTGTCAGACAAATCTTTAGTCAGCTTGTCGACGTGTTGTTGGGTGGTAACGTATCCATAGACTGCCACCGCGACGAAAACGATCGCGAAAATAAGCAGAATCCATTTCCCTGTTGTCGACTGTTCTTCAACCTGTACGTGTTCAACTTCTTCCGCCATCGTTCCTCCAGAAGATTAGAAAGCTTCCAACTTTACAGGATTAGCTTAATTGTTCAGCAGAACAGTGAAGGTGTCAATTCGTCCCCACCCGAGATGTTGCCCCAAAGGCGACATTTTAATACAGCACCCCAGCCACGATTAGCCCGCGATAATGAAAGTCGCGTTCTCCGAACCGTGAGAGCGCAGCCATGGGGCCGACCTTCTGAATTGGTTTTATTCAAGAAATCCGTGGCAATATGCAAGTTGCTTCATCTTGACGCGTGGTCGAGCAACGAAGAATAATTCCTGCGGCCAGTCTGAGATGCAAGACTAGGCGGAGGACGAAAAGATGCCGACATACCACTCATCCAACCTCGATTCAAATAATGGACAAACTTGCCGCTTTACTGATCTGCTCGATAATCGCTTGCTTGCCTACATGGCAGCAGCCGGTGCCGCCGGAGTCGGCGTGCTGGCGGTGGCACAACCCGCTAACGCGAAAGTGGTCTATACGCCGGCCAACCGGGCTATCAGTTTCGATGGCATGCACATCGATATAAACAATGACGGCATCCCCGACTATGGATTCCACTCTTACGGATTGGGAAACGTCGGTTCGGGCGTGATATTTCCCATCAAGTTCAACAAGATGATGAATTTCGCCGAGCCTCTTGCATCCGGAGTTTCGGTGGGGCCGAGTGGAAATTTTCGCGGGGGTCGGCAAGAAATGGTGGGTGCCTGTTTCTGCTCAGGGACCTGGGACTACAACGGTCCGTGGCTTGGAGTGCAGAACGGCTACATGGGTTTTGAATTCAACATAAAAGGGTCGGCGCATTTCGGCTGGGCTCGATTTTCAGTCAACGCAACGGGATCAGAAGTGACGCTGACTGGCTACGCCTATGAGACCGTTTCCCTCAAACCCATCGTGACTGGGGATACTGGAAGCGACGCTGACGATGATGCGGCGGTCGAGCAAGCTCCCTCGGCCTCACCACAATCGCAGCCCGCCGGATTGGGTCGTCTGGCGCTGGGTGTGGCAGGGCGGATGGCGCAGTAAGAAATAGAAAGCCAATCAATCTTGCGAAAAATAGCGGCGTTTGCTCATGGTCAGATTCGAGGGCAAACGCCGCTCATCTTTGTCGTTATGCCGTCATCTCCGGAGCTAGCGCTGCTTGACTCTCGTACAATGCGGGAGTGAAGAGTTGGGACGTAATCGTAATTGGCGGCGGCATCATCGGGCTTTCACTCGCGCTGGAACTGCGCAAGCAAGGCGCCAGCGTTTTGGTGATCGATAAAGGTGAGCCCGGCAAGGAGGCTTCCTGGGCAGCGGGCGGTATGTTAGTAGATTGCAGCGCGGAGACGCATCCTGCATTGCAACCGCTGGCGATTGCCAGTGCGCGCATGTATCCCGAGTTCGTGGAGGAAATACAAGTACACTCAGGACTTTCCGTGGATCTGCGAGATCAAGGCGCAATCGTATTCCCGCCGTCTGAACACGTAGATGACGTATTGTCGAATCCGCTCCCTGCCCCGTTGGCCGAGCTTGAGCCTGAAATCGCCGCTTCCAACCGTCCTGCCTTCTATTTAAAGGAGCGCAGCGTCGATCCTCGAGCGCTCGCGCACGCGGCCCTGGAAGCAGCGAAGCACCGTGGCATAGATATTTCTTCAGCCGATCCCGTCACCGAAGTCACCTTATCCGGGGGTCGCGTCTCTGGAGTCTCGACCACAAAGACAAAATTCCTGGCGGACAAGGTTGTTAATTGCGCGGGTGCGTGGTCTGGACAGATTGGCCCTTACCCGTTTCCGACTCGGCCAGTGAAGGGACAGATGCTGTGCTTTGTCACGACTCGTGGGTTGCTCAAACACGTGATCCGATCGCCTGAAATTTATCTTATTCCGCGAGGCGACGGACGAATTTTGGCGGGGGCAACCGTCGAGGAAGCAGGCTTCGACAAGCGCACCGACACCGCCACGATTCAACGATTGCATCGTGCCGCCCTCGCCATGGTGCCGGCATTGAAGAATGCCCGGATGCTCGAGGACTGGGCCGGCCTGCGGCCCGGTACTCCCGATGCGCTTCCGATCCTCGGGGTGACCGCGACTGCAGGCTATTACGTGGCCACCGGACATTTTCGCGATGGCATTCTGCTGGCGCCAGTCACAGCTCGCTTAATGGCGCAAGTGATGGCCGGGAAAAAACCTGAGTACAACCTGGCCCCGTTCTCCCCAAGCCGGTTCTTCGAGTAATGCCGCAGGCGTAACTTAATTAGGGCCGCCGTCACTTAACGAGCTCCGATGTCATGCCTTCGCGAATCTTCGTGCCGTTCGTGCTCCTAAACGCTTCAATCCCGCGCAGGCCGCACCGACTCCTCCGCATCGCGGTATACTGAACCGTTTCGAGGATCATCCATCGAAAGAGTCGTTTCGCACCGCGCGGATTGAGATCGAGAAAGGACCCAATATGGCTTCTCCAGCAGTGGATTTTGCCCGCAATAATCAGCAGCGTTTTTTGAACGAACTCAAGGATCTTTTACGCATCCCCAGCGTCAGCACTCTAGAGGAACATAAATCCGATGTACAGAAAGCAGCTGATTTCGTAGCCAATGAACTGCGTCGCATCGGCATGGAAAATGTCGAGGTCATCCCCACAAAAGGCCATCCCCTCATTTATGCCGACTGGCTCCATGCGCCGGGCACGCCGACCGCGCTTTGCTACGCACATTACGACGTGCAACCGCCCGATCCGCTCGACGAATGGCACACGCCTCCATTTGAGCCCACTGAGCGCAACAACAATATTTACGCGCGCGGCGCCGTGGATGATAAAGGCCAACTTTGGATGGAGGTAAAGGCGCTCGAATCTCTCATGAAATCGGGTAACGGCAAGCTGCCCATCAATGTGAAAGTGATTTTCGAAGGCGAGGAAGAGGTCGGTGGCGAATCGATCGCCGAATATGTCAAGAAGGAGAAAGCCAAGCTGAAAGCCGATTTCGCTTTAGTTTGCGACACGGAGCTTTTTGCGCCCGGGCTGCCGACCCTCTGCGTCGGCCTGCGCGGACTGGTCTACACAGAAATCGAAGCCCAAGGGGCGAAAGTGGATCTCCATTCCGGTGTTTACGGCGGCGCTGCCCCCAATCCTTTTTTCGCATTGATTGAGATCATCAGCAAGTTGAAAGATGCGAAGGGGCACGTCTTGATTCCCGGCTTCTACAGCAAAGTAAAAGCGCCCAGCAAAGACGAATTGAAAGCGTGGAAGCGGCTGCCCTTCAACGAGGAGGTGTATCGCAAAACGGAAGTTGGGTCGAAAGTACTGACGGGGGAGCCAGGCTATTCAGTTCTGTACCGCACCTGGGCGCGACCGACGCTCGAAGTTCACGGAATGCCGGGCGGATTCGTCGGCGCCGGCGCCAAGACCGTGATTCCCGCCAGGGCGACTGCGAAAGTATCCATGCGCCTCGTGCCCAATCAAGATCCCAACGACATCCTGAAGCGTTACACGGCATTTGTGAAAAAGCTGACGCCGAAAGGAATTGAAACGAAAATCAAAGTCCATAGCAAGGGACCAGCCTCGGTCGTTGGTACCGACAATCCTTACATCAAAGCTGCGACCGAAGCGCTCCACGATACTTTCAAGAAAGAAACAGTATTCATCCGCAGCGGCGGATCGATCCCCATTGTCAACGACATTTACCAGGCTTTGAAAATTCCCACCGTGATGATGGGCTTCGGCTTGCCGGACGACAATCTCCACGCCCCCAATGAGAAGTTTCACATCCCGAACTTTCATCACGGGATTGAAACCATCTGCCTGTTCTTCGAAAAACTGGGCGCGAAATGAGCCAGACGGGACAGCCGCCGTCGGCTGTCCCTATTTCGCGTCTTCCACCTGCTCCCGCGCTTCCTTGTAGGTTCCGAATTTCTTCGCGATCGGCTTAAGCGTCGGATAAAACTGCACAAATGTGTGCTCGACAGCGGCATGTGCATCGTGGCAGGAATAGCACGGGTTCCCGTTCGGCATCGCTTCTGCTGTTTTGCCGTCTGCATCGTAGGCGTAGTAGGACCACGTGTCGGGATTGCGCGCTGAATCCTTCACCTCAACCGCGAGGCCCATCAAATCGGTCTGGTAATGGCCGTGCTTGTTAATTGAGGCTTTACTATCGGCACCGCGCTCGTCGATCACGAACATGCTTTTCTGAGGCCACTTCCCCGAGCCAAGGAACTCTTCATATGCCCAGCGCTGCACAAAAACATTGGTGAACATATCGTGGCCACCGGAGGCGGCGTTGTAGTTCATTCCATATCCGGCAGAGAGGAACTCCCAATCGCGATAGTCGGCCGGCCTCAGGAGATTTCCCTTCGCATCATACTGAGGCGCCGGCTGATCCGATTTCTCGCTCGGCGCGGCTGCTAACAGGGCTACGCCAGCAACCAATACGGCAGCACAAAAGAAAAAGCGTTTCATGTGTATCTCCAACAAGAACTTAGGATTCTACAAAGCGCCGCGAACTGGCCATCAAACCACACCTAGTATCGGTCTAATTTCTTCGAAGCGCTACTCTGCCCGCTGCACCACGCTGTGATCCGGGTGCATTTCAAACGATTTGGCGGCAACTGGAGTACGACGCTCCCCATGGTAGTCCGAGTCTTCAAATCGCGCTGGCTTTGGATTGCGGCAGTTTGGTCTGGGATAGCTCTGTTTGACGCCACGCAAACGGTTGTCGTGATGCATGCCGAGGGCATGCCCCATGCCTGGGTCTACTTATTTCCAACATCACTATCGAGTGGCTACCGTGGCGAGTATGACGTTCCGCGTGAAACCGGAGCACATCTCCGGTGAAGCCAAAATTACAAGAAGCAACTGCAATCCCGGCTGGGCGGGCAGCGCTACATAAGCCTTTCTTTACTGGGGAATCTCGAACGTAATAAGAAGTAAGCTGAATCCCATATCCTTCTAATTTATTTGCACTAAAATGGTGCCAGCCACTTCGAAATTTCATCCAATAAGCAGGCCCGGCCACCGGATGATCAAGGCAACCCTAAAAAATCGCGCGCTTCGCCGGCGTGCCTCACAGTTCGGACGATTAGTTCGCCACTCTGCGGTCACTCCCCGCTGCGGGGAGATTCACAAGCCCCGGCTCGCAACTAACGGAGAACTCGGAATCACCTTCATCGGCCACTCCAGCTTTTTTATTCAAATTGGCGGCCAGAACGTAATGATCGATCCTAATTTTGCCCACTGGCTATTTGTATTGAAGCGCCTGCGCCGTCCGGGGCTTCGCGTGCGTGATTTGCCGGGAATCGATCTCGTGCTGGTAACCCACGCGCATTTCGATCATCTACACCGGCCGTCCTTGCGCGCGATTGTGCAAAACAACCTGCGAACGCGAGGTCGAGCCCCCGCGATCATCATTCCGACCAACGTAACAGACCTGGTATCGGACCTGGGATTTGCGGAGATCATCGAGCTCGAATGGTGGAATACCTCGCGGCATGGCAATGTCACCGTCACCCACGTGCCTTCTCAACATTGGGGAGCGCGCATTCTTAAGGATTCGCACCGTGGATACGGGGGCTTTGTGCTGCAGGCGGGCAAACACTCGGTTTATCACGCTGGCGATACGGCGTATTTCTCCGGCTTCCGCGAGATTGGCAGGCGACTGTCGCCGGAGCTTGCCCTGCTTCCCATCGGCGCATACAACCCTCCAACATTTCGCAACGTCCATACGAATCCCGCCGATGCGGCTCATGCTTTTCTCGACCTGAAGGCCCGCTGGATGGTCCCGATGCATTACGGCACGTTCCGCTTATCCCACGAGCCGGTGGACGAGCCTCTCCAGTTGTTAAGGCAGGAAGCGCGTTCCGCAGGGATTCAGGACCGTGTAGTGGTGCTGGAAGAAGGCGTGACAAGATTTTTCTGAACCAGCCACGTCTAAAGTTTCAGCGTTTCAACGGAAACGGCCTCAGCACCGATGTCGGAAATCTTGAATTTTTGAAACCCGAAATCTTCGAATATTCTTCATTTAAACTGTAGCCTAATCGCATGCCGACCCTTATTGCGCAACCTACGCGTATTCCAGCATCTGGTAATAAACCCAAACTCATTGACGAGTACATCGGACGCGTAAATTCGCGAACCACCTCCGCCAGCATCGCGCATATGCGCAGTCCCCAGGGATGGATCGAACCGGCGCAAACACCAGCGTTTGAAGAGTTCACCATCGTCCTGCGTGGAACGCTACGGGTTGAACACAAGTCCGGTTCGCTCGATGTAGCCGCAGGGCAAGCGGTCGTGGCTCACGCAGGCGAGTGGGTCCGATATTCCACCCCGCACGAAGGCGGAGCCGAATACATTGCTGTCTGCCTTCCAGCGTTCTCCATTGAGAATGTTCACCGCGACCCGGCCTGAATTACGATCAAAAGAGCTACTCCATGCCCACTCGAGCGACAGTAGTATTCGATCTTGGCGGTGTCCTCATCGATTGGAACCCGCGTCATCTCTACCGCAAGTTGTTTGCTGGAGACGACGCAGCCATGGAAGACTTCCTGGCAAACGTCTGCACATCGCAGTGGAATCTGCAGCAAGATGCAGGAAGGCCTTTTTCTGAAGCGTGTGCATTGCTCAAATCGCAGCATCCCGATCGCTCGGAGATGATCGATGCGTGGTTCGAACGCTTCGATGAAATGATGGCGGGACCAATACAGGGCACGGTCGAGATTCTCGCCGAACTGCGCGACAGCAATGTGCCTGTCTACGCACTCAGCAACTGGTCAGCAGAAACTTTCCCTTTTGCGCAAAAACGATTCGAATTCCTGCAATGGTTCCAGGGAATTTTCCTTTCTGGCGACGTGCGGCTGGTCAAACCCGATACTCGCATCTTTCAACGCTTCTGCGAAAGGTTCGGGCTGAACCCGGAAGAAATAATCTACATTGATGACCTTCAGCACAACGTGGAAGCGTCCAGTAAGATCGGAATGCGCGCGATTCATTTTACCGACCCGGCTTCTTTGCGTAGGCAGCTTGCACACCTGGGACTGCTCCAATCAAAGGCTGATATCGACCATGGCGCTCGTGCGTAAACCACGCCCAACCGGCGATGGAGACGACGAGGCTGTAATCGAAGATTCGGAAGGAGATTCTATAGAAATCGCTGCGTAACTCTGCTGCATTATTCCCATTCAATCGTGCCCGGAGGCTTCGAGGTAATGTCGTATACCACGCGATTCACGCCCTTCACCTCGTTGACAATTCGCGTGGAAATCTTCTTCAACACCTCGTGCGGGAGAAAGACCCAGTCGGCCGTCATGCCATCTTCAGAACTCACCGCGCGAATCGCACAGGTGTACGCGTAAGTTCGCATATCGCCCATCACACCCACCGACATAACCGGCAACAGTACCGCAAACGACTGCCACATTTTTGTGTAGAGGCCCGCATTCTTGACCTCACTGACCACAATCTCATCGCACTCGCGCAGCAAAGCCAGCCGCTCGGGTGTTACTTCCCCCAGAACGCGCACCGCGAGGCCCGGCCCAGGAAATGGCTGGCGCTGCAGAATCTCTTCCGGCACCCCAAGATCGCGTCCAATCTTCCGGACCTCATCCTTGAACAAGTCTTTCAACGGCTCGATCAACTTCAGCTTCATCTTTTCCGGCAGGCCGCCGACATTGTGATGCGACTTGATCACCTGCGAAGGCCCGCGCACCGATCGTGATTCGATCACGTCAGGATAGAGCGTTCCCTGCACCAGCCACTTGACCTTGCCTTCCTCTTTTTCAATCCGCCGCGCCTCGCGCTCAAAGACCTTGATGAATTCATTGCCGATGATCTTGCGTTTTTTCTCCGGATCGCTGACGCCCTTTAGCTTGCCCAGAAACCGGTCAGTGGCATCCACCGCATCCAGATTCAGGCCGAGCTTGCCGCGCAATGTTTTTTGAACCTTTTCAAACTCATTTTTCCGCAGCACGCCGTTATTCACAAAAATGCAGGTCAGTCGCGATCCACTCCGGCCTCCACCCTTTTTATCGGCGTCGCGCAGCGCTCGATCCACCAATACGGCCGCAACCGAAGAATCCACGCCGCCGGAGAGCGCGCAGATGGCCCGCCCCTTTCCTACCTGTTGCCTAACCTGCGCTATCGTCGAATCGATGAAGTGCTGCGCTGTCCAAGTAGGTTTGGCGCCACAAATCTCGAACACGAAGTTGCGCAAAATCTCTGTGCCACGTTCTGTGTGATGCACTTCAGGATGAAACTGCACGGCAAACCATTTCTTTGCCCGATTCTGTATCGCTGCAACCGCATGCGCGGTCTTCGCCGTCAACTCGAAACCTGGGGGCAATTCCAACGCTTCATCGCCGTGCGACATCCAAACCGGTTGCCGTCTCGCCAGACCGGCAAAAAGCGGCGATTCGGCAATGATGTCGATTTCCGCGTGGCCATACTCCCGCTTTTCTGCCGGACGCACCTTCCCGCCCAGCTTGTGCACCATGAACTGCAGCCCGTAACAAATTCCAAGCACGGGCAATCCCA